>VOFG01004341.1_pt1 | contig 29864 bp, 49 predicted proteins | sample 5384171 | NCBI WGS metagenome assembly VOFG01 (sample SAMN12384726, study PRJNA508395) | human gut metagenome | isolation source: healthy gut F | host: Homo sapiens
TGCGAGGGCTGCGAGGCCGCTTCCCTACGAGGTATGCGCTCTTCTCATCGACGCCTTCCGGTTTTTCCGGTCTTGCGAAGGCTTCGTAGTTTCCGTTGGTGTAATAAATGCCTTTGCTGTTTTTCTTATCTTTTCCGCGCTCGGTGTTGCGGTAATCATTCTTTGGTTCTGATGTTACAGTGGTTTTCTCCGCTGCTTTTGCTTCACTCTGTGCCTGCAGCACTGCTGCTCCAGCTCGATGACTGCTGCTGATGCGATTCCGACTTTTAATCCGCTGACATAGACGTTCATCCTTTCTTTCTAAATACGACTGCCGGAATGTTTTCGAATTCCGGTTCGTATAGGTTATGCTGCTTTCTTTGTTTTACAAGTTTCTATTTGTGTTGCCATTGTCTGTTGACAATTTGAATCTTACTTCATTTTTCCCTTTTTACAAAAACAGGGCGGATATTAAATTTTATCATCCGCCCTGTTTTGTAAAAGTGTAACTATATTTTATCAAAATTTCGGATGGAATTGACGACATTCCTTCCATCGTGCGGTGCATTTTTTCCGCAATCATATGGTAATCCACTTTCATTCCGTCTTTTGATCCAGTCGAGCATGACACCGGTAAAGCTATACTTATAGAAATCTGCGATAAAACTCTGATCCGCCTCCCGGAGATGCCGGTTCCTTTGCTTTTTCCTGTACGACACCGTACAGCAGATCGATGCGTCAGATGAAAGAGATATGTTTCGATCTGCTCCCCGGCTTACAGAGTGATAGACATTCATAATAAATGGTTTTATTCTCGAGCACTGCCTCAAAAATCTGCTGCAGGCCTTCCTGCCATGTCTCATACGTTTCTTTCCCTGCAGCGCCTGCGTCGCATCCTCCAGGCACGACCATTCGACAAGATCGTAGATATCCTTAAAATGATAATAAAACGCCATCCGGCTGATGCCGCAGTCTGTCGTCAGATCGTTGATCGTAATTTTGTCCAGCGGCTTTTCAAAAGCAGCTTTTTAATGACGCTTCAAGCGCCGCCTTTGTCGCATTTGTCATGTATTTTCCTCCATTTTTCTTTTATGTACCCTCGGAATCTTTCTGTTCGAAACGCTATGCTTTTTCATTGTAGCATATCCATTCTCCAGAAACAACTGCGCAGCCCTTCTGATCAGACTTTACAAAAAGTTTAGAAAGTACCGTAATACCAGTAAATTCAATACTTTCCGTCGTTCTGTTAGCACTCTTTTTCTCAGTGCTAATTTTCCCTTTGACTTTTCCCTGTGCCAGTATTACTATAACTATCAGAGCAGTAAAAAAGCTGCAGACATCTAAAAAGCATGATATCCCCCGCTTTGCTGGATCAAAATATTTTTATAAGAAAAGGAGTGTGTTTCTCATGAGTGCGAAACATGGAAATCTTTCAATCAACAGCGACAATATTTTCCCGATTATCAAAAAATGGATGTATTCCGACCACGATATCTTCGTCCGCGAGCTCGTTTCCAACGGCTGCGATGCCATCACCAAACTGAAAAAACTCGACGGCATGGGCGAATACTCTGCCGGATGACTACAAAGCAGCCATTCAGGTGATTGTAAACCCGGATGAGAAAACCTTAAAATTCATCGATAACGGTATCGGTATGACCGCAGACGAAGTCGAAGAATATATTACCAGATCGCCTTCTCCGGCGCTACCGAATTCCTGGAGAAATACAAAGACAAAACGAATTCAGATCAGCTGATCGGCCACTTCGGTCTTGGTTTCTACTCTGCTTTTCATGGTAGCAGATGAAGTTCACATCGATTCTCTTTCTTATAAAGAAGGATCCACCCCGGTACACTGGACCTGTGACGGAAGCACCGAGTACGATATGTCCGAGGGCAGCAAGACAACTGTTGGTACCGAAATCACTCTGTTCCTGAACGAGGACTGCCTGGAATTCGCAAACGAATACCGTGTCCGCGAAGTTCTGGAAAAATACTGCTCCTTCATGCCGGTTGAAATTTTCCTGTCCAAAGCAAATGCGCCGCAGGAATACGAGACCATCGATGAAAGCGAATTAAAAGACGACGACGTTGTCGTAGAGCACATCCACGAGGACGCAAAATACGAAGAGAAAGAAAAAGAAGACGGAACGAAAGAGCAGGTTGAAGTTTCCCCGGCCAAAGAGAAAGTAAAAATCAACAAACGCCCGGTTTCCATCAGTGATATCCACCCCGCTGTGGACCAAACATCCAAACGAGTGCAGCGATGAGGATTATAAAGAATTCTACCGCAAAGTCTTCAACGACTACCGCGAGCCGCTGTTCTGGATCCACCTGAACATGGACTATCCGTTCAACCTCAAAGGTATCCTCTACTTCCCGCGTATCAACACCGAGTACGATTCCATCGAGGGAACCATCAAGCTGTACAACAACCAGGTATTTATTGCCGACAACATCAAAAAGTCATTCGGAATACCTGATGCTCTTAAAAGGCGTCATCGACTGCCCGGATCTGCCGCTGAACGTATCCCGAAGCGCACTGCAGAACGACGGATTTGTCAAAAGATCTCCGAGTACATCTCCAAGAAATTCGCTGACAAGCTCTCTGGCATGTGCAAAACCGACCGTGAGAATTACGAGAAATACTGGGATGATATCAACCCATTCATCAAATATGGATGCATCAAGGACGAGAAATTCTCCAAAAAGATGATGGACTATATTCTGTTCAAGAACATCGACGGAAAATATCTGACTCTTGAGGACTGCATCAACGAGAATAAGAAAGAAGAAGCTCCTGCAGAGAACACCGAGGAGAAGGCTGAAACTACGGAGAATACCGAAAATACGGAAAACGCTGACGAGAAGAAAGAGCCGGAAAAACGACTGTTTACTACGTCACCGACGAAGTTCAGCAGAGCCAGTACATCAACATGTTCCGCAGCCAGGGCATGGATGCTGTCATCCTGAAACACAACATCGACTCCGCTTTCATCACCCATGCAGAAGCGTTACAACGAGCATGTAACCTTCCAGCGCATCGATGCAGATCTGACCAACGATATGAAAGACGAGTCCGGTGAGGAGAATGACCGACGCTACAAATGCTCTGACCGATCTCTTCCGCAAAGTCCTCGACAAGAAAGACCTGACCGTCAAAGTTGAGAACCTGAAAGACGAAAATGTATCCTCCATGGTAACGCTTTCCGAGGAGAGCCGCCGGATGCAGGATATGATGAAGATGTATGGCATGACCGGCATGGATCCGTCCATGTTCGGCGGACAGGAAACCCTGATCCTGAATGCAAAACATCCGCTCGTTCAGTACATTCTGAAGAATGGCGAGAACGACAACACATCCCTGTTCTGCGAGCAGCTGTATGATCTGGCAATGATCAGCCACAAACCGCTCTCTCCGGACGAGATGACAAAATTCGTAAGCAGAAGCAATCAGATTATGATGCTCCTTGCAAAATGATAAAAGCACAGGCACAGCAAAACGCACCTCTTATAAAACACGCCGGATTTCTGGAATTTACCAGATGTCCGGCGTGTTTTTTCCTGCTTTTTTACTTTACGATTTCTGATCCAGATGGTAGAATAATTCTATTCGCCCTATTGAAAAATAAGGAAAATCACACGAAAGGTCTGGTATTTATTTCTATATGAAAAAGGAAAGCCATCCGCCCTGCTCCCGATCGCCGTTTTTCTGGTGTTTTATCTGGGGCTCGGCATTTATTCGAGTATATTTTAAAAATTCCGATGGGCTTCTACAACATCCCCATCGTCGTCGCGTTTCTGGTAGCGATCCTCGTCGCCTGTCTGCAGAACCGCAGTGTCCCGTTTGAAGAAAAGCTCGCCCTCATGGGACAGGGCATCGGGGACAAAAACATCATCACAATGCTGCTGATCTTCCTCGCCGCAGGCACGTTTGTCGGCGTTGTCGGAAGGAGCAGTGCAGAGAGCGTTGCCTATTTCATGCTCTCCTGGATTCCGGCAAAAGTATGCCGTCGCTGTGCTCTTTGTCGTTGCCTGCTTCGTCTCCACGGCCATGGGAACCTCCGTCGGAACGATCACGCTTCTCGTGCCGATCGCCGCTGCTGTTGCCGAGACCTCCGGCTTTTTCGCTGGCGCTCTGCGTCGCCTCGGTCATGGGCGGATCCATGTTCGGCGACAACCTCTCTTTCATCTCCGACACCACCATTGCCGCCTGCAACGGACAGGGCTGCGAGATGAAAGACAAGTTCCGTGAAAACTTCTGGATCGCTCTCCCCGGCTGCTCTTGCCGCGCTGGCGCTGATCCTTGTAATCTCCTTCCGACAGGCGCCGGGCACACCGGTCGTCCACGAATACCATCTGCTGCAGACGGTTCCGTACCTGCTCGTGCTGATCGGCGGCATCGCGGGCATTCAGGTGTTTGTCGTACTCCTTATCGGTATTGCTTCCGGTGCCGTTATCATGCTCGGTACGGGACAGACGACGCTCTTGGATATGCTCTCCAGCATGGGAAGCGGCACTTCGGGTATGTTTGAGACATGTATGGTTGCGATTCTTGTCGCTGCGATGTGCGCGCTGATCCGGGAAAACGGCGGCTTTACTGTCCTGCTTCGTGCCATTCACAAAATCTTCCGCGGAAAAAAAGGGCGGCCAGCTCGGTGTCGGCATTCTCGTCGCGCTGCTCGACATTGCGACCGCAAACAACACCGTCGCGATCGTCATGGCAAACCCGATCGCAAAGCAGATGTCCGAGGACTACGGCATCACCCACGGAAAACGGCATCGCTCCTCGATACCTTCTCCTGCATCTCACAGGGCATCCTGCCGTACGGCGCACAGATGCTCGTGGCGATTTCCGCGGTGCATGAACTGGGATATGAGCTCTCCGCCTTTGAAATCATGGCAAACCTCTTCTATCCGGGCATGCTGCTTGTCAGTTCGCTGATCTTTATCTTCGTTCTGCCGGATCGGAAAAATGCCGAAAGCAATGCTTAAAAAGTTCCGTATCGGATCAACTCAAAAATTATGTTAAAATGCCCACCGATTTCACTTTTTTCGTTTGATCGGCGGGCATTTTTTGCTTTACAAAAAATCACCAAAATTGCAGTAACATTTACGGTTGAAATTCTTTTATGCGGGTAGTATAATCGGGGTCGTGACATTGAGAAGTAATGATGTTATGTGGGTTATGGGGAGAAAGGACAACAGACAAAGTGAAATTATTAAGACAGTTCCTTGTAATTATGGCGGTTTCGTTCGTCGGAGAAATCCTGCACGCCGTGCTGCCGCTTCCGATTCCGGCAAGTATCTACGGCCTTGTGCTGATGCTGGCGCTTCTGATGACGGGGGCATTAAAACTTGATGCCGTCGAGGACGCAGGCAAGTTTATGATTGAGATCATGCCGGTCATGTTCATTCCGGCGGGCGTCGGCCTGGTGGAATCCTGGGGTGAATTAAAAGCCGTTCTCGTTCCGGTTCTCGTGATTACGCTCGTCAGCACCATCGTCGTTATGGTTGTGTCGGACGCGTGACACAGGCGGTCATCCGGCTGGAAAAAGAAACACAAAGGAGGGACGCAAAATGACAAATATGCTCTGTGAATCTGCATTTTTTCGGCGTTGTCATCAGCCTTCTGGCGTATGAGCTCGGCATGCTGTTAAAGAAAAATTTGGGCTTCCGATTTTCAATCCGCTGCTGATTTCCATTGCAGTCGTCATTGTATTCCTTGCTGTTTTCGATATCGATTATCAGAATTATAATGACGGTGCAAAAATACTTGAGCTATCTGCTGACTCCTGCAACGGTCTGCCTTGCGATTCCGCTGTATGAGCAGATGGAGGCATTGAAAAAGAATATCAAAGCCATCCTCGCCGGTATTCTCTCCGGCGTGCTGACGAGCCTTACCGTGGTTCTCGCGCTGGCGCTGATCTTCAATCTGAATCATAAAATGTATGTAACACTGCTGCCGAAATCCATCACAACGGCCATCGGCATGGGTGTTTCGGAAGAGCTCGGCGGTGCGGTGACGATCACGGTTGCCGTTATCATCATCACGGGTGTACTGGGAAATATGCTGGCGGAGACGCTCTGCAAGCTGTTTCACATTGAGGAGCCGATTGCAAAGGGCATCAGTATCGGATCGGCCTCCCATGCGATCGGTACGGCGAAGGCCATGGAGATGGGCGATGTCGAGGGCGCGATGAGCAGCCTTTCGATTGCAGTTGCAGGTATTCTGACTGTGGTCGGAGCGTCGATTTATGCGATGTTTATCTAAAAACGAACACTGATAAAAACCAGAAAAAAAATCCGGGAATGGAAAGCAATGTAAAACTTTCCGTTCCCGGATTTTCTATCCCTGAAATTCTATAACTAAAAATTAAAATTCCGACTGCAGAAACTCTTCAATGAAAAGAAGCGCAGTAGCACTCCGGCCCTTCCGGGTCGATGCAGATATGCTCGAGCGTTCCGCTGTGCATCGAAAGCCCCATCGTCAGATCCTGCACAATCTGCTGCTTCGCCGTCTGGCGGTGCTCATAGATGTACTGATACACACTTTTCTTATTAATCTTTTTTAACGTAATTGTGGTAATACTCTTTTCGTTCACGCAAAAACGTCCTCTCTTTTACCGCTCCATCACATTGATCGACTCGATACCGACGCTTCCGCCGCGCACGACTTCGATCTTGCCGAATTCCTCTTTCATCAGCTTCACAACTGCATCGTTTTTCGTCGCCGTCTGGACAAACTCGAGCAGCAGGCTGTCTTTTCCGTAGTCGATGACCTTCGCCTTAAACGTCTCAGCGATCTGGAACAGCTCGACTTTGTCAGCTGCGCTGCAGTTGAATACCTTGATATACAGAATCTCTTTCATGCGCACAAACACGTCGGTGAAGTCGATGACTTTGATGACCTCGACCATGCGGTTCAGCTGTTTTTGATCTGCTCAAACGTCTCATCGTCACTGACCGTGGCGATCGTCATACGCGATACGGTCGGGTCCTCGGTCGTTCCGACGGTCAGGCTGTCAAGTTATAGCTTTTTGCGGAAAAAGCCCGGAAATCTTGGAAAGGACACCAACCTGGTTTTCTACGTACAGTGAAATCCATCTTTTTTTCATTCCCTTATTCATCGCGCTCTCCTCCTAACAGTCCATAATCATATCTTCGAGAGCGTTCCGCCCGGCTTGATCATCGGGTAAACCATCTCCTCCGGATCGATGATAAATTCGATGATCGTCGGAGTCTTGGTGTTTTCTTCGCCTCTTCAAACGCTGCGGCGACATCCTCTTTCTTCATGACGCGGATGCCTTTTGCGCCGTAACTCTCAGCCAATTTGATAAAATTCGGCGTGTATTCCGGTACTCTTCTCCGTCTGTTCTGCGGGAAAGTGCACCGGCGCGCAGGTTTGTCATGCTGTACCGTTTGCCGTAAAACAGCTTCTGCCACTGGCGTACCATGCCGAGGTATTCATTATTGAAATACACAGGATGACCGGCAGCTCCTCGAGAACGGCAGTTGCCAGCTCCTGAATATTCATCTGCATACCGCCGTCTCCGGAAATCGCGATGACCGGTTTGTCCGGGTTGCCGATTTTTGCTCGATCGCGCCCCGGAAGGCCGTATCCCATAGTTCCAAGACCGCCGGACATGATGATCTGGCGGTTTTCGGTAATGTCGACGTACTGACTTGTCAGCATCTGGTGCTGTCCGACGTCGGTGACGATAATCGCATCGTCAAACTGCTCGTTGATCGCGTTGAAAATATCAGGCGGTCCCATCACGCCGTTCGGGCGCATCGTCAGCGGATGCTCGTTCTTCCAGGCATCAATCTGGGCAAGCCATTTCGATGTGGAGCATGGCTCTACGTACTCTGCTATCTTCGTGATCGCCTCTTTTGCATCGGCTACGATCGGAATATCGACGTGGATGTTTCGAGAGATCGAAGCGGTGTCGATGTCGATGTGGACGATCTGCGCGTGCGGGGCAAATTCATGCAGCTTTCCGGTGATACGGTCATTGAAACGTGTTCCGATCGAGAACAGCAGATCGCACTCGCTGACTGCCATATTCGCCGCATACGCGCCGTGCATGCCAAGGTTTCCGATGAACAGCGGGTGTTTCGTGGAGATCGCGCCGCGTCCCATAACGGTTGTGACAACCGGCACCTGTGTTTTCTCGACCACTTCGCGGAACACTTCCTGCGCATGTGCGATGTTGACACCGCCGCCGGCAAGGAACAGCGGGCGTTTTGCTTTCGAAAGCATCTTTAACGCACGTTTTAACTGACCAATGTGAACGCTGGTGTTCGGTTTGTAGCCGCGGATGTTGACGGTTTTCGGGTATTCCGCACTGCCGAGTTCTGCCATGACATCTTTTGGAAGATCAATGAGCACCGGGCCCGGTTTTCCGGTGCGGGCGATGTAAAAGGCTTCTTTGATGATGCGTCCGAGATCTTCACGGTTTCTTACCGTCACGCCGTATTTGGTGATGCTTCTGGTAATCCCAACGATATCGACCTCCTGGAAAGCGTCGTTTCCGATGAGGTGACTGGCAACCTGACCGGTGAAGCATACAAGCGGAACGCTGTCGTAGTTTGCCGTTGCAAGACCGGTGACCAGGTTGGTTACCAGGGCCGCTGGTAACGAGGCATACGCCGACTTTTCCTGTCGTTCTCGCATAGGCATCCGCCTCATGCACCAGCGCCTGCTCGTGGCGCGGCAGAACGATTTTGATTTCATCCTGTTTGTAAAGCTCATCGCTGATATCAATGGTGCAGGCTCCCGGATAACCGAAGAGATACTCAACACCCTCCTCCTTCAGAGCCTTTACCAGAAGTTTGTTTCCTGTAATCTGTTTCATATGAAAACCTCCTGTTCTAAATTTGCTGCATAAAAATCCCCGAACATAAAAACACCTTTTCTGTGCCTTACGTTCAGGGAGAATGTTTCCATCCACGGTACCACCTGAATTCCAGAAGAATACACTTCTGCTCATTCCGTACAGGATTTAACTTTTTCATCCGATACGGCATCCCGGTAACGTGGGAACTACGTTGGAGCCTACTTGGAAAACATTGCTGTCCGCTTTTTCTGTTCAGTCCACTGCTCGAGGGCTACTTCCGCAGGCACGCTCACGGAGATTCTCACCAGCCATCTCCTCTCTTTGCTTTGCGCCGCCAGGTACTCCTCCCTGTCACTGCATTTTAGGTTTTGTTTTTCTTAAATTACTGTCTATTATAGTCAGAAATGCCGCTCGTTGTCAATCGTTTCGCGCCCTTTTCTTGACTTTTCGCCCTGCGCGTGCTTTTATTTAATCAGGTTTGTCTAATTAAAATAAGGAGTTTATACCCATGATGATTACATACACACAGGAAGAACTCTCTTCCATTGTCCACGCATTTGCTTTCCCGGGAACGATTACAGACTGGACGCCGCACGGGAACGGCCATATCAACGATACGTTTCTGGTGCGCTCCACCGAAAACGGCGTCCTCCGCAAATCGATTCTGCAGCGCATGAACCGCACCGTTTTCCACAATCAACGGAGCTGATGCAGAATATTGCACAGGTAACATCATTTCTGCGGAAAAAAATCACAGCCGCAGGAGGAGATCCATTCCACGAGACGCTGAACCTGATTCCGACGACAGACGATGCCTGGTTTTTCGTCGATGAGCGCGGAGAATTCTGGCGCGCATTTCTCTTTATTTCCGATGCGTCCTGCTATGATGCCGTGACAGATCCAAAGCTGTTTTACGAGACCGGTAATGCTTTCGGCCGCTTCCAGCAGATGCTCTCCGATTTTCCGTCCGCCTCTCTTTTCGAGACGATCCCGGATTTCCACAACACACCGCTCCGCTACCAGGCGCTTTTTACAGGCGGCGCAGGCGGAGCCGAAGGGACGGCTGAAAAACGTTTCGGATGAGATGGCGTTTTTCCTCGACCACGCAGACGATTACGGCGTAGCCGAGCGCATGAAGGCCTCGGGCGAGCTGCCGCTCCGCGTAACGCACAACGATACGAAACTGAACAACATTATGATTGATGACAAAACCGGCGAGGGCATCTGCGTCATCGACCTAGACACAGTCATGCCGGGACTGTCGATCTTTGACTTCGGCGATTCGATCCGCTTCGGCGCGAATACGGCCGCTGAGGACGAACAGGATATCTCTCGAAGGTGTCTTTCCCTTCCTCTCTTTGAGAGCTATACAAAGGGCTTTCTCGCCAGGCTGCGCAGGCTCTTTGACCCGCGCGGAAGTCGAAAATGCTGCCGATGGGTGCAAAATTAATGACCCTCGAATGCGGGATCCGTTTTTCTCGCCGATTACCTGATGGGCGATACCTACTTCAAACCCGTTTACCCGGGCACAACCTCGTACGGGCGCGGACACAGATCGCGCTTGTAGCGGATATGGAGGAGAAATGGGGCGAGATGGAGAACATCGTCGCACGGGCTTCGTTTTCCCACTAAGCACCCGCATAAATTCCACAGCATCAAAAGACACAGCTGGAAGTATCTTTCTGCCTCCTGCTGTGTCTTTTTTTTATCTTTCTACTATACAATATGTTTTATATTATGCTCTCGGAACGCTGACAATCCGCAGATCGTATTTCTTCAGCATCTCACCGCCCTGTACTTTCTCGCCGGTCAGGATATCTTCTTTTCCGTCGAAGACTGCCGGAAGCGGAATCTCCTCATCTTTGAAGTTGATGATAAGTACAGATCCTCGCCGTCTGCCTGGCGTTTTGTGATCTCGAGTGCTGTTGCTTCTCCAATCACCGGCTGGATGGCTGCGCTGTCTGCTGCCATAGCAAGAACTTTTGCAAGGCCGTCTCAGAAAGGTCGGTTCCGACATAATATACGGTTCTCTTTTCCGAACTGATTTTTTGCAACAGCAGTCATGCCTGCATAGAAATCGCTCTCATACTGTGCGATTTCTTCAGCTCCTTCGAGGTGCATCAGGTCACATACGAGACGGCACTCTTCCTCGGTTCCGTCTGCGAAACGGATCTTGTTTCTCTGCTCCGGTGCAAGGGCGTCGATCTCTTCTACCCATACGCCTGCCATTTTTCTGAGCGGTCCCGGGTATCCGCCGAGATGAACGTTGTCCGACTGTCCGACGATACCGCTCATGTAGGTGGTGATGAGGGTTCCGCCTGCCTGTACATAAGCCTCCAGGCTCTCTGCCACACCGTCTTTTACCATGTAGAGAACCGGTGCTGCAACGAGGTCATATTTGGAGAAGTCCGCGTCGATCGGGATCATATCGACAGCGATGTTCTTGTTATAGAAGTAATTGTACATCTGCTCGATCTGGTCTACGTAACGTAAATCGCGGTTCGGTCCGCTGGTGTACTCCAGTGCCCAGTAGTTTTCCCAGTCGAAGATGATGCCGACTTTGCGTGGTTCTCGGAGCCCATCACACGGCTTCCGATTTTCTCCAGTTCTTTCCGAGCTGGGTTACCTCACGGAAGACACGGGTATCTGCGGTTCCTGCGTGTGCGATAACAGCACCATGGAATTTCTCGCATCCGCCGACGCTTCTTCTCAGCTGGAAGAACTGAATCGTGTCTGCGCCGTGTGCAACGGTCTGATAGCTCTGTGCGCGCATCTGGCCCGGTTTCTTTAAGGAGTTGTACGGCTGCCAGTTCTGCTGGCTCGGAGTCTGCTCCATCAGCATGAACGGTGCGTCTTTGAGGCCGCGCATCAGGTCGTGGGTCATAGCTACGTGGCTCCATGGTGTATTGTAGCTCGGGTAGTTGTCCCAGGATACGATATCCATTTCTTTTGCCCACTTGAAGTAGTCGAGACCTTTGTACGTTCCCATCAGGTTTGTGGTGATCGGTGTTTCTTTGTCGTATTTGCGGAATCGCGTCACGCTCCATTTTGTAGTTGTTCAGCATGCCGTCGGAGTTGAAACGCATGTAGTCGAGGGACATTCCTGCAAATGCAGTGCCGCTTCCCCATGGCATTCCGTCTCCCAGATCGTTCGGCGGTACAATCTCGTCCCAGTCGTAGATGGTGTGGCCCCAGAACTCCATGTTCCATGCCTTGTTGACTTCATCGAGTGTTTTGTATTTGTCTTTCAGCCATACGCGGAACGCTTTTGCACAGTTCTCGCAGTAGCACTCGCCGCCGTACTCATTGCTGATGTGCCAGCAGACGATGTTTTTGTTGTCGCCGTAACGCTCTGCCAGTTTTTCTGCCAGGCGTTTTGCATATTTCTGGAAAACCGGGCTGTTCGGGCAGGCATTGTGGCGATGACCGAATTTGTGATGGCGTCCTTCGAAATCGGTTCTTGCCACTTCCGGATAACGGTGTACCATCCATGCCGGGAGTGCGCCGGTGGATGTTGCCATGACGATCTGACGTCCTCTTTTGTCAGGGGTGTCTACGATCTCGTCGAGCTCTGTAAAGTCGTACTCATTCTCGGACGGCTGGATTTTTGCCCAGGAAAATACGTTGATCGTGGTGCTGTTGATGCCGGCCTGATGGAAAAGTTTCATATCCTCATCCCAGATCTCTTTTGGCCACTGGTTTGGGTTGTAGTCTCCTCCGTATAACATTTTTTTGAATTTTGGCTGCATTTTTTGATTCCTCCTGTGTTTGGATATCTCGTTTTGATGGCTCTATTATATACTGGTCTTTGTGAGAAAAGTATGATATGCTTGTCTAAAAGTATGAATTTTCGAAACTCATTCTGGAATCTTATTTTAGACTTTTCTTTCAGAAAGGAACTGACTGTTATGCCTATTTTCTTTAAACCATCCGCCTCCGATTTTTCCCTCTCCGCTGACAGCATCGGCAACCGCTGGCTGCAGGAGCCCGTTGTGCGCCCGAACGGATTCCCCTTATATCACTGGATCCAGACGGAACGCGGCGAAGGGCTGCTGACCCTCGAAGGCCAGAAACTTTTGCTGAAACCAGGTGACGGTGTTCTGATTGCTCCGCATGTGCCGCATGAATACCGCGAAAACGACGGCAGCGGGATGTGGTTTACATCCTTTCTGACCTTTGACGGAAAGATCTCCGATGATCTCTATAAAATCTGTGCCGTCTCGCCGTATCTTTTCGTTCCGGCCTCAGAGGGCGCGTGGTTTCAGGAATGGATTGACCGCATAATCGACTCACATTTTCTGAAAAATGACATCGACGATGCTGCGCTCTCCGTCGGATGCTTTGAGTTCCTGACACGCCTTTCCCAGCTCCGCACCGGCCTTTCCCGGACGGAGCATCCGCTGTATCTCCAGTATGTCCGCCCGGCAATGCAGGAAATCGAAAGTCATCTTTCCGACCCGCTCAATGTGGATGATCTCGCGGAACAGCTCCATATCACGCCACAGTATCTGACACGCCTGTTCCAGCGTTTTGTCGGCAGCTCTGTCCGCTCGTACATCAGCGTTCTGCGCATCAGCCGCGCCAAGGAGCTTCTCATCAGCCGTCCCTACACTACGCTCGACGGCATCGCCGCTCTCTGCGGCTACCGCGATGTCAGCTACTTTATCTCGGTTTTTCCGCCAGCAGACCGGGACAACGCCGAAGCAGTTCCGGAAGCTGTACGGCATATAATCTGACCCCCCCTCTTTCCGGCACAAAAAAAGATCCTCCGTCTCATTTCACAGACGAAGGATCTTTTTCGTTCTCTTTATTTCATGCTTTTCAGAATGCTTCTCGCAACCGACAGTCCGTTTGCGCTTGCCTGCTGGAGGCCGCGGGTTACGGATGCGCCGTCGCCGATGGCGCGGGAGGCCTTTGACGCTGGTGCAGAAGTCTTTGTCTACGACAACTTTGTTGGAATAGAATTTAACTTCCACGCCGTAAAGCAGTGTCTCATCGCTGGCGATACCCGGTGTTACTTTGTCGAGGGCTTCGATCATCTCGGCAATGTCGACCATGATACGGTGCGGGAATACCAGGAAAGGTCGCCCGGAACGGCATCTTTTAAGGTGGGGATCAGGTTGTTGCGGCACAGACGCTCTTCTGTCGTTCTTCTTCCGCGTTTGAAATCGCCGTACGTCTGAACGAGGATCTTGCCGTCGCAGAGCATGTTGGAAAGCTGTGCGATCTGTTTGCCGTACTCGATCGGGGTTTTAAATGGTTTCGTAAGTTCTTGGATACCAGGAGGGCAAAGTTCGTGTTGTTTGTCTTGAACTCCTGGGATTTGTAGGCGTGACCGTTTACAACTGCCAGACCGTTTTCATAATACTCGGTCGCAACCTCACCGGACGGGTTCGTACAGAAGGTGCGGACTTTATCGTCAAGGTCGGTGTGTAGTATACAGTTTTGCCTCGTAGAGGTTCTTGTTGAGGAATTCCATGACCTCGTCGCGGACTTCCACGCGGACACCGATATCGACGGTTCCGACCTCGGTCTCGATGCCGTGGCCGTTGCAGATATGTGAGAACCAGTCGGCTCCCTCGCGGCCTACTGCGGAGACAATCTCATCTGCCTCGTAAACCGTTCCGTCCTCAAGTGTTACAGCTGTCGCACGGCCGTCCTCGATCGTAATATCATTGACCATCGTGTTGAATTTCATTTCCACGCCGATCTCTTTTAAGTGATCCTCGAGGCGGCTGTAAATCTTGTAGCCTCCTCAGTTCCGAGATGGCGGATTGGACATTCGATCAGCTTCAGGTTGGCGTTGATCGCTCTGCGGCGGATCTCACGGATCTCTTTTTCTTTATCGACACCGTAAACATTCTTGTCTGCGCCGAAATCCAGATAGATCTGGTCGGACTCATGGATCAGCTCAACCGTCTTTTCATATCCTAAAATCTCCGGCAGATTTCCACCGACATCCGGGGAAAGAGAAAGCTTTCCGTCGGAGAATGCGCCTGCTCCGGCAAATCCCGTTGTGATTGAGCACGGTTTGCAGTTCACGCATTTTTTCGTTTTTCTCTTTGGACACTGACGGCTCTCGATCGAACGTCCTTTTTTTTCGATCATCAGCACCTTCAGATCCGGTTTTTCTTTCAGCAGTTCATAGGCACAGAAAATACCTGACGGCCTGCGCCGATAATAATGACATCATATTTCATTCTTTTTAATTTCCTCTCGTTTTTTATCCCATCACGATCAGATACTGTCCGTCCGGCAGGGCAAAGACTTCGCTCTGCTCTTCTAATTCTGCATCCGACATTTCTTCCACGTCCATGCCCTCTTCTTCCATGTAGGCGCGCACGTCGTCCAGATTGTCGGCAACGACTGCAAAGCAGTCCTCCAGAAAGGCCTCTGCCTCATCGTAATTTTCAGCCACCGGCTCGTCGAATAACTGGCCCTGATTCATTAAAAATGTGTTGATGCATTCTTCAGTATATTCTCCCATTCTGGTTTTCTCCTCTGTTCGTTTTATTTTTCCTGATTCTTTCTGTGAAAAAGCGTTAAGATTTCCTCCGGCCGGTCGAGCAGCTCCATCGCATGGTTGTCGATCAGCTCCTGGCGCGGGCGGAATCCCCACGTCACACCAACGGTAAACATGCCTGCGGCGTTTCCGGTCTGCATATCCGTATTGGTATCGCCAAAGTACAGGCACTCTTCCGGTCTGGCGCCGAGTGCGTCTGCAATCGCGAGCGCACCGATCGGAGACGGCTTTTCGTGATTTCTGCGGTCTGCCCCTGAATCCGGTTGAAAAAGCCCGGTCCGTACACGCTCTCCACGACGTGGATGGCCGCCTCGTGCGGCTTGTTGGAACATACGGCAATCGGAACTTCTTTCCCGCAGCGCGGTCAGGGTTTCCCGCATATTAGGATACGGTTTTTACGTGATACAGCGGGTCCTCGTTGAACCACGCGCGGCCAAGGCGGATGCCCTCCCCTGCAGATAGTTGAGCTCTGCATCTCCGGCGTATTTTAAAGCGCGCTCCACTGCCAGATCGAAACCGTCTCCGGCGTAAAAGTTGAAGGCTTCTACCGGGCGCGGCACAAGTCCAAAATGTTCCAGAACGCGGTTGACTGCGTGCGCAATCGACTCTACAGTGTCTGCGATGGTACCGTCCAGGTCAAAGATACAAGCTTTTATCATATTCTGACTTCCCTTCTTTGTCTCTTTTGTTCTTCGATTTTCTTTTCTCTTCTCTCTCTTCTTGTCCGCAATCATTATATCCTGTATTTTTTCCCTGCGCAACCATATTTTCTTTTTCCGGCACTTTATGCTAAAAATGAAACTGTTTTTCAGATTCTTGGAAAGGAAAAAAAGAGAATATGAATCAGACTGTGAAAATATTTTTTACCGATATGGATGATACCCTGCTGAATTCCGAAAAGCAGGTGACAAAAGAAAACATGGATGCCATTTCAGAGCCACTTGCTGCCGGCCACAAAATTGTGTTCAACACCGGCCGCCCGCTCTCCGGCTTTCTGCCGATCTTAAAAGAGCTCGGACTCGACCGCGAAGGCTGCTATGCCATCGCATTCAACGGCGGACTGATTTACGACTGCGCGGCAAAGAAAACGCTGTACCGCCGCACGATTCCGCTCGAATATGCACGCGTGATCTTTGAAAAAACGCAGGAGGCAGGCCTCTACTGCCACACCTACTCCGAAACCTCCTTCTCTGCCGCCATGCAGGCGAGGAAACGCGCGTTTACACACAGGCAATCCACATTTCCGTCGTGGAAGATCCGCTTCTGCCGGAGCACCTCGCCGAGGAACCATGCAAGATGATCGTGATTGATCTCCACGACCGTGCAAAAATGGACGCTTACCGCGCTGCCATGGAGCCGTGGGCAAAAGGAAAAATTTCGATGTTCTACTCCAGCCCGCATTACCTCGAGCATGTCCTGAACACGTTTCCAAGGGCCATGCCGTGAAAAAAAAACTCTGCGAGCTTCTTCAGATTCCGCTTGCCAACACCGTGGCTGCCGGAGATCAGGAAAATGATATTTCGATGATCGAGGCCGCTGCCGTCGGTGCCGCCATGAAAAATGCGACCGATGCCGTAAAGGCGAGTGCCGATTATATCACGGAAAACGACTGCAATCACAGCGGCGTGGCGGAGATTCTTCGTAAGTTTATCCTTGCCTGATTCTGTTTCTGTGTCAGAAACCTTCTTTTTTCTTGTTTTCTTTGGCACTTTTTCCGAATTCTGTAAGATTTTACTTTCTTTTTGTTGAAACTGTATTACAATAGTTTCAAAGGACGGCATTTGAAAGGAGACTTGAATCGAGATGTCACGAAAATCAAAAACGTATTCTGCTTACTCTGGCTTCTGCCGCTTTGTCGGCGCAGCCTGCGGTGCGGCAGTCTATTTTATCCGGAAAGGAAAAGCAGATCTTGAAACAGATTTTGACGATTTTAAAGACGAATTTGAAGAGGAAGAGCCTGCTCCTGCTGAACGTATTTATACGACCCTTCCGAAAACGAAAGGTGCGGAGGATGCTGCACCGGATCCGGAATCTGCAAAGCTTGCAATAAAGGTTCCGAAACAGCTGATACAGAAGCTGAAAGCGAAACCGCAGAGTCCGAAGAAGAAGACGCTGAAAAAGAAAGCTGTGCGGATAACGAAAGCGCGTGAAGCGCCGGAAGCTGAATCTGGCGATGATGAAGCGGATTCTTGCGAGGAAGAAACAACAGAAGAAACTGCAACCGCAGAAGAAAATAAAACCGCAGGAAGAAAAAACCGCAGAATAAACCCAAAAACAGAATATAGGGAAGTAATTCCTGGGGAGGGAAACCTCCCTTTTTTATGGAAAGGAGATTGTTATGGAACTTGCAAAACGCGATGACGTTCCTGTAGAACTTACCTGGGACCTGTCTTTAATTTATCCAACCGAGGAGGCCATGCTGGCTGATGCGCAGAAAATGAAAGAATTAAGTCTTTCTATGGAAGCATCCTACAAAGGAAACCTCACCGATGCAGCCACGATCAACCACTGCCTCGACGATTACCAGGAGGTCTACCGTCTGATCACACTGACCGCCAACTACTGCGATCTCGCCGTCTCTGTCGACTATTACAACAGTGCAAACCAGACGCGCAACGACCGCATCAACAGCCTGATCTCTGAGATTTTCAGCCGTCTCACCTTTATCGAGAGCGAGCTTTCCGAACAGTCCGAGGATGTTTTGAACGAGGCCATGCAGCAGTCAGATACGAACCGCTGCTATCTCGCCGAGATTCTCCGCAACAAGGCACACCGCCTGAGCCCGGAAACCGAGCGTGCCATTTCCGCTCTGTCCCAGACCTTCTCGGCTCCGTACCAGATCTACAACATGGCAAAGCTTGCCGATATGAAATTTGATTCTTTCACCGTAAACGGAAAAGAATATCCGCTCGGCTACTCCTGTTTGAGGATAATTACGAGTACGAAAAAGACACCGATATCCGCCGCAGTGCATTCTCCGCCTTTTCTGCAAAAAATCAGACAGTACGAAAATGTAACGGCAGCTGCTTACAATGCCCAGCTGCAGACAGAAAAAGACCATGGCCACGCTGCGCGGCTTCGATTCCGTCATCGATTCTCTGCTGTTCCCGCAGCAGGTCAGCCGTGAGCTGTACAACCGCCAGATCGATCTCATCACCACCCGCCTGGCTCCGCATATGCGCAAATATGCCCGCCTGTTGAAAAGGTTCACAACCTTGACCGCATGACCTTCGCCGATCTGAAAATCGCCGTCGACCCGGAGTACGATCCGTCTGTCACGATCGAGGAATCAAAACAGTACATCGAAAAAGGCCTTGCCATTCTCGGTGATGATTACGTTTCCATGATTCAGGAGGCCTACAAAAAAACGCTGGGTTGACTTTGCACAGAACCAGGGAAAATCCACCGGCGGCTTCTGTGCCAGCCCGTACGGAAAAGGTTCCTTTATTCTCTTAAGCTGGAATAACCGCATGGCAGATGTTTTCACGCTGGCGCATGAACTCGGCCACGCCGGCCATTTCCGTCTCTGCAACGGCGCACAGGCGATTCTCGATACCGAGGTTTCCTCTTATTTTGTCGAGGCGCCGTCTACCATGAACGAGCTTCTGATGGCTCATTATCTGCTGAAAACGACCCCGGACAAACGGTTCCGCCGCTGGGTTTTAAGCTGTATGATCAGCAACACATATTATCATAACTTCGTCACCCATCTGATGGAGGCTGCTTACCAGCGCGAAGTTTACAAGCTCATCGATGCCGGCGACAGCGTACAGGCTGAGACGTTAAGCAGCATTATGAAAGAGACCCTGCAGAAGTTCTGGGGCGATGATGTGGAAATTTCCGATGACGCAGCGCTCACCTGGATGCGCCAGCCGCATTACTATATGGGACTTTACTCCTACACCTACAGCGCCGGACTGACCGTTGCCACACAGGTATGCAAGCGCATCGAAACCGAAGGCCAGACCGCTGTCGATGACTGGAAAAAGGTACTGACCGCCGGAAGCACGAAGACACCGGAAGAGCTGGCAAAATGGCCGGCGTTGATATCTCGACGGATGCACCGCTTCTCGATACGATCGAGACGATTGGATCGATCATCGATGAGATCTGCGAGCTGACCGAAGAGCTGGGCTGCTGATCCTGTCCGCATTGTAACTCTCTATCAAACAGTAAAAACGGATTGTTCCGTCAGTTTTTGTTACTGGCGAAGCAATCCGTTTTTTTCATATCTTTTTCACGCATTCCAGCACTTTTTCAGAATCGCAGCTGCCTCTGCAATCTCCTCCTCAGAAAGCCCGGCGTACCCAAGCAGCACTGTGCCGCCCTGTGCGGGATCTGCGGCAGCGCCGATGCAGTACCGTTCCAGCCCGTACACGCGCACGCCATCCTTTTTGCCCGCTGCACCGCCTCCGCTTCGGAGAGTCCTCTCGGCAGGTGGACCAGCACATGGACGCCCGCATTCTCGCCGGACACCGTGTACTCCCGCCCAAACTCCTTCAGAAGCCGGATCAGCAGGTCGTGTTTCCCTTTATACTGTGCACGCATCCGGTTCAGATGGCGCTCGAACGCGCCGCTCCGCATAAACTCTTCCAGAATCTTCTGGTCCGTCTTCGAAACTGTCGCGGAAAAGCATCTTCCGTTCTCCTCGTAGGCAGGCAGCAGCGTCTTCGGCAGCACCATGTAGCTGATGCGGATGGACGGCGCAATCGCCCGCGAAAACGTTCCAAGATAGATCACTTTTCCCTCTGTGTCATTGCCCTGCAGTGCCGGGATCGGGCGGCCCTTGTAGCGGAATTCACTGTCATAATCATCCTCAATCAGATACCGCCCACTTTCCCTCGATGCCCACGCAAGGAGCTGCATCCGCCGCTTCATCGGCATGACCATGCCCATCGGGAACTGGTGCGACGGCATGATGTACGCCAGATCCGCCCCGCTTTTTTCCAGCTCCGCCGGCCGCATGCCCGCTTCGTCCATCGAAATCGTACACATCGCATAGCCGAGCTTCACAAAACAGCGGTAGGCACTGATGTAGGTCGGATTTTCCATCGCCACTTTATGGCCACGCCCTAAGATCACCGAAAGCAGCATCAGCAGATAATCATTTCCCGCTCCGACGATGATCTGCTCCGTGCGGGTTCACGCCGCGTGCGTGGTGCAGAATAGTCGCGGATTGCCTCCCGAAGACCGTGCTCGCCCTTCGCATCCCCGATCTGGAACAGGCTGTCATCTGCGTCCAGCAGGACTTCTTTCGAGATCTTCTTCCAGCTGTTCTGCGGAAATCCGCCCGGCGCCGTACCGGTCACGGCAAAATCGTAGCGGAACGGCGTCTGTTCCGCGGCATCATCCTCTTTTTTTGTCTCCTCTTTCTTTTCATCGAGGCGGTACAGCCCCTCAATCTCACAGACAAAGTAGCCTTTGCACGGCACACTCTCCAGATACCCTTCGGATACCAGCTGCTCATACGCCAGATCCACGGTACTCCGGCTCACCGACAGATAGCCCGAAAGCGCCCGCGCCGACGGCAGCCGCTCCCCTGCACGGATCCGTCCGCCGCGGATTTCCTCGCGGATAAAACCGTAGATCTGCTCATAGAGCGGTGTCTTCCGATGCGGATCCAGCGAAATCGTCAATTCATTCATCTTCCCATCTCCCCTGACAAAAAGAACAGCCGCTTGGGATGTCGGTTTCATCCAGGCGGCTGCTCTGTTCCATTTCAAAATTCTTATTTATTTCGCTGCCGGCAGCTTGAAAGAGCTCTTCAGGGATACGATACGGTTGAACACCAGCGCATCCTCTTTGGAATCTTTTGCGTCTACACAGAAGAATCCGTTTCTGACAAACTGGAAGCTGTCATATGCTTTCGCATCTTTTAAAGACGGCTCCAGATAGCACTCTTTAATACGGTCAGGGAATTCGGATTCAGGTTCATGGAACCATCCTCGTTGTAAACGCCCTTCTCCTCGTCGATCAGGTTTTCGTACAGACGGCACTCTGCTTTGACGGCGGTCTTTGCTGCTACCCAGTGGATTGTTCCTTTTTACTTTTCTTCCGTCCGGGAATTTCCTCCCTTGGACTCCGGATCGTACGTTCCATGGATTACGGTAATATTTCCGTTCTCTTTCTTTCGCATCCGGTGCAGGTGACGAAGTATGCGTTCATCAGGCGGACTTCATTGCCCGGGAACATACGGAAGTATTTGCGGACCGGCTCCTCCATGAAGTCTTCGCGCTCGATGTACAGTTCTCTTCCGAACGGTACCTGACGGCTGCCAAGCTCCGGATTCTCGAGGTTATTCTGTACTTCCAGCATCTCAATCTGGTCTTCCGGATAGTTGTCGATGACAAGTTTCACCGGATTTAAGACTGCCATGGTACGGGCTTTTTTTCAGCTTCAGATCCTCGCGAATGCAGTACTCCAGCATCGCATAGTCAACGGAGCTGTTTGCTTTGATACACCGCACAGATCTACGAATTTCTTGATGGACTCCGGTGTAAAGCCTCTGCGGCGGAGTGCTGCGATGGATACGAGACGCGGGTCATCCCAGCCGTCCACGATGCCTTCCTCCACCAGCTTCTTGATGTATCGTTTTCCTGTCACCACGTTGGTCAGATACAGCTTTGCAAACTCAATCTGGCGCGGCGGCATCGGATATTCCAGCTCGCGTACAACCCAGTCGTACAGCGGACGGTGGTCCTCAAACTCCAGCGTACAGATAGAATGGGTAATGCCTTCGATGGCGTCCTCGATCGGATGCGCGAAGTCGTACATCGGGTAGATGCACCAGGTATCGCCGGTTCTGTGGTGATGCATATGGGCTACACGGTAGATAACCGGGTCTCTCATGTTGATGTTCGGTGATGCCATATCGATTTTCGCACGGAGTACTTTGCTTCCGTCCTCGAATTCGCCGTTTTTCATGCGCTCGAACAGGTCCAGGTTTTCCTCCACGGAACGATTGCGGTACGGGCTCTCTTTCCAGGCTCGGTTAAGGTTCCGCGGTACTCACGGATCTCCTCTGCGGACAGATCGCAGACGAATGCTTTTCCTTTTTTGATCAGTTTTACGGCTGCCTCATACATCTGTGGGGAAATAATCGGATGCGTAGTACAGATGATCTTTTCCAGTCTGCACCAAGCCACTGGATATCGGCTTTGATGGAATCAACAAACTCGGTTTTCCTTCGTCGGGTTTGTATCATCGAAACGCATGTGGAACTCTCCGTTGTACTCCTGTGATAAACCGTAGTTTAACAGGATGGATTTTGCATGTCCGATATGAAGATAGCCGTTTGGCTCCGGCGGGAATCGTGTGCGATACATGGTCGTAAACGCCCTCTGCCAGATCTTTGTCAATCGCAAGCTCGATAAAATTTTTGGAAACAACTTTTTTTCTTCCATAATAAGGTCAGGCCTCCTCGAATCTTTTTCGTTTGAGCACTGTCCCGAAAAGGGCGCAAAATGCTCTGTGTATTCTATCACTATAACACAAAAGCATTCTCCTGCAAAGCATTTTTTCGGTACACAAAGCCGCCGGAGCGGACCGGTGCCTATTCTTCTGCTCGTGTGCGGTCACCTGGCGGTGCTCCACGGAGGTCGAGAACACGATCTGCGTCCGCGTCCGTCCAAAATGCTGCAGCTCGCCGATAAACTGGTCGAGCTCAATGGTGTTTAACAAAAAGGCCCTCAATGAGCATGGAGTAATCACCGGTAACGCAATTACATTCCACGACATTGTGGACCTTTTCAATATAGGGATAAAATTTTTTTCTGAACCGGCTCAACCTCGAGGTTGATGAACGCTTTGATCGGATATCCCAAAAGCGCCGGATTTAATTTGACCTGATATCCTGTAATGTAGCCTTCCTTCTCCAGCCGCTCAATTCTGGCGGAAACTGCCGGGGAGGATAAAATACGTGTTCGCGATTTTCTTTCAGCGGCATCCTGGCATTTTCCCGAAGGAGATTCAAGATTTTTGCATCGATGTGATCGAGCTCATGGCGCATCGCATCGTTCTTGCTTTTTTCATGTTTCATACGCTGCTCTCCTGTTTTTTCACTTTTATACTGTTCAGCATATCACGTTCGCCGTTTTTTGTCTACGAAAAACGTGTCCGCGGAAACTGCTTTCGAAAAATAAGTAAAGTGCCTCTTTCCCTTGGTATTTAAAATCAAATGCAAAAATAAATAAAATTCCACAGTTCTTCGGCGGCGGTATTTACAAATTTCTGCCCTGGTGTTATTCTTCCGGTATCGAAAGGCAAAGCAAGAATTGTTTCAGACAATATACACAACTCAATGCGTGCAGAAAGAAGGAGATTATTATGAAGACAAGAATTGAAGCAGATTCCATTGGTTCCCTTTGAAGTCCCATCCGACGCCTACTACGGGGGTACAGTCCCTGCGGGCAAAACGGAATTTTCCCATCACGGGAACGTCGATCCACCCGGTCATGATCCAGAATCTGGCGAAAATTAAAAAGGCAGCTGCCATCTCCAACCGCGAAGCACAGAGACTGCCGGAGGAAAAAGCGGCTGCCATTATCTATGCCTGTGATGAAATCATTGCCGGCAAATTAAAAGACCAGTTCATCGTTGACGGCATCCAGGGCGGCGCCGGAACGAGTGCTAATATGAACGCAAACGAAGTCATCGCAAACCGCGCCATCGAAATCCTGGGCGGCACCAAGGGTGATTATACCATTGTCCACCCGAATGACCACGTCAACATGGCACAGTCCACAAACGACGTTATCCCAAGTGCAGGAAAACTGACCGTACTCGATCTGCTCCCGGATCTTCTGCATGCGCTCGAGTCACTCCACGCAGCACTGCTCGATAAGTCCCAGGAATTTGACCACATTTTAAAGATGGAAGAACCCAGCTTGAGGACGCCGTTCCGATGCGTCTCGGCCAGAGCTTCCACGCTTACGCAACGATGATCGAGCGTGATATCCGCCGGATCGAATGCGCCAGAAAAGAGCTGTTCACCCTGAACCTCGGCGGAACAGCCATCGGTACGACGATCAATGCTTCCGATTACTATCTCCACCACATCGTGCCGACCCTCGCTGCTGTGACAGGCTATCCGCTGATGCAGGCGGACGATCTGTTTGACGCGACGGAGAACCTCGACGGATTTGTGACGATCTCCAACACGTTAAAGACCTGCGCCGTCAACCTCTCCAAGATGTGCAACGACCTGCGCCTGCTGTCCAGCGGACCGCGAACCGGATTCGGCGAGATCAACCTGCCGCCGATGCAGAACGGATCCTCGATTATGCCGGGCAAGATCAACCCGGTGATCCCGGAGGTTGTGACACAGGTTGCCTTCCATGTCATCGGAAACGACACCACAATCACGATGGCGGCTGAGGCTGGCCAGATGGAGTTGAACGCGTTTGAGCCGGTTGTCTTCTACTCCCCTGTTCTCTTCCATCACCTCGATGACAGGCGCTGTGAATACGCTTGTGAAGAACTGTATTCTCGGCATTACCGCAAATGAGAAACGGTGCGAGGATCTCGTTTCGAAGAGTGTCGGCATCACAACGGCGCTCTGCCCGTATATCGGATACCAGAAAGCGGCCTCGATTGCAAAAGAAATCGCTGAAGACAAGGGCGAGTGTTACTTCTCTGGTTCTGAAAGACGAACTGCTGACACAGAAACAGCTCGACGACATTCTCGATCCGTACGCTCTGACCGGACCGGAACTGCCGGCAGAAGACAATCTGGCTGGCTGAATGTAACTGCTGCTTTCCTTCATAATTTCTTAACGATACGCAAAAGGCTTCCCGGATTTCCTTGCTGTCCGGGAAGCCTTTTTCTGTCGTTTTCTTTTTATATCAAACTCTGTTTAAATTCTCGCTACGCCGCTCTTTCTTGCTGCCTCTGCAACGGTGCTGCCACAGCATCTTTTACACGCGGATCAAACGCTGCCGGCAGGATATAGTCTGCGTTCAGCTCTTCATCGCTTACCAGGCCTGCGATTGCGTAAGCTGCTGCGACCTTCATTTCATCGTTGATATCAGATGCTCTCACATCAGAGCGCTCCGCGGAAGATGCCCGGGAAGCAGAGTACGTTGTTGACCTGGTCGGGTAATCGCTTCTTCCTGTGCTGACAACGGCTGCTCTGCTGCCTTCGCCTCGTCCGGGAAAATCTCCGGCGTCGGATTTGCGCAGGCAAAGATGATCGGATCTTTGCCATCGTAACGTACCATATCGGGAGTGAGCGTACCCGGCGCAGAAACGCCAATAAAAATATCGGCCTTTGATTACCTCTGCAAGCGTGCCCTTCTCATGGTTGTAGTTTGTGATCTTCGCCATCTCCTCTTTGATCGGGTTGAGGCCGTCGCGTCCCTCGTAAATCGCCCCTTTGCGGTCTGTCATGATGACGTTTTTGAGACCCATCGAAATCAACAGGCGGATAATGGCGATTCCGGCTGCACCGGCTCCTGAGGTAACAATTTTGACTTCATCCAGTTTCTTTCCAACCAGTTTCAGCGCATTGATGACACCGGCCAGTGTGATCACGGCTGTTCCATGCTGATCATCGTGGAAAATCGGAATATCACAGCATTCCTTTAATTTCTTCTCGATCTCAAAACATCTCGGTGCGGGAGATGTCCTCCAGGTTGACACCGCCGAAGCTTCCTGCGAGAAGACGCACGGTATTGACAATATCATCCACATCCTTGCTGCGCACGCAGAGCGGGATTGCATCGACACCGCCGAATTCTTTTAAACAGCACGCATTTTCCTTCCATAACCGGCATACCGGCTTCCGCCGATATCTCCAAGTCCGAGAACTGCGGTTCCATCTGTAACAACAGCTACCGTGTTCCATCTTCTGGTCAGCTCGTAGCTCTTGTTGACATCTTTCTGAATTTCCAGGCACGGCGCCGCCACACCCGGTGTATAGGCAAGACTCAAAGGCATCTTTTGTATCTACGGCCGCCCGGGAAGTGACCTCAAGCTTTCCGCGTAATTCATAGTGCATCTTTAATGATTCTTTTGCGTAATCCATCGCTTTTTTTCCTCCATTTCATGTGTGACTGCGTCTCATTAATAATAGGAAAGAGATTCACGCGTCACACGGGATGTCTGTTCGCTGCACCCCTATTATAACAAGCGTTCTCTAAATTTCAACCGGTGTTTTGATTAATGAAAAATTTCCACTTTTCCACCAAAACAGCTGCTTCATTTGCGAAATTTTATCAAAAATACTCTTTTTCTTTCTCTCAGCCGCAGTCCGATCCTGCCCGGAGGGCTTTTTTGCTTTACAGTAAAATTCAACAAAGTTTTTTATAAAGCAAAAATCTGCCCGCCTCCCATCCTTTTTTCAGACTGGAAAACAGACAGATTTTTTCTTTACTCCGCCACAATATTCTGCAGCCAGACTCCTTTTCTTGACAAGGACAAATCCAATCACGCACTTGATCAGGTCAACCGACATAACCATAAAGTAGATTGCGTAGATCGAAAGTCCGGTAAAACGGCTCAGGCAGAAAGCCACCGGCACACTGACAACCCAGATGAAGACGCTGTCGAACAGGAACGTGATGATCGTTTTTCCACCGGAGCGCAGGGTAAGTAGCTTGCATGCAGGAATGCATTGACCGGCATGAACATGGCCACTTCCACGATGAAGATTGCCGCCATGTGGCGTACTTCGTCCGTCGTGTTGTAGAGGCGTGGGAAGAGCGGAGCCACGAGCGCCATCAGCGCGCCGATCACAATGCAGAGTAATACGGAAAACGTGATCAGCTTCGTATCGGTATCTTGCCTTTCCATCCTTCCGGCTCCGAGGAGCCTGTCCGACGATGATGGCAACGGAATCGCCGAGTGCGATGAAAACGACGTTGAACAGGTTCGAGATCGTGTTGGAGATATTCATCGCGGCTACGACATTCAGTCCACGCACGGAGTAACACTGCATCAGGATCGCAACGCCGCCTGCCCAGAACGTTTCGTTCAGCATCAGCGGTGTTCCTTTGATAAGGATCTGTTTCGTCAAAGCCGCCGGAACACGGATCGTGCGGTACAGATGCTTCGTAAAACGATATTTTCTTTGTTTCCGTGCGTACGGATCAGCACGATCGCCATCTCCACGTAACGGGACAGCACCGTTGCGACTGCCGCACCGACAACGCCGAGCTGCGGTGCGCCGAATTTTCCGTAGATTAAAATGTAATTAAAAATCAGATTGACAAATACGGCTGTGATACCGGCCTTCATCGGAAGCATCGTCTCGCCGCATTCGCGCAGCGTGCTGGCATAAAGCTGCACAAACAGGAACGGCGGAAGTCCTACCAGCATGACCTTCATATAAGAAATGCCATAGGCTAATGTCGCATTCATGTCCTGGCTTCCCTGATCTCCTGTCAGGTAGAGACGAATCAGAGGCTCGTGCGCACCAAGGAAAATAGTGATTGCCGCTGCCGTCAGGATCACGCCGATCCAGAGCTTGAAGCGGAAGGTGTTTCTGCACACCCTCATCGTTGCCCTGTCCAAATACTGCGCAGTGAAAATTCCTGCACCGGATACCCCTCCGAAAATGCAAAGGTTATAGATAAAAAGAAGCTGGTTGACAATTGCGACTCCGGACATCTGCTCGGTACCGACCTGTCCTACCATGATGTTGTCGAGAAGGCTGACAAAGTTGGTGATACCGTTCTGAATCATAATCGGCATCGCAACGCCAAGTACCATCAGGTAAAACCGTTTGTCCCCAATAAATTTTCTGTGTTTCTGCATGGTTTCCCCCCTTTTCTTGCTTTATAAAATAAATGACATAAATCGGAGCCTTTCTGGATTTCTCCAGGCAGGCCCCGAACAGTAATGTTTATTATACACGATTCATGTTTAGAAAGAAAGATCCTTTTATCTTTTTTCTGGCTTTTTTGACATCTTAATTTCAGAGCATTAAACAGCCTCAACAATAAGATAAGCATAACTCCCCATATTACCCATGCCGCAAAGCACCCAATTCCCTGATGGCGGATATCTACCATTATTCCAACAATAAAAGGAAGTGACATAAACATAATTACTGCCATTATAAAATCAAAAATAATGTATAACACTATGTTTACCTTCCCTATTAAGAATCTGCTGTTTGATATTCATCCTGTATTTTCTGATTTGCCGCCTGACCAATATTAAGCTTTTCAAACATTTCTTCTGTATCCAGACTTCTGCTGTAGTACGCAGTCATCATATCCGCTGTGATCGATTTTCCAAATCTTCTGGGGCGGCTGTTGCAGATAAACTTCGATGTTGTGTCAATCACACTGTTGGTGTATTCCAGCAATCCTGTTTTATCGATATATATTTTTGAGTTTAATACGTCCTGAAAAGCATTCACCTTTGAATTTAAAAAATCGTCCCACAGCATGCCGCAAATTTTTCCACCAGCGCCACTGCCACCTTCATCACCCCGGCCAGTACCATCACAAAGATTGGGTTCTTTTTGCCTTTCTGCAGCAGAATGAGGCTGATGATAAAGATCACGACAAGACTCCAGTTCGTCTGCGCCAGCCGGATCACGGTATCTCCTTCACTACTCCAAAACGCCGTGACCAGAATTGAAATCCCTGCGGAACCGATCATCGCCACAACCGCCGGGCGGAGGAGTGGAGGATTCCCTGGAGCATTGCCATTTCGCGGTATTTTAAATATAGCTTCGCAAGCAGTGTGACGAGAATACACGACGGCAGAATACATCAAACGTTGCCGCGAGCGCTCCTGGGATGCCTGCGATTTTAATTCCGACGAACGTTGCCGAATTGACTGCGATCGGCCCCGGTGTCATCTGAGAGATGGTAATCAGATCCGTAAACTCCGACATCGACAGCCAGCCGTGTCCCTGCACCACCTGTCCCTGAATCAGCGGCATGGCGGCATAGCCTCCGCCGAAGCTGAACAGGCCGATCTGGAAAAAGCTTAAAAATAGCTGAAAATAAATCATTTCACATTCCTCCGTTTCGCCAGAATCGTCCGCACCGCACCGATAGCACCGCAGATCAGTACAATATAAATCACGTTGACCTTGAAAAAACACGCCGCTGCAAACGCACAACAAGAATCACCAGCGACAGCGGATCTTTTTTTCTTTCACAACCCCGGCTCCCATTTCATACGTCACGGATGCAATCACGGCCCTCGACGCCTGCCTGCATTCCTTCGAGCATCTGGCTCACGAAAAAAGTTATCCCGGAATGCCTGATAGCAGACCGAAATCACGGAAATAATCAGAAACGGCGGAATGATTGTTCCGATAATCGAAACCAGCACACCAATCATTCCCCCGCCAGTTTATACCCGACAACAATCGCCCCTGTTCACCGCAATCGGTCCCGGTGACGACTGCGCAATTGCCACCAGATCGAGCATCTCGTTCTCCTCAATCCAGTGATACTCATCCACAAACTTCTTCTTCATCAGCGTCACAATCACATAACCGCCGCCGAACGTAAACGCACTCAAATACAGCGTGGAAAAAACAGTTTCTGCAGTATCTTAC
>VOFG01004561.1_pt1 | contig 29858 bp, 53 predicted proteins | sample 5384171 | NCBI WGS metagenome assembly VOFG01 (sample SAMN12384726, study PRJNA508395) | human gut metagenome | isolation source: healthy gut F | host: Homo sapiens
ATCCTCCAGTATCTATGGAAAGCATTTGGGCAGAAGAGACCGAAGAAGGCTATCTTAAAATAAATAATAGTACTTTTTATAGCAAAGAAATCGCTTTTAGGTGATATTGTGAGCGTAATACAAACAGAAGAAAATTACTTATTATATGATAAAACTATAATTCAAAGTAAAAAATAGTACATTAAGGATTGTTTTCTTTAATGAAAACCAGAAATTTAAAGATAAAATATTAACTAAACTAATAGATCTTGGATGTGAGTCTGAAGCATTTAATGTAAATTTCTATGCAATAAACATACCAATTCAAGTAGATATAGAAGAACTATATCTTTTCTTAGATGCGTCTGTGGAAACTGACGCTTTAGATTATGACACAGGATATTTCGCACAATAATTTGTGCAAGCTATAACTTGCGTAATATCGTAATATGTAGAAAATTCTAGCATTGTTTACGTAGTAGAAGTTTTAAGACTATGTGATACCAGCCACCTCTTGCAAGAAATCCACTCAGACGGCAGATATACCTAACATGGAGAAATTGAAAAATATGATAAACGAGGAAAATAACCTTTCCCAATGGAAAAATTGTAGAAGCTGTTGATGATTTTGTACAAAATCCAAAAACAAAGCCAAATTAAAAAATGTTGCTGAAGCAGCTGTCCAAAATTTTCCAAATAACACGAGAGATTTCTCTACTACTTTAAAAGCATTAGGAGGATAAGTTGACAGCTAAAATTTTTAAAATAAGAGATTTCTTAAAAACGGTACTTTTTTAAAGGATCTCTCAACCGAAAATATATCATGCTTCCTAAAAGAGAACAGCAATGAGTCATTCGGAAAGGATATTGTAATGTATTACTTTTTATTTTAAGGGATATTATATATCTTTTATATACGATGAAAGTAAAGGTATACTTAAGGGAGAGCAAATAGAAATCTCTAACCATAAAAAATTAAGAGTAAAAGAATATCTTCTATATTGTCATTTGAAAATTTGAAATTAAGCAAATTAAATGGGGATATACATTCTATATATCAAGATGATGATGAGCTTGTCGTTTTTCTACAAAATGGATTAAATCTTTACTACAACAAATTTAATAAGAAACAATTTCTACTTACAAAAAATAATTAGCCCAGACGAAAATTCTAGAAAGTTAGTAAAATCTACTATGAATCTATGTTCTAAAAATTAAACGTTATAAGGTTAGCGTAGCAACCCAACCTACATATGTATGCAGCTTATGTTCGGCATGCACACACTTTCTACTTTTCAGGTGACCTCAATCATTTTTTCTAGGTCGTCTGAAAAATGATGAACGCGTCTATCAGAACGCGCACCAGCCGTTCAGACTGCAAAACCAATACTTCGATGAAGAAGCGAGGCTGCATAACAACCTGCTACGTTATTACGATTCTGAGGCCGGGCGGTTTGTGAATCAGGATCCGATTGGGTTGATGGGTGGGGAGAATTTTTATCAGTTTGCACCTAATGTTCAAGGATGGGAATCCCATTTTTTCAGCACGAGCTTCCAATGAAAAAATTATAAAAATCATTGTAGATGATAATTATGGTGCTATATATGATTTTAATAGTTCATTTGATGAAAATTTACTGTATACAGTGATAGTTCTTATTACATTAATTGATAATATAGATGTTTTAATAACAAGTTTTCTACTATCAGAATAGCAAGCCGTAGCCCGTATGAAACATCGAATTCTGACGTAGGGTGCGTGCGGTACGCACATACGCGGTTTCGCCTATCGAAGCCCCATCACTGGAGCCTGCATTCTAGAATGTGACTCTCAACATGGAGAAGTTGAAAAATATGATAAACGAGGAAAACACCTTGGCGCATTTTCCTCTAAGACTGGCAAACAATTAAAAGACCCTATTAAAAACAGAAGGATAGAACGGTGAAAAAAATCATAAGATTTATATCAAAATTCGAAAAAATGGAGAAAATTTATTGAAGTCATACATTTTAAGAATGAACCACCTCTTAATTTTCTACAAAAAATTTTTCATGAAACTAGCCCGATGTATGAAGAATATTGGATATCAAATGAAGTTGCAAAAAGTAATTGAACCTTATTTATGTGAGAAATTAGACATAAATAATTATGATTACTTCTTATCTTGCGAAGAAGAAAATATTAGTTATTTGAAAGAATGAATGTATGATTCTATAAAGGATATTACTAAAGTTTAACTTAGGAAAGTGCGAATTGTTAAATCAAGATCCTACAGATAGAACAAATGCTTTACATCCTTTATTTACAATAGAGAGGTTTGTTATGTTAGATAATGATTTTAAGGAGTATCTTAATGATGAATTTGGTAGAATATTCCCAGAAAGTCAGGAGGAATATCGTAAATTATTCAAAGGGTTAGGTTTTGGGGAGGTAAATCATGACTTCATTGAATTTTGGGCAACATATAGTGATGAAATTTATGGGAAAATTGGATATTTAGTTGATTTAGCAATGGACTTAGAGGATTTTTCAAGTAGCCAAACAGAAATTTTGAGAAAAAATATTGGCTTACCTAATAATTATTTTTCCCTGTTGAATAATGAGTTGGATGATTATATCCTGTATGATAAAAATACCGATGAGGTTTTTTTTATGTAGAGGCTCCCACTATTCAAAAAAAGTTTATAGAAAATAAACAATTTAGCAAACATTGGGAGAACTTTGAATATTTTATTAAAGATTATCTAAATTATAATGCTTAAGATGTTTGAGCAGCTGTAGCTCGTATGAAACCTCCAATCCCGACAGCTACAACCCTTGGCACAGGTACACAACCGGACCAACATGGTAATAAATACTCTTTAAAGAATGCACATAAGAAGGAGAAATTATGTATTTAGATCAAGTAAATTATGAATTAAACAAAAAATCAATGATTTTGTATGTAACTCAAATGATGCAACTACGCCGGAGAAACGCATTGATATTCTGAATCAAGCATGGGAACTTTTACCCAAACCAGCCACTCAATTCGTTGAGCCTACTTCGGCAATCGCCTGTGGTATTTCAGGAAGCTATAAAAAAATAGGTGATTATCCCAAAGCTCTTGAGTGGATACTTATTGCGCTTGAGGCTAGAAAAACAGTTCCTGATGGCAGTACATTTCTATGGGCAGGTATTATCTATTACGAACTAGGTGATATGGAAAATGCCTATAAATATTTTGACCTAACTTATAATGAGCTACGTTACACACCTTTCTCTATGGAAGACAAAAAATATTGGCAATTTTATAAGCAACGTAAAGAAAAATTAAATCCTAAGAAAAAAAAACCAAAAAGTAAGATTCGATATTTTCAGACGACCTTTTTATACCGTACTTAACCGCCGCTACGCCTACGACCCGGATGTAGTATAACTAGAGGGAAATATACTATGAAATATCATATTGAAGATTTAAAAGACCAATTACATAACCATAACTGGATTGTTTTAAAAGAATCAGAAGGAAATGATTTAGATATATCAGAATATTGGACTATTCGTCATAGATACCAACCAAACAAAACTTGTACTCTAGCTTTTGAAGGAATGGATGACTTGGAAGTTTTACCAATCGAAAAAAGTTATGCATGTTTTTTATCTGAAGAGCCAGCTATATCATTATACTTTTCTAAGAGCATTAAGTTATGGAAGAGAGATTTAAATACATTCATTTTAAATCTGAATTCTTTTTATAATTTGCTGATTTTAAATCCTTCAAACTATATAAAGCTAATCAAAATCCAAATAATTGTAAATGTTTCTAGCAAGCGTAGGTTGGATCAAGACCCAACAAAATATCAAGGTTGTCTGAAATAACCTTCAGACGACCTTGCCCTATACGCTTACCCTTACCTGCTTCGTCTACAACGAAAACGGCCTCGAAGAGGAAACTGGATTCGTTTGGGACGGCAGATATACCTATATCTACACCGATCCCGACAACTACGAGCCCTTGGCACAGGTTCGCGATTGGACAACCAAAGACGGAAAAAGGCGTCCAACAAGCCCACTACTGCCAGAATGGATGGAAATCTTAGTCAAAAAAAATAATGGAAATGGTACATTTTCTTGGAAGTACTACAAAGATAATGTAACCGAACAACATAGGAAATGGTATCATGACAACTTTAGAAAATAAGATTTTTACTTTAAAACAGAATCATTTAATGAATAAAATGAAAGAAATTCATTTTTTGAATAATTTAATTTCAGATTCTGAAAAAATTATTCCATATCCACTCTCATGTGAAATAATAAATCGTACTTTTACCCCTATAGAAATATAGAATTATCAAAAGAAAATTTTAGTTTATCGATAAAAAATGAAATATTAAATTTTTTTGCACCAGAGGAAAATGATATTGCTTATGTATACTTTTATGGAGGAATAAATGATTCGGCTGAAATACCAATAGAGTTATTCCCCTTGTTTATTATCAAAATAAAAAATATTAGCAATTGGCTAGAATTAATAAACAAACCTAATTTTTATTGTTTAAAATTATTTAGTAATAAAATAGATAAAGTTATCGATATATCTCTACTCGACAATGAGGAAGATGTGTTATCTATTTCTATTGGACTGAACACTTAACTTTAAAAATAAATAAACTATTCCAGTAGAAGCAATCCTTTGCTTTGTATAACTTAAAGGTGGTTACCATGAAAGAATTATTAGAAAAACTTGAAAATAATAGTTTTATTGATAAGGTCAGAATAGATCTTGAATTTGATGTAAAGGACTATCAAGAATTATTAAAAATTTTGAATGAGATAAAGCAGTATACTCATAATCATAATCTAATTGAAAAAAAGACTAGCGTCTTATTTATATGAAATACCAAAATTAACACATATTTGGTATCTCAATCTAAAAGACGATCCAAATAAAAATAAATCTTCTATTGTTAGTCAACTTGAAGATGCATGGATAGAGTTAGATTCAATAATTGGAGAAGAAATTCTTGGTCAAGGACAATAATTAATGGTTATCTGAAAAAAAGAATTATTATGTATTTTAAAAAAATATGAGACGCATCCTGATTTTTTAGGTGACACTATTGAAGATGTAAATCAAGTAGGAGGTATGGATGATACAGTTTTACATATTGCAATCAGAAATAATTCTTTAAATGATGCTCTTGTATTTCTCCAAAATGGGGCATTGATCGATCTTAAAGGGGACTTAGGATATACTCCCCTACATTATGCATGCATGTTTGGAAATATAGAAATGGTGAAAGTACTCCTTGATAATGGATCTGATAAAAATATACAAAATGAATTTGGAGAAAATGCCGTTAGAATTGCAATTAACTCATCCAGCGAAAATAAAGAGAAGATAGTAAAACTATTAAATAATTTTAGAAAACGTAAATAAAAAAATAGATTATAAATCAATCAAATGGTGCCATATCTTAAAATGTAGAAAGTAAGACATGAAAAAAAACAATCTAATTTTATTAATTAAAAATCAAATGTCAGATAACCAAAAAAATGAAGATGCTTTACATTTAAATACACTTTTACTAAGCTCGATAGAAAATCCTAGTATAGATAATGATTGTTTCATAGAATTATTTAGCTATTATTCCAATATATCCCAAGGAGAAGTAAGTGAACTATTTAATTTACTGCAATATTTAACCAAAAATGAAATCAATATAATTCATGATTTTTTAGAATATATTTCCAAGTTTATCAAAGACTTAGGACTATGTTGTGAATTTGAAAACTTTCTAACGGAAGTAAAATATATACAAGAAAGAAATTATCTGGAGGAAAAAATTGGGCCTACTTTTCCAGTTTTCAAAGTTGATAAAAATAACATTATAAGTTTTGATGATAGTGATAACTCTTATATATTTTCTATAATGCAACTATCTACTAAAACTTGGATTGAGATCACATACGATGATTTTCTCTCAATACTTGAATCACTAGAGTGTCAAGCTTTTTACTAATAAGGCTTTATTATATTTTACTCCTTGCTGTTTAAAATATATTTTTTCTAATTTATCTAAATTTCATTTATATGGTTACGTTGTTGACTTTTTTATATATTGCCCTAAGAAACCAAAGTACGATATTTAACACTACTCAAATCAAATTAATTATTGATTTTTTAAAATTAATCCAAAATTTTAACCAGGAAATTAGTGTTGAAACACAAAAAAAATAACAAGTACTATTCAACTTTATTTATAACTTCCCGATCGTAAAGGGGCGGTCGGCGTCGGTCGGCCGGTGAATCCGATACATGGTTTGTGATTTATGGAGTATACTTTTATGTTCAAATTAAAATTATTGCCCGAGGATTTTTTCAATATATGTATTAAGCGTAAAGTAGAAATTAAAAGTTAGATAAACTTCCTAAGCTGGATAATAACTATTTGTTATTTATTACTAAGTATCAGGATGTAGAGATAATACCTGATATTTCTCTTTTTAATTATGAAGAGGCTTTAAATGAAAATAGATACTTAGAGTGCAATTATCCCGAAATATCAAGGTGTTTTTGGAGTATTGGACAAGCAGGACAGGGAGATGGATGGTTTTAAATAAAATAGATAATACCATTTTTCATTATAATCATGATGCTGGAGAGTATACCAGATCTGGCTTTACAAATTTAGGGATAGATTTCTCACAATTTATCCAGTTGGCTTTGTTATACAGAGATTTAGAGCACCTATTAGATGAAGGAGAGACACTTACGGATAATATAAAAACTGAGTTTATATATTCAGTAAATAGTATAAGTAATAATTTGTTTGATGTTTATCCATTTAAGTATTTTTAATTGGAATATTCAATAAATTTATTAAGCAAGTCGTAGCCCGCGCAAAGCCTTCAGTCTTGATGTAGAGTTTATGTGGTTCGCACACAGTTTCTGTTTTTCAGACGACCTCAATCCTTTTCGAAGTCATCTGAAATATTGGTTCTTTAACCATCTAGGCCAAAACCGCCTACAAATATGGTCAGGATGGTCGGTCGGCTTATGAATCAGGATCCGATTGGGTTGTTGGGTGGGGATAATCTTTATGGAAGAGGATAGGATTATGTTGGATAGATTATATTTAATCAAACTGATTGATCAGTTAAGAAATTTTGAAGGTTCAGAAGAGGATGAAGCTGTATTTCTTGAAAAATTAGAAAATTTGGTCACAGATCCAAATATATCAGATTATATATATTGGACAAACATGAGCTCCGAGGAAATAGCTGATAAAGTACTTAGTTACAAACCTATTATCCTCCCTGATTTAAGCAATTTTAGTCTACATGAAATTTTCAGTTTTAATGTAATGTATATGTGGAATACATACATGTACTATGCGTAATAAACAACCTAAGAATAAATGCTGATTATTTGACAAAATTATAACTGGAAGGAGTAATGAAAATGAAAATTAAGAGTTTAGTTGAGAAAATGGGTGGAGTTGTAAGGGTCGGAGCAAAGCCTTTCGATCCTGTATCACGAAAAAATAATGTCAAAATTTCTAGATGTTGATAGAAAAGAATTTTCTGATTATTTAGATTATTTGACGTGTTTTGGAGGAGAGACATATCTAAATGAAGTATTTTATAAATTAACCATGTATAACAATGGACTACCAAGCTATTATTGTTATCCCTCTGATTCACCAATAGAAAATGTTGTAATAAAAAAGGGGAATTTGGTTGTTTCTATGGGGAAGGGGAATCGTATCAAACTGGCTATTCATTGAGCAATGCTATAAAAAAAATGGAAAATAGGATTCCTAAGAATTTTATACCTATTGCTGAGAATAACTGCGGAGATAGGATATGTCTTTGTATAAAAGGGGAAAAAATAGGACAAGTTTTTTTATTGGTACCATGAAAACGAATGGGATGAAGATGATTATTTTGATGATTTTGGAAAAACTATGCCTGAAGAAGTAAAGATGCAAAATATGTATTTAGTCGGAGAAAATTTGTATGACTGTTTTAATCGTATGGTCTTAGAAGAAGAATAATTGTCTGAAATATTGGTTCTTTAACAACCTCATCAGCATTATCGCCCCCACCTGTTATACCACAAGATATAGCTACAACGCCCAATGGCTGCCCGAAATCGTTACCGACACTTACAATACTACAGCTATGACGCCTTGGGCAGAAGAATAGGCATAGTCCTTTTAATTTGAGAGAAGTAACTAGAGAACAATATGAAGCGCTTGACCCTTATAGGAATCTAGGAGATTAGCTATGGAAGCAATAGAAATTTTAAAGAATTTTGTGGAAGAAAAATTATCAACTGAAGAATTGGAAATGGCGTTGTATTCCAATCAAGAATTAATTTCCCTGTTGGAAAATACTAAAGCTAAACCTTATATGAATAGTAATTCCACTTATGAATATTTAATTAGTCAGGATTTGACATCTCTTGATGCAAAGTTAAATTTGATGGATATTTTCAGGGAAATTTTAGATTACAAGCATATCCAGTACTCTTCGAATTCAACGACAGAAAAAAATTTTGATTTGATTTTGGAGGCTATTCCTAACTGGATACCAGCTGATATAGGTTATTTAAATTCCTTGTATGATAAGTACAAACCTAAGACGGCGACCACTTTTAAAAAAAGATTCTTAGGAACATTTCATTTGTATGGATAAATATCCCAAATGGTTACAGGAGCCTGATTGGCCTATCGTTGATAATATTCCGCAATGTTTCTAGGGCAGTTAGATATATCGAAGTTGAAGCATGATACTGCTTATTTGTACATTTTTTGGGATAAAAAACAGACAGATATATAGAAGTAATACAGTCTCTATAAATGAGCAAGCTGTAGCCAATGAAATCTACAATTCCGATGTAGAGTGCGAATGCAACGCACGCACGCGACTTCTGCTTCTCAGACAGCCTCGAAGAGGAAGCCGGATTCGTTTGGGACGGCAGCCATTTACTGCAAGAAATCCAACCGGACGGCAGATATATCTATATCTACACCAATCTGGATTCCTACGATCCTTTAGTACAGGTTCGCGATTGGACAACCGAAGACGGAGAAGGCGTCCAACAAGCCCACTACTTCCACTGCGACCAAATCGGCATCCCGCGTAAAATGACTGATGATAAAGGTGACCTGGTTCGGGGATTATTACGGATGGGAAACAAATGCGTATTGATATTATAGGAAAATAGATATGTTACATTTAACTAATTTACAAACAAAAGGATATGATGAACTTATTGAAATTGATGGAGAGGTTGTTTATCAAGTATTTGCTATTAAGAAAAATAATGGAACTTATAGCACATATTACTATACAGTACCAAAAAAAATAAATTGGATCAGGCTGAAGATTATGAGATAGAAGAATTTAATGAATTTAATGAACTTGAATTAGCTATAAAACATATTCAATCAAAAGGAGCTAATCTATCAAGATTTAATATATTTAAAGGTAACAAGCCTCTTTAAGACCTTTTTTGACCATAGGTTGGATCGAGCCCCAACAAAACATCAAGGTCGTCTTAAATCAATTCTCAGAAGACCTTCCCTATGATTTTTATTGAAAAAAAATACTGACAAAGGTATGCCTGGGAAAATAGTCGGTTAGCCATCACCAATGAAAACGGTGCGTGCTACCGCTTTAACTACGACGGCCTCGACCGATTGATTGCCGAAAATGGAGATAAATATGCCCTTTCTGAAAATTCCCTATAGAGATTATCCTAAAGAAGGATTGTTCAAAAACCTTTATCGAGAAAACATCTATAAAATAGAGGAATTTAAAGATGAATTTAAGTATTACGAATATACCCCAATAGAGAAAATTATTATTGATGAACATAATTTAGTACCATTCATCTTTTTTTCACTAGAAGGAATAAATTATTTAATGCCTAAAATTTTTGATAGCATCAGTAATGGCATTAGAAATGATGATATTCCAGTAAATATAGAAGAATTTGTTATAAATATACCTACCGCAGAAAACATCACTCACGCTTTAAATCTCTTAAAAAAGATGAGCTTATAATTCTAAAAAAGTATTTAGAAAAAATATTATTTGGGGACTCATCAAATTTGATACAGCAAATAGGTGAACATTATTTATTCAGAAGTATTGAATATCTCGAAAAGTTAATAAATAATTCCTAAATCTACTTATTATTTTGTTAATCGAATACATAAGCTAAGGTTTCTAGAAAAGGTCAAACCATACCCTTTCCCTTCTCCCGTGGGAGGTGGCAAAAACAAAATCCAGAAGGCCCAATTATAGAACTACCAAAAAGTAAACATGATTCAGGGAATAAAAAAATGCACCCCTTTGGCAATCAAAAAGGAAAAGATGTGGCTTATTACCATACTCATGGGGCTTATGACTCAATTTAAATTTTGGTATTAAGGAAAGAATGATGAATAAAATCTGGCTCTTTACTATATTAGTATTTCTTTGTTTTACTTCAGTTTTTGCAAAAGATTTTTTAGACAAAAAAAGGAGAGCAATATGTTGGTCAGTTCAGAAAATATGGCGCTTGAGCTTGCTGAAATATACATAAAAAACGTATATGGAAATACTGTTTCAATAAATCAAAAACCATACCGTATTATTGAAGAGAAAGATGTCTGGATCCTTAATGGAGCCCCCTCCACAAGCACTAGGTGGTAATTTCCATATAGTTATTTCTAAAAAGATGGGAGAGTAGAAAAAATAACCCATTCAAAATAGCAAGCTGTAGCCCGTACGAAACCTCCAATCCCGACGTAGAGCATTGTGGTACGCACGAAGGCGGTTTTGCCTGTCTAAACCACATCAGCGAAGACAGAGAAAGCCGCCAACAAACCTACTACTTCCACTGCGACCAAATCGGCATCCCGAGAGAGATGGCCGATGACGAAGGAAAGCTGGTTTCCTTCTTACAAAAGAAAATGAAAATTTTGGTGTTTTTTTTTCCTGATATTCCTCCTGAAGAGTGGCAAGAGGATACTGAATTTGAAAAATTTGAAGACTGGCTAGAAAACTTGATGAAAGAAAAAACTAGAGGAAATTTAAAAAAATTGAATAACCAATTTTAAAAAATATTTATCATTTAGAAAATCTAATAAAAATAACACCATGCCGTCTGAAAACACTATCCTAAACCTTTTCAGACGGCCTTTCTCGTTCTTTAACAATTCAACTTCTCACTACCGTTTACGGACGTGACGGCAAAAAGCTGGCGGTTTCGCCTACCGAAAACACATCATGTTCGAACACAACCAGCCCAACGGACTGGTGTCTTGCTACGAATACGACAGCTACGACCCCTTGGCACAGGTATGCAACTGGACCAGTATGTCGACCGTGAGACGGGGCTACATTACAACTTCTTCAGGTATTATGAGCCTGATGCAGGTCGGTTTGTTAATCAGGATCCGATTGGGTTGGATGGTGGAGATACCCTATACTTATTTGCTTTCAATAGCCAGATATGGGTCGATGCACTGGGACCTCCCAAAGCTCCATGGGGAAAGGTAGCTTTGATTCTTGGTTTGATAGTGCAAATGTTGCAGATATTCGCAAAGTTATGGTAGATCTAAATACTAAGAATGCAATACCAAATGCTTTGAGAAATGTTGGGGGATGTTGAGGAATATAGATTAATACCCTATTATGTTAAAATATAATTAACATTATTTATGAATAAAAAGAGGATATTATATGATTGATTCAACAAATAAAGATATGATTTCTGTGTGGATGGGGACATCTTTTAAAACAACTGATGAGTTTAATGAATATACAGATGGAATGGAGGACTCAGATTCTCATTGTCCAGCTTTTGCAGATTTTGGAGTTTCATTTATTGATTCTGATTATTTTGTGGCATTCCAGACAGATAATGGAGAAATTGTGCCAGTTGAAGTGTTAGCAGAAGAAGTTGGGGCACACTCCAATAAAGTTATAAAAGATATTGTGAAAGTAGCAAAAGAGAAAGGAATAAATGAAGGTAATTCTTTATATTACTATTCTAATGCAACATTTTATGAGGAAAATCCAGGTAAACTTTACAATGATTTGAAGTTTATAGGAACTTTTAAAGACCCAAGAAAAAAATATCGCTAGTGATAGTGAAATATTAGTCAGGATATCCACTCGTACGGCAGATATACCTATATCTACATCGATTCCGATAGCTACGAACCTTTAGCTCAAATCTTTGACAACGCCAAAGACGGTAAAAGCAGTATTATGATGAAGAGACCGGGCTGTATTACAACCTGATGCGGTATTACGAACAAATTAAACGAGCACTAAGTCAAAGTTATAAGTATTTCAGAGAACTAGGAGCACTTTAAAATGAATAGACATGAATTAGAAGCCTTATATACTTTAAATAATCCTGCTACTAGCCAAGCTATAAAAATGTTACCTCCAGAGTGGCATATTTTATATCCTTCATATCTTCAATTTTTAGAACTAAGCAATGGATTATTTGGAGATGAGATAACCCTTTTGGAAGCCGAGGATATCCAACAAAGGAATATTGACTATGAAGTAAAAGAATATTTACCGAATTTTCTTATGATTGGAGATAATGGTGGGGGGTTGCCATTCTGATGGATAATAAAAATCAAAATATTTTAGCTGTTGGCATGGGAGTAATGAGTGAAGACTCCTTAGAAAAAATATCATCTTCTTTAGAAGATTTTCTATTAGTAAAAAAAGGAATGTTTAATTATTAGCAAGCCGTAGCCCGCACAAAATCTTCAATCCTGACGTAGGGTGTATGCGGTATGCACGCGGTTTCTGTTTTTCAGACAGTCTCAATCCGTTCTTTGAGACTGTCTGAAATATTGGTTCTTTAATAATCCGATTATTGATCAGCATCAAGGCCGTCTGAAAAACATTCGTTCTTTAAAAATTTCTCATTCACGCATTGGGCAACCTAATCTACCGCCAGCTGCCTAATGGTGAAACCAATATTACCAATACGATTTAGAAAACCAGATCGTCCGTGCTGAAATCAAAAAGCCCGCGGGAAACACCGAGATCTGGAGATATGAGTTCAAGTCCCGATTGGGAAAAGGTAAAAATAAACAGGGACTAACGTGGCATCATCATGAGGGTACAAAAGGTTGGTACTGGTTGATTATAATGATCATAGAAGAAATCATGGTCTATATCTCCCACAAAGAAAAGGCGGAAGAAGTATATGGGAGGGGGTAGACCAGGTCGACGAGGAAAATTAAACGGGCGCACTGGTAAACCATTAGATAAATGTTAATTTAATCATAGAAGGAACAAAAAAATGAATTTAGATAAATTTTATAGAAGAAAAATTAGTATATCAGAAGTTATTGATTGTGCTAGATTATTCAATGATGATGATACTGATAAATTTGCCAAATTTCCATACATATATATTTCTTCTGATAAAGATGAGAGTATTCTCGATTTAGAGACGGTTTGTTATTTAGATAACGGCCCAAAAAAATAATGGATGGAAAAGAAGTTTTTCCTGATTTTGTAAACGAAAATGGATTAGATATTTTATGTAGTGGGGATGTATTTATGGATGTTTACGATGACTTAGATGAACGGTATCCAAATTTTACAAAAAATCAATTTATTGATGCTCTAAATTATTACATGGATAATGATGATTACATTGAATTTTAAAATCTATATTTAGGTATTATTTTAGATTTCCTCTCTACGATTACGGATATATTAGTGTAAGGAAACTAGGAGACTTATCTACATTACAACTTGATACGTTACTACGAACCTCGAACTTGGCAGTTTGTTGAATCAGGACCCGATTGGGTTGGCAGGTGGTAGTAACCTGTATCAGTTTGCGCCTAATGTACTGGGATGGATTGATTCTTCTGGTTAGGCTAGAACGGAAACTATTGATTCTCCATGTGATATTAAACACAAGTTTCGATTATTGGCTAGATTCCACAAACGTAAAAATGCCTAAGGCAGGGTCTGAATTGGATGCGCATACAGCTGCGCGTTTAGAAATCGGTGGTCAGTATTTTATGGACATAATGGACACGGAATAGATACTACTTTTGACAAAGTCAATGCTATTACTAAGACACATGCAGAAGGGCACGTTACTCAAAAGAGCTTTAAATGCTGGTATGAAAGGCAAAGCAAAAACAGCTGATATTTATGTTGATAGAGAATTATGCTCTTCATGTGGTAGAAACAATGGTATTGGTTCGTTAGCTAGAGAGTTAGGGCTTGAGTCAATTAATGTACATACACCTAGTGGAAGTAAAAAGATATTTCCCACCTAAATGAGGAGGTTATTATGGAAATTACTTTGGATAACTGGAATGGATCTCATTGTAAGGAAGAGGTTTATCATATTAATTCCTCAGGAAAGACTTTTAGAAATTTTAGAAAAATTAGATGCTAAGCAACATACTCTTGTAAATTTAGTTTTATCAGAAGAAAACTATTTAATGATTGGTGGAGGGGGAGGGAAATATGTTGTAACAGGTGAAGAAAATGGCATCATTTTCAATTTAATAAACCCTAAGGCTGGGAGTACCTTAAAAATAGAATTAAATACGGGAGGGCAAATTGGTTTATTTGAGTCTAAATATATTTTATCTAAAGAAATAGCATTCAAATGTGCTGTAAAATGATTGACTATGGGATGTATTCCACAAAACGATTTAGATTTATCCTGGGAAAAATATTAAAAGCAAACCTAGTAAGTTGGTTGAGTCAAGACAAAACTAAACCATAGGGTAGTTTGAAACATAACTTTCAGATGACCTTTGTTTGATTCCTTACGAATAAGCAAGCTATAGCCCGGAGAAAACCTTCAGTCCTGACATGGAGTGCGTGCGATACGCACGCACGCGGATTCTGTTTTCAGACGACCTCTACCAAATCGCCTGAAGTCAGGTCATGGATGAGAGATTCAAATAACTATAGGCTTGAAAAGGTGCGGGAAAAGGTGGAAACTGTTATCGTGGCGCACAAAATCGAAGTAGATACGATTTGACTGACCCAATCGGACCTAGACAGAAATCTAATTATGGTCATGATTGACATATAAAATCTACATTTGACATTGTTTCATTTTTATTGAGGAGTTGTATGCTATGAATTTAGATGCAGTTAATCCAGAATTAGAATCAAAGATTAATGATTTAGTCTGTGAGACTTATAATAAACCTTTTTTAGAACAAGAAAAGTTATTAAAAGAAGCATTTGAGCTAATACCCAAGCCAGTAACTCAATGGGCGCATCCAACGACAATGGTTACGATTGCTTTGTTTGAGTTGTATTATAAAAATCAAAAATATGAACAGGCTAAGGAATGGCTGAGTATTGCTTTAAGTGTTGCTGACTTAGGAACCACTAATGCAGGGACGTATCTGTTAGCTGGTATTTTTTATTATGACCTTGAAAAAATATGATGAAGCTTATAAATATTTTGATATTGCTTATAATGATGCTGGATATTATCCATTTAGTATTGAGGACAAAAATATTGGCAGTTTTATAAGCAGCGTAAAGACGAATTAAAACCTAAGAAAAAAACCAAAAGTAAGATTCGATATTTTCAGACGACCTCTACCAAATCGCCATCAATATCACCGACCCCGCCGGTTACACTACCAGCTACGGCTACAACGCCCGATGGCTGCCCGAAACCATTACCGATACTTACAATACGACAGCTACGAACTCTTCGTACAGGTCCGCAATTGGACAACCGAAGACGGCGAAAATCGACACTAACAAACCTACTACTTCCACTGTGACCCAATCGGTATCCCAAGAGAAATGACCGATAAGGACGGCAACCTCTTATGGTTCGACAACTATACCGGCTGGGGTCGTCTGAAAGAGGAAACCAAGGTAACGGATAGTACTTACTAACCCTTCCGGCTGCAAAACCAGTACGCTGACTGTGAAACGGGGCTGCATTACAATTCTTCAGGTATTATAAGCCTGATGCGGGTCGGTTTGTGAATCAGGAGCCGATTGGGCTTTCAGGCGGAGTCAATCTGTATCTCCAGTAGGAACACCATACCCTATGAGAGTCTTACTTCCTGGTTCTAATCGAAAGCCTTATACCATATATAGGGTACTGAAACCAATTGATAATGTAGCTGCAAGTAAAATTATGCCGTTGTTGGAGAGATCGGATTAGGGACACAGTATGAATTACCAAAATCTGTTAAATCATATAGAATCTGGGCATTTGGAAAGAGGTGAAAATAGGAAAATGTTAAAAATTAATGAATTGAATTCATTTCTTAAAAGTAAAGGAGTACCAGAAGATAGTTACTCAATCAATGAAGTAAATGATGAATCATTATGTATTGTTGAAGAAAATAAAAAATGGCATATATTCTATTCTGAAAGAGGATTGAGAACTGAAGAATATTGTTGCCAAGATGAACATTTGGCAATTCTATATTTTATCAATCGCTTATCAAAAATGTTAAAATTTTCTTTCGAATGAAAAAAAAGCAAACTGTAGACCGGATGAAACTTTTAATTATGGTATGGGTATACTGCGTGTAATTACCGCATTTAAAAAATAAGGATTTTTATGGAACCACTAAATTTATCAAATGAAATCTTATTAGAAGATATTTTAGATACTAATGAATATGTACATTCTGAAAAAAAGAAACTTGGTAAAAGCCGTAATAGAACATTTTCCTCCACATTCTGTTATTTACTTTCTAGAATTTGTTGAAAATTCTACTTATGAAAATAAATATTATGGGTATATTTTAATAAAACAGAGAATAAAATTTATCAATTTTCTTTTATAGATAATATAAAATTCAAAAATATAAAATTAAATCTAAGGCATAAAGACAGAAAAAAGCTCACAAAAAAAGATATTTTAGCTTTGGACATTATTGATTTATTATAAATGTAGTCTGCAAGCGTAGTTTGGGTTACCAACGCTAGCAAGGCGTAACATATATAAAACTTTTAATTCTGGCGTGGTGAGTGCAGTATGTTCCTATGCAGTTTCTGCCTTTCAGACGACCTCCCTTTTATGCCCCTAAAAAAGCGAACAGATCTGGTTCAGCAAAAATCCGGACGGGCATTATGTCATCGTGTCGCTGGAAGGTTCGATAGCGCTGCGTTTCGCCTTTGGCGGTGGCGGAAGACAGTTTGGACGAAGACTCTACCCTCTTCCCGCTGGTGGTGGTGGAAGATGCCAACGGCAACCATCAGCGTTTCGTCTATCATCTGCTGACTGGTCTGCCGCAATACGTCATCGACGGCAATGGCCGGGTGTTTCTCGCTGAACTTCGGCAATGTGGCGGATGAGCAGTCGCCCTTGTTGGAATTGTTGTTCTAGTTAGTGTTTGTATATATTCAACTTGGCAGGGAAATGTAAACTTTTTTTGGTAGGAGGAAGTCTTGTAGAGCAATGTGAAGTTTAATATTGATATAGGAGCATGATAATTATGCGCAATAGTGATTTTTATATACAAAATATGATTGAATCTTCTTTAGAACAAGAAGATTTCAGTCAAATAATTATACTACTAGATTCGCTACCATCTAAAAATATACGTAGAGCATTGTATTTATTATCAAAATATTCCCAAATAAAATAGAAATTACTGAGAATGATTTTAAATTTATTAAAATATATTATCAATAATAAATTTATAGTAGTTCAAAGCATCTCTGATTTTCTGAGAGCAATATCTATACTCAACTTTAATGACCTACAAAAACAGGATATTTCTGATTTGATTTTTCAAAATCTAAATATTTTAAGCAAAAATTGTGATTTTGAGTTAAATATACTAATAACAAAATTAATAGAACCCAATAAATTTTTATGCAAGTTGAGAAATTTAAAAATAATTTAGATGATTATTCAAGAAAATATTTATTAGATTTTATTTTTTACGAGAAAGAATATCTTGAAAATGGCTTTAATGAAGATGAAATCAATGATTTTATATTTTGAGCTACCCTAGATAAAATAGCAAGCCGTGATCCGCACAAAACATCCAGTTCTTACTAACCTTTGGCGTAGGTATGCAATTGGACAACCGCAGACGGCGAAAGTAGCCAGCAAATCCACTACTCCCACTGCGACCAAATCGGCATACCAAGAGAGATAACCAATAAAGATGGCAACCTTTTGTGGTTCGGCAACTATACCGGCTGGGGTCGTCTGAAAAAGGATGGCGCGTCTAGCAGAATGTACATCAACCGTTCAGATTACAGAACCAGTACTTCGATGACCAAGTGTTGACAATGTTAGCGGTGTATATGATTAATGAAAGAATAAATTATGAATATAGAATTGCATATTGAAAAAGTACAATCTATTTTAAATCAAATGGATCTACAAAAGAAATGTAAATTTGCAGCTTGGTGCTGTAATGCACTGATCATTGAGAAAAAAATAAATGAAAATATGACTAAAATAACTAATTCAAATGTGAACTACCAACTCTGTGATACTATCATTAAAGCTGGTTGGTATGATTTCTTCCAAATAAATATTGGAATCTCTCAAAAAGCTATAGAAGATATAAATTGGGATGATGATGATCCATTAAATGATATGGTAGAAACACAAGGAACTATAGAATTATTAGCTTCGATTCGAAATATGTTACTAGGTATACAACAAAAATCATCTGATAGTTATTACTTTGCTGCATGTGCTGAAAACGTAATTAACTGGAAAGATGCTTTAGCAAATTTCCCATACTCCGAAGATGGCAAAATAGAGGACGAAAATTTAAAACGTGAATATGAAATTCAATTGTTATTTTTAGATGATTTAAGAAATAGTATAATTACCTTACAGGATATTAAGAAATATAGATAAATGGATGCAAGCCTGAGTAGACTATTTAGAAAGATAGGAGTTGAGTTGATGGAGTCTGAGGAATTAACTTCTAAAATTTTGCTGGAAAGTGTTTTAGAATGTACAGATTTTGTAGTAAATGAGGTGCCAAATTTATACAGTGCAGTAATAGAGATTAAATCAAGACGATGAAGTATTCTTTATGAATTTTGTTGAAGATGAGGATGGTCAGGATGATTATTATGGATATGTCTATAATAAAACAAATGGAAAAAATCTACGAATATGCGTTCCATGATGACAAATTAGTGAAAAATAAGAAGTTGTCTTTTACTGAAAAGAAAATTGGAGAGTTAACAACGAAAGATATTCTTGAATTACCTATAATAGATTTACTGTAATCCTTCTTTGAGGTCATCTGAAATGTTTGATCTTTAACAACCTCATCACTAGTTAGCATCAAGGTCGTCTGAAACCCTAACTTTTAGACGACCTTTGTTGTACCGTATTCAACCGCCGCTACGCCTACGACAAAGCCCGCCGTCTGACCGTCCTCAACAATGAAAACGGCGAGATATGGGAGCCATCAGTTCATGGAGGTGGTAGTTATGGGAGTGTTAGGAAGACCAGTTCTGAAGGCGAAGTAAATCATATGCCTGCTTATAAGGCTGTTAAATAGGGTGGTATGTCTGGGAGAGTCTCTACTATAAGAGTCCAGCAACATGGATGATAAAGGCAGATCACCGTAAAACAGCAAGTTGGGGAAGCTGGGCAAAAGCAAGTCAATGGCGATCACAGCAAGCTAAAATTAATTGATAAAGATAAATTCGGAAAAGCAATGGAAATGGATATACGAGATATTAAGAGAAAATTTGGGAAAAATATAATAAAGGTATAAGTGAGATGATTGATTATGCAATTGGTGAAGGGCATATAACTAGGGCAAAGGTCGTAGATTAAAAGGAAACATACAAAATGTTGAAAATATTAAATAATTCTTTGGATGGAATTGTATTGGGTCAAAAAAAAAGGCTGACTTTGATGATGTTATTTTAAATAATCCTAATTACTCATTAGAGTTTGATAGAAAACACAAGATACAATCTGATTCAGAATTGATTACTGTATCCTCCTTGAGGAATTGTGATGAATTTTGCTTAAATAGAAAAGTTATTAACTTTTCAAATCTTGACAAATTTTTAGAAGAGGAGGATCCTCTAATAGAAGTTTCGGATGAAGAAAATTATTTTTATATTTTCCAAAATATAATTTAGTTTTATATGTTGACTATAAGGATAATTTGTTTCTGCAGATATTAATTTACGATGAGAGTATAAGAGATTTATATGATAATAAAGGTAAAAGTACTCAGACTTTCAAAAAGTAAACTTAAAAACCCAACTTTAAATCATGATAAATTAATATTTATTCCTTATAAGAGCGTAGGCGATTTTGAATTAAATTGTTCTCTATCAGATGTTATAAGAAAATATGACATATCAAATAATGTTATCCGAAGGTAAAAATATTATAGAGATAAACAATTTTGTACTAAGGTTTGATAATGAAAAGTTAACTGAGGTTACAATTTTCAATGATAAGAAAGTAGAGCTTGCAATATACTATAATGAAATGGATATATCATCAAAAAAGGGCTTACTGAGTTATTAAGTCAATATGAAGTTATTGAGAGAACGAAATCTAAATATCTTTTCAAAGAATTAGGTCTAGTTGTAGAAAAAGATCTGTCCGAATTTCGTTTTTTTGAACAATCATTATTAAAATTTTGGGTAAATTTGCATAGACCTATTACTAGCTGGTAATCACAAGTGAGCTGTAGCAAGCCGTAACCTGCACAAAATCTTTAGTCCTGACGTAGGGTGTGTACAGTACGCACGTACGTGGTTTCGCCTATCAAAACCACATCAACGAAGAAGGCGAAAGCCGCCAACAAACCCACTACGTCCACTGCGACCAAATCGACATCCCACGCGAGATTGCCGATAAGGACGGCAATCTGGTTTGGTTCGGCGATTATTACGGTTGGGGCAAACTGAAGAGCGAAACCAACGTAACGGGAATGGCGCACTAACCGTTCAGGTTACAGAACCAGTATTGCGATGAAGAAACGAGGCGGCATTACAACCTGATGCGGTATTGCCTAAATGGATTGCATATGGGGTGCTTGGAACTGCTCCATTATCTAAACAAAGAATACCTTTGAAAGATATACAACCAGACCCTATAGATTGGTGGTAATAAAAATGATATCAAATGACATTCAAGAATTACTTAAAAAAATATTACAAAGTCTCTAATTAAAATCGAAACAAAAGAGTTAGATGCTTTAATTTCTAGACAGTTAACCCATATAGATAATATTGATTTTCACAGATACGAAATATCCCATAGGAAAATTGAAAGTCTCAAATTTTCTTTCTGTTCATTTCGTGGTGCTTTCATAAGCTATAGTTCCTTTACTAATTGTAATTTTATTAATTGTTCTTTTATTACGGCAATAATTTGTAATACAAAATTTACTAATTGTACATTTATTAATTGTGTATTCAGATCAACGCATATACAAGATAATTTAATATCTAACTGCTCTTTTCAAAACTGTCATATAGAAGATAATATATTTTCTACAAATAAAACATAATTTATGACAATGTTGAATAAGGCATTCGGGCCGCCTTTTAGGTGGAAAAATTCCCATGCCTTATTGAATTACAGAAAGGAACTTTAAAAGTGGCAAGAAAAAACAGAAATGGCAGGTAGGCGATTATTTTGGCATTCCCATAGAAGATGATTTTTTAGCTGTTGGACAGATTCTTGGAAAATATGATTGGATAGGTGTAGCCTGCTTAATTACCAAAATGAAAATTTTCTCAAAAAACCTTCCTTTATATGAAGATATAAAAATAGATAAAAACGATGTTATTGCTGCTATGTTTATTACTGAAGAATCGTTAGATAAAGGATTCTGGCCAATTATTCAACAAGGTATAGTAAATAAAAAATATACTGAAACAATATTTTCCTAATATTGATTTAATTGAAAAAGGAAATATTATTGGTATTAATACCGAAGGTTCAGCTATTATTGATGATTTTATTAAAGCTTATTTTAGTCTAGCACCTTGGGATGACTGGCATGACCCCGAATACCTTGATAAACTTCTTATTTCTCCTGACAAAAAACCTGAAAGTCTCATCTATAAGAACAAATGATCTATTCCAACTCAAAGCTTATCCTGTTATTGATATGTAATTAAATATTGAAAAATACTTAACACGATATCTTAACATTTGAATACAAAATACTAGCCGTTCCAATTGCAGAACCAATATGTCGACCGTGAGACGTGGCTGCGTTACAACCTGATGCGCTATTGCGAGCCTGATGCGGATCGGTTTGTGAATCAGGATCCGATTGGGTTGGAAGGAGGCTTTAACGTTTATCAGTTTGCATCGAATGCTCAAGACTGGATAGACCCAAGTGGAAATATAGCTTTTTGTACCAATTCTGATTGCAATGGGAGTGGGCGCACTCACGGGTGCGGCAACTGATGGGGTATGCAGGTCGCTTCTAATGTGATTAATGGTAAAGATTAGAACGACATTGATTATGAAAGTGTTGCACTCGGTGCCGGTATTGGTGCGATAGCAGGCCATGTATTAGGCAAGGTAGGTAAATTGGCCATAGGTAAATGCCGAAACGCTTATGGCCCTTTTAGAAAATGGTATAGGAGAAAACCATCTTATAGTAGATCAGGAGGGTTTCGAACTAATAACTCTATCTCGTGGGGAGCTTCTCCGGCTAGAAATGGTAGATATGTTAACCAAATAGGAAATCCCAAATTGCGTCAATTTAATCAGTATATTCGCAATAAAAGACTTCCTCCAGGTCGATTGTGGTGGAGGACACGAGACACTGGACATTTCAATATTAAAAGGTAAATATATAAATTAAGGTGAACTATGTATACAAAGATTAAAAGAGAGAGCAGTGAAAAAGAGACACAAAAAAATTTGAAAACTCTTCTGAACATAGTAAATAATTCTTCTTGTTATCGTTGTTTTCTTAGTATAAGTGGTCAAGATTTAGATTTTTTTTAGAAAGCTAAAAGAAAATACTAAAGTTAATTTAGTATGGAATGGTAATTTAAAAAAGGAATATTAGGATTTTTATTGGGATTTATTCCTGATCGCATAGGAATAGTTGAATTTTTAAAACCAATTGATGAAGTTTTTTTGAAGATACTTTATATGACTGCGGCCCTTCAACAGTATCTATAGTGATTATGAAAGATCAAGATAAAATTCAGAACTTTATAAAATCATTTCAAGCTTCACCTGTTCCAGATGATTTTGAAGCAAGCGTACTCAAAGACCCCTACGCTTTAATCTACACTATTGGAATTAGTGATATTGATGATGGTATTAATCTTGAAGAGATAGTTACTATGACAAGTTTTTGGGTGGATAGATTAATAGATTCTCATGAATATATTATTAACGATAATAGAAATATTATACCAATTATTGTAATTGATAGTGGAGACGTTAGTCTATTTGCCGATATTAAAGATGCTGAATTATATTTAGAACCAGATGATGTCAAACAAAATGCTTATGAAATATTTAATAGAAATGGAGATTTATTAAATCCGATTATATTAAAGAAGAGTAAAAAATTTTTTTGGTACCTTTGTAAAGGAGAGTATACAAATAATGCCATATATCCCTAATATAAATAATAAGGAATACCTCTTGGAATTATTATTCAAATTTTGTGATAATGTTAAAATTGAAGTACCAAAAGGAATTAATTTAAATAATTTAGTCGATAGGTTAATAAAAAAGAAATTGGTTTTACTAAATAATCGTAGTGTCAACTTTTAGAAGAGCAAGTGTAGCAAACCGTAGCCCGCATGTAGGGTGCCGTGCCCCAAGGTACGCCCCCAGTTTCTTCTTTCAATGGCTACCAGGCCGTTTGAAAAACTTGTTAGACGGCCTAAGTAATCATATTCTTTAATAACCCGATTTTCACGGCTGCTGCCGCAACGGCTATTAGGAACAACTAATATTGAAGGTAAAGCTGCACCTCAAGATTTGGGGTTGCCTGGTGGACAAACACAAAATATATTAATGTCTTAGAAAGGTTAATAAGACAATGAATCAGGAGCAATTTATAAAAAAATCAATATAGTTTTAGTCGAAATTGATAAAATGATTAATAATTGTGATGAATATAGTTATACAAATAAACAGCAGTTGATTTCTATAAAAAATGAACTATATGACATGATTAATTATCTAAATTCAAAAAGTATTTTTCAACAAAAAAAAAGGAAAAGAATTTTTATTGTCTCGGATAGTAATTGATTCTTGGCCATTTAATAATGAAGTTGGTAAACTCCTTGTAGAATTAGAAGAAGATTTCAATTCTTTGACAAGAAAAAATATAAAAATGTCTAAGTTAAAAATTTTGAATGAAACTCCTTTAGACTTTCAAGAAAAAAATTTTTTTTTGACAAATGGGAAGTCAGTTACCTTGATTTGATGGAAGTAAATCAAGGTTCTCCCTTAGTTGGAAGTCTATCCATTAACGGTCAATTTATTATTAAAGAACAGGGTTTTGGAGGGCCTTTTGTTGTATTTCAATAGAAAATATATATTCAGTTTTCATTAGACGATTTTGCGTTGTTGGATTTAGGCTTGCAACATTAAATTTAGATAATTTATCAATTGGGTATATTGGGGGTATCGAAGACTTGGTTTATCTGAAAGAGATAAAAGATAATAGAATTTATTTCTATACAGATATATATAAAAGCACAGAAAAAAGAATTTAACTTTTATATGAACAAATATAACTCAAGGATATGCTATAAACATCATAACCAAAAGGACTTCCATATTAATTAAATTTGAAGAATTTATTCAAAAGTATTGGATAAGTATAACAAAGCTCAAACAGATAGATACATGAGTAAGTAATTGACTAGAATTGGTGGTAAGGTTTTTGGAAAATACGGATCACCTAGTAAATGTGCATAGAAACTGATTGATAATAAAAACTTATAAAAGGAAAACTAAAATGAGTATTTTAAGTAATTATATAATTCAAGATTTAATCCAGAATGTATCTAAAAGGAGTTACAGAGTCATTTAAATTTGTATTAGAAAGATATAATTCTAATGAAGTTTTTGCCTATACATTATTTATTGATGACTATTGTTCATATCTGGGGTGGGCTGCTAACACTATTTCTCACTACGAAATAGAAAAAGTAAACTACCCAAAAGAAGACCAGCCTTTTATTAAATGGTATTACCCTCAATTTGCAATAGGACTTGGAGAGGTTCCTGAGAAAATAGATAGTATATTCAATAATGAGATTCAAAATATTCTTAATGATGGAAATACATTAATATCTGAAGATAATTTTGAGCAATATCAGGCGGAAGTATATGATTCAATTATAGAAGGATTTAAAAAAGCGATAGAAAATATAGATAAGAAGAAAACAAATAATGTCATATTTTTTGTTTCTATTGTAGATAGTGATAATTCTGAGATTATGGAAAATTATTCTGCTGAACAACTAAATTCATATGATAAATTTGTTACGTTCAAAAATAGATTTCAAAAGCAAGCCATAGCCCGTATGAAACCTCAATCCCGACGTAATAACCCCTTTAATATCATGTAAACAACATCGGAAAGAAATTTAAAATGACTAACTTTATATCAACAGGTAGTACTTATTGGATTTCAGATGAAGAAATTCAAATTTTTCGAAAAGAACGCCACCAATGGAGATAAAAACTCAGCATTCAAATTATATCAATACCATATGTTTGTATCTTTAGATCAAGATTCGGAATTTAAATGGCTAGAGATAGCGGCAAAAATGGACATCCAATTGCCCAATCCAATTTAGCCGATTTATTTTTCACACAAGGCAATAAAGAAAAAGCCATATTTTGGGCTAAAAGGCATATAGAAATGGTGCCAAACTACCAGACGAATTAAAAATATTGATAAATATCAATTAATTAATAAGATTTAGCGGATTATCGTTACAAACCCAAAACTTCTGGAGGAGGATTAAGAAAAAGAAGCTAAGAAATTTCTTAGAAAATTGAAAAAAGTAGGTGAGAAATGCCCTTAAATTTTAGGAGAATTTAAATGGAAAAAATGGATACGTTAATTTTAACTTTTTAGATAGCAAACCCAATATAAATAATATATTAGTTGGGCTAGATTTAGATTATTCAAATAAAGTGATAGCGCCAGATGGTCATGAGTTAGCATTAGTTGCTTTTATACCAATTGAAAATCTATTAACTATTGCACCTCAATTTAAAACGGATTTTCAGGATATGGAATATAAAGATAAAGCAATTTACGTTTTTTTCTTATTATGATAAAGAAGATTATTTTCTTGACTACATTACTGAAATTGACGATGCTATTCAAAAAGGATACACGAAAGTTATCATCGGAGATAAAAATCAGTTCAAGTTTAACCTAGATAATTTTATCCAATTAATCCTATTGAGAATTTAGATGAAATGAGTTTTCTAGGAGGACAACCTGAATATTTACAGCAAGAGAGTGATGATTTTCTAGAAAATATATTTTCATAGGTCAAATCTTAGGAATGGATCTGCCTGAAGAAGTAAATGAAATTTTTTATCTAACTGAGAACATAGGATATATTTTTATAAATCGAGATCTATCTGGTGGATTATTCTTCGTTCAAACAACTTAAACAAAACTAAAAAGGATTTAACCAGACCAAAGAAGACGGAGAAAGCAACCAATGCGAAATAGCTACTATTTCCGCCACGACTTTAGAAAGGTTTAGGTTATCGCCTAGAGGGTTTTATATATAGCTTTAATCTCGTACTTTGCTATATTATTCGTATAATATAAATCTTTCAGTTCCATTTGTTGCCTGTTGCTCGTTTCTTTTGATTTATTAATATACTTGGTAAGGCAATTGGAGCCCGTTCCTTGTAGTACTATAGAGAACCCTTTATCGTTTTGGTAACGGGTTCTTTTTAGTTTGAAAAACTCTTTCTATTTATAGTATGATAGCTTTATATGTTATTTTTCTGTAGAAAGGAGCTCGTATGAATCGACTTAGTTTCTCACGAACTCAGATTTTTAATTCTTGTCAGCGTGTGGCTAACATTTTTGATTAGCTTTGTTATGCGTTTATCTTGGGCATCCTTGATGCCTATCGTTAATGAGGCCTTGAGTTTTACTCCTCAAATGGGTACGGCTTATTTATCCGCCTTTTATATGGGCTATGCTATCATGGTTCTACCAGGTGGTATCTTAGCGGATCGCATTGGTTATCGTTACACCATTTTGGTAAGCTTACTTGCCATGGCAGTTATTACGGCATTGATGAGTACTATAGATAATTACACCTATGGATGGGTATTACGATTCTTATTAGGTATTGTATCTGGTCCGGTACAAGCATCTTGTTTAAGTGCTATTGGGGGGATTACTTTGGGCCTAATCAACGTGGTGCAGCCGTGGGTATCTTCATGTCCTGCACATCCCTTGGATTGACCACTGTAAACCTTTATGCACCATATGTGGCAACTAACTATGGTTGGCAAAATGCATTTCTTTTTAACAGCAGTATTACCAATCCTTGTTTTCATTCTAAGCTACTTTACGGTTCGTAAGCCAAGTGCTGAGATTTTAGCTCAACGAGAAGCAGAGGTGAGTGCTGCATCTGCTCATATAGGGGAAAAGACTTCTTTAAAGGAAAACTTGTTACATGTTTTGAAGAATCGCAACATTTGTTGTCTTGCCTTTGCAGGCTTCTTTGCTACCGGTGCTACCTGGGCGGTGGCTCAATGGTCAAACTTGTACATGGTTAAACAGCTCGGCGTTAATGCCATCTATGCAGGCCATGTAATGTCTGCCTTTGGTTTAGCAGCGCTTATTGCGAAACCGACTATCGGTATTTTGTCCGATATATTACCGATTAAGAAGAACCATTTGGTGGCGCTTGTTATGTTCTTATTTGCACCAGCATTGATCCTCTTTGCGAGCACCACAAATCCAGATATGCTCTTTATAACAGGTCCAATTCTTGGTATTGGTGCTTTCATGCATAGTGCTTTAACAAATGCTCTCGTAATTCAATCTGCAGCACCTCATTTACGCGGTACAACTGCAGGCTTTGTAAACTTGTTTAATCAGATCGGCGTTATGTTGGCACCTATGATTTTAGGTAGCATGTTAACAGCTACAGGCAGTTATCAATCTGCGTTGATGACCCTTGCCATTGCACCAATTATCGGTGCTATTGCATTGTTCTTTGTACGTCTTAAATAATGTGAAAGCATCATACAATAGGTTCCTCTAATTGTATGGAAACAAACAAAATATGAAACAAAAAGAGACTGAATTAAATCTCCCTAATGAACTGCACCCCAAAAATTGGACACAATTTTTTGGGGTGCAGTTCAAAATAGGGACAGTTCAGTCTCTTTTTATACGTTACAGTAACTATATTTTTTAATTATGGTTTTGCGGTGCATGATAATCAGGTTGCGGTCTCCAATCACTCATAGGTGTATTTGGATCTGGCATGTCCTGATTTTTGGATATCAAGAATCCAGTCACTCGGTCTTGGACCTTGTGGAGAAGGTGGGGGACAGGACCATATACACCTAGTTTAGATGGTGTTAACCGTGGTTGATTAGGAGTATAAGGCGATTCTAATTGGTTTAGCGGTTTGTAGACGCCTTGTGGTGGTTGAACACCAAATAATGGCTTGCTTGCTGTTGGAGCCGGTGCACTTATTGGCTTATATGGACGTGGTGGTACATAGGGGTTCGTAGAAGTATATGTAATACGTTCCATTTCCAATGCATTATGTAAAATAAATTGACCTATTTCAGCAACCGCAGAGCCCTTTGTAGCGACGTGAGCACCTGTAGATAGAACAGAACGCTGATTATTAGCAGTTCCTATAGGTGCACCATTTACTTGGTAGAATTTCGCCGGTGCTACATGCCAATCCATAAGATAAATATCTTTAGAGGTGTTACCTCGATGATATGTATAATTAGTTGAATAATCGGCTATGATATTCTGATTTTTATACAGACTAATTGTACGAGCATGAAGCGTGTGCTATACGTAGGACCTGCCTGTGCTAGACTGATTGTACTTAAGTCGATATACACAGTCTCTGAAGGACTATTATAAGCTACTTGGTATTGAGTAGGCTTGTTCTCTAATTCATATTGTGAAATGGCACTAGCAGATTGCAATGTTGCCAATGCTAGTATTAAAAAGGGATAAAGTTTTCTCATGTTAGACCTCTCTTATGTGGAATTAGTATACCATAGTCATACATGTAATTCTATAGAAATGCATATAAAACTCCATAATATGTATATTGTGTATAATCATCTTTTTGTTATATGATTATTGCATAGTACAGGAGGTCTTGATATATGGAAATTATCTGTTTTGGCGATAGTATTACCCGTGGTTATGATGTGCCTTATGGCCAAGGGTGGGTTGAAATTTGTGATGCATCTATAGAGTGTACATTTTACAAATTATGGTGAAGATGGATGCTCCGTTCAGGGTATGATTTATAACATTGAAAAATGGGCGTCTACAGCCGTAGTTGATTCACGTCACATCTTCTTAATGTGTGGCACCAATGATATTTTACAAGGTAGAGATAGTGCGTATGTGTTCAAGACCTTGGTGAAAGCTATTGAACTAGCGAGCACAAAGGGCAGGTTATTATTGGTTTAGAAACACAAATCGATAGTGATATGGATGGACTCGACATTGTGGTGCGAGAGGTCAATGAACAACTGAAAGCCTATGCTAAAGAGCATGATTTGAAGGTTATAGACTTTTATACAACATTATACGAAGCGGATCAAATCGGCCAAATTGTCTTTGCCGGTGAAGTACATCCTAATGCAGAGGCTATCGTTTGATGGCGTATAAAGCGT
>VOFG01005045.1_pt1 | contig 29852 bp, 50 predicted proteins | sample 5384171 | NCBI WGS metagenome assembly VOFG01 (sample SAMN12384726, study PRJNA508395) | human gut metagenome | isolation source: healthy gut F | host: Homo sapiens
AGCGCCTGAAGCGATAAAAAGCGGCGGAGCTCGAGTCGCACGAACGACAGCGAGCGCGAAGTCGACTCGAGCGGTTGCTGCACGAACGACAGCGAAGACGCGACTCAGCTGGCGAAGCGCCTGCAGTTAAAGGAGAAACGAAGCGAAGTCCGAAGGCGAAAGCGCGTACTTTCGGGCGAAGCCGAGGGGCAGTACTTCGGTACGCGAGCCGAAGGTTGACCCGAAATGCGCCGTCAGGGGCGCGCGCAGCGGCTTGAGTCGTTTCGCCGTTCGGATAGAACGGCGAAACTATGAACTGACGATTTCGATTACGACCTTCCTGAGCGCTGCATCGCCCAGGAGCCTGCGGCGGTGCGCGATGCGTGCAAGATGCTCGTGATGAACCGCGAAACAGGCGAGCTTGAAGACCGCATCTTCCGCGACATCATCGACTACCTCGAGCCGGGCGACGTGCTCGTGGCCAACGAAACGCGCGTTTTGCCGGCGCGCCTTTGGGCGCCAAGCGCGGCACGGGCGGCCAGGCCGAAGTGTTCCTGCTGCGCCAGCGCATGGGTTGCGGCCGACGCCGTGGCGACGGAGGGCCCCGATGGCGCGCTCGGCGGCGAAAACCAACAGGCCATTTGGGAAGTGCTCGTTCGTCCGGGCAAGCGTTTGAAGCCGGGCAGCGGTGCTATCGTGGATTTCACGGACGCCGAAGGCAACGTTGCGCTGTCCGCCGGATTGTCGACTGGGCCGAGGGCGCTCGGGCCGCGGCGAGCGCGTATCGCGCCTGACCACCACGTATCCCTCTCGCTCGACGAAGCGCTTCACGCGGTGGGGCCACCGCCGCTGCCGCCTACATCAAGCACTACGCGGGCGACGAGGAGCTCTACCAAACGGTGTACTCGCGCGCGAAAGCTCGGCGGCAGCACCCACTGCAGACCTGCATTTTACGCCAGGCTCATCGAGCTGCGCGCCAAGGGCGTCGAATGGCACACCGTGGAACTTGAAGTTGGCTTGGACACCCCTTCCGCATCGTCGATGAGGATGACCCCGAACACCATCCACACCGGTTCTACACGGTTTCCGCAGGAAACCGTCGACGCGCGTGCGACGCCGCCCACGCGCGCGGCAACCGCGTGATTGCCGTGGGCACGACGAGCGTGCGCAGCCTCCGGGAGCGCCACGACCGCGAGTTGGGTCGCCCTGCGCGCCCGCAACCACCGAGGCCACGAGTCTCTATATTCTGCCGGGCTACGTTCGGCGTGGTGGACGCGCTGGTCACGAATTTTTCGTCCCGCGTTCCACGCTCATGATGCTCGGGAGCGCGTTTTCGACTCGCGAGAACATCATGGCCGCCGACAAGCATGCGATCGAAAGCGACTACCGCCTGCTCAGTTTTTTGGGGATGCGATGTTTATTGAATAATACTTTTGCCTACGGCAAAAAGTATTGATAATCGGCTGGCTTTACGCTGGGTTCTGGCGGCACGCTTCAGGCAGGGCCTTCGGCTTCACGTACCAGTACGCTTCGCCCTCAGCCGCGTCGAATCGCACTCGCCAGAACCCATGCTCGCTGACCTTGCTGCGAAAGCGGCTCGTTTCTGCTTCAGGAAGGAACCTAATGCCCCTTTTGATGTGAATATCGATGCGACCTGCGGAAACGCGCGCGCACTCACGTTTGAGACTGCTCACGGTACGGTGCACACGCCCATGTTCATGCCTGTTGGCACGCACGCAACGGTGAAGACGTCACCACGCCGCAGCTGCGCGGCTCAACAGCCAGGTGGTGCTAACGCGAACACGTATCACTATTACATGCGCCCGGGCGTCGACATTATCGAAAAAAGGCCGGCGTTACAAAGATTCATAACTACGACGGCCCCATGCTCACCGATTCAGGCGGGTTCCAGTTGTTCAGCCTCGACCCATGATGAAGACCCTGACGGCGTCGTTCCACGCGCGCGATTATGACGGCAGCAAGCTACCGTTGGACGCCCTGAGAGCAACATGGACATCCAGCAGCGCATCGGCGCCGACATTTGTGATGCAGCTCGATCAGTGCATTGGCTATCGTCGCCGAAAGAGGCCGTGGCTGCGTCTACGAAACTGTCGTGGGAGTGGGCCGAGCGTTTGCTGCGCCGCGCATACCCGCGAAGATCAGGCGCTTTTCGCCATCGTGCAGGGGCGGCATGCATCGCGACCTGCGCCTCGGAGCGTGAAGCGCCTCATCGAAATTGACGCCGCGAGCCGTGCTGCGGGCCATAAGGGCTTCAGGGCTATGGCATTGGCGGCTATTCGGTGGGCGAGCCGCACGACGTGATGTTCGAGACGCTCGGCGATGTGTGCCAGGCGTTACCCGACAATCGCCCGCGCTACTTGATGGGCGTCGGCAACCCCACGACGCTCGTGCGCGCGGTGCGCGAGGGCGTGGACATGTTCGACTGCGTGCTGCCCACGCGCACGGCCCGCATGGGCACCGCGTTTTCTCACACAGGCCGCATGAACATGCGCAACGCGAAATACAAGGAAGATTTCACGCCGCTCGATCCCGAGTGTAGCTGCCCCACGTGTACGCATTACACGCGCGCGCATACCTTCGCCACCTGGTAAAACAGGGTGAAATGCTCGGCGGTATTCTGCTGTCGATTCACAACCTGCACTTCCTAATCGACCTTATGGGCAAGGCGCGCGAGGCCGTGCTCGCCGGCGAATACGAGACGTTCTACCAAGATTGGATGAATTCTCCCGCCGCGAACGACTACTAAGGGCACTTGTCGAAGGTAGCTGCTGGGTGCGATAGCCGAGGGGGTGGCCGCTGGGGCGAATGTCAATGATGCTGTCGCGGTGTGGCTGACGCCGTTGGCGTCGCGGATGTCGGTGCTTCCGATGACGATGTCGTCGGATTGTGCCGTCGATGTCGATGCTGTCGGTGTCTCCATGACGGCGTTAGCGCAGCGTTGGACCGATGCGATAGCCTTCCGTGCAAATTTCCCATGCCAGACTAGCAATGTGACGCTACGCCAATTGGCGCCAGGCTGGCGTGTCGGATTGGTGCAGCTGCGTGTCAGAAAAGGCGAGAATGGGGCCCCATTGCAGGTGGAGATTTGGGGCCTTTCGCCTATCTCGAATTCAGTAAATCTCTCTCACCTGGTGTTTTGCGAAAACATCGCTTGCGAGCCGCATTATTGTTCTTGCATTAGGGCCCTGAACTCCGTCATTGCGGGCCCCATTGTGGCATTTTCTGCCAATTCGAGCTCGATAATCTGCAATGAGGCCCCATTGTGACATTTTCTGCCGACCTCTTCGTCGACCTCTTTGCTGAGTGCTTTCGCTGAGACTTCCGATTGGATTTCAGTCGAGTGCTTCTGCGAAGGACTCTGGCTAGGCTTTGGCTCGGGGCGTTTCTGCGAAGGCTTGCTGCAAGGGATTCCATGGAGTTTTTCGCATGGTCTTCTGCGGCGGTTAGCGGTCAACGTTCCGTATCGAAAATTTCATGTCTGCGCCTGGGGTAGGGTGTCGCTCCGCAACGGAACCCTGTGTTTGCTGCAGAGTCAATAACCACCCAGCGTTCAACGACGGTGTTTCGCGCTCATGACCGAGACGCTCGGCGACCAGCGGCCACCATCTCGCATCGAAGCTTGCGCCCGCGGCGAGAATGGCTATCCTAAAAGCAAGAATAGTTGTCGCGTCGAAGCCGCATTAAGGGGAAAACATGCTGCGCATACCCGATTCTCGAATCGACCAGTTCATTGCTGAAGACGTTCCATATATTGACCTCACGAGCGAGGTTTTGGGCATTGGTGCCGAGCGGGTGAGGTGGAGTTCTTCACGCGCGAGGCGTGCGTGCTCGCGGGCGTGTCTGCGGCGCGACGTATCGCCGAAAAGTGCGGGTGCGAAATCACAAGCGTGCGAGCCGATGGCGATGGGCTCGCGGCAGGCGAGACGTTCTTCGTCGTGCGCGCGCGGCGGCTGATTTGCATGCGGCGTGGAAGGTGTGCCTGAACACGTTCGACCATCTGTCAGCAGTTGCCACGAAAAACGCGCATGATGGTGAATGCCGCGCATGCGGTGAACCCTCGTTGCGAAATTCTCACGACGCGCAAGAGCATGCCGGGTGCGAAAGACCTGCTCACGAGCGCAATCATGGCAGGCGGTGCGTTCCTCATCGTTTGGGCCTTTCCGAAACTGTGCTCGTGTTCGAGAATCATATGGAATTCATGGGCGGCTTCGACGCGTTTGTCGAGCAGCTGCCGAGCATCAAGTCGAAGTGCATCGAAAAGAAGCTGTTTGTGGAAGCGAACGCAGAACAAGCGCGCACGCTCGCGCGCGTAAGTGCCGGGTGGGGAAGGTGTCGATGGCATCCAGCTCGATAAGGTTTCCGTCGAGCAGTTGGCGTCTCGTCGTTGCCGAGCTGCGCGAGATCGACCCACGTCTTACGCTTATCGCAGCCGGCGGCATCAATCCCGAAAACGCCGCTGCCTATGCTGCCACGGGCGTTGATGGCTTGGCGACCACAGCGCCGTTTTCCGCGAAGCCCTGTGACATGAGCGCGCGCATGCATGCGCTCTAGGTTGAATAAGCGCTGGCGTTCCGGGCGGACGAAACGTCGCGTGCTTTGCTCGTCGCGTGCGTTGGGATGGCGGCCCATACTTCCAGGTCAATTTTAATTGTCCCCATTAAAATGCGCGAAAAGTCGTCCTTCTGAAGGTACGTTTTCCAACGTATATTGCCACTAGGGAATGATCGGGGAGGGCCTGCATTCCCATAGTTAGCAAGGGGAAGGGGAATCCATGAAGAAGAAGACAAGCTTGAAAGCGCGAGCAAAATCGAGACTGCGAACTGCGCCGATGCGCAGGGGCAAGGCTGCAGCTGCGTCACCTAAAGCGTTCGCGCGCGTCGGGAAAAAACGAAAGCCGCCATGTGGGGCGTTGGAATTGCGTCGTTGCGCTGGTCGTGGGCTTGGTTGCCTGTGCGCCTTCTGCGACTACGGGCAAAATCGAGGCTGCGCCGTCACCAAACGCCGCTGCCAAGCACGCCACGCCTGAGGCCGACGAGTTCGGCGTGGTAACCGCCGAATCGTGGAAGATATCTATCCGAACGAGTACGCGAGCTATATGGACAATGCGTCGAACTCGCCCGATTCCGGCAAGAAGAACTACCTGGAAACGTATCCGGCGCTTAACACCATGTACAAAGGGATACGCGTTCGCGTTGGGCGACCAGGCGGCCGGCCACTTGTATACGCTTGAGCGTGAAAGAAACGCCGCGCACGCAGCAAAAAGAGCAGCTCGCAAACTGCATTACATGCAAAACGCCCCAGTTCACCGCTTTGGTGAATTCTGAAGGCGACGGCGTGTACGCCGAGAGTTCAACGACATGATCGGCCAGTTCGACGAGCCGGTCAGCTGCTACAACTGCCATGAGAACGATCCGAAATCAACACCGTTGCGAGCAAGTTTTTCTTCGATTCGCTCGGGGCTGACGCTGACAGCATTCCGAAGGACGCTCAGGTGCGGACAGTGCCACAACGAGTACTACTTCAATGGCCAAACCAAGGTGCCCGCGAATCCCTACTCGGGTCGCGAGCAAATGACGCCTGATGCGATTCTCGCGTACTACGACAGCATGGGCTTCGCCGATTGGAAATATCCTGGCACCGACACGCCTATGATTAAGGTGCAGCACCCCGAGTTTGAGACGAACTACGGCGGTGGCGGTTCGTATATGACCAACCTTGGCTATACCTGCGCCGATTGCCATATGGGTAAGGCAACCGCGGAAGATGGCACGGTGTATGTGAACCACAAAAGTGGACGAGCCCGCTCGAAAACGAAGACTTGCTGGCTAATGACTGCTCGACGTGTCATAGCGACTTGAAGGCTGAAGTCGCCGAGATTCAGGCTCATCAGGAAGAGCGCGTGCAGGCGATTTCGAAGAAAATCGAGCAGCTCGCCAATACCATGACCTATCAGGTTGCAGCCGGCACGCTTGTGGGCGACAAGCTCGGGCAATGTCAGAAACTGCATCGCAATGCGCAGTTCTACTGGGACTTCGTGATGGTCGAAAACGGTGACGGCGCGCACAACTCGAAGCTCTCCGATGAGACGCTCGACAAGTCAGAAAAAAGCCGTTGACGAAGCGCTGGCCCTGCTGGCATAGCGCGGAGCAAGAAAAAGAAAAACCCGCCCTCCTGGAAGGCCGCGAATCATTTCGCGGCCTTTTTCGATTTGATGCGGGTATGGGTTCAGTCTTCGCACAAAACGCGTGAAGTGCGTACCTTATTTCGAAATGCGATGCTAAAAGGTCACCGATGAGCTATCGCGACCTGGGATTTTGTTTGGGCATGCGTGCCTTTAGCTACCATTGTCGGTCAAGGGTACGCACTTCGTGCATTTTCGCGCGAAAGGACATCTGCCTTGGCTGCCGTTGGCGTTGGCGGCGTTATTTTTCAGGGGAACCACGCCTGCGCGAGGCGATGCACGCCTTCCGGAATCAGTTCGGGTTCGATGCTCGAAAAGCCCACAAGCACGCATCTTCCGCAGGGGTCGGTTTGATGACGCGGCATCCAATAGCCGCTGGTGGGGTACGCGCACGCCTGCCGTTTTCGGCGGCGGTGAGCAGCCTCGCACTCGCAGCGGCCATCGGGTCGCCACGAGCAAATGCAAGCCTGCCGTGCCGCCGAAAATTTCAATTTTGCTGCCCATTTCATGCTGCAGGCATTCCATAAGCAGGTTGCGGCGTTTGTGGTATGCCGTCATGGTCGCGCGGGTGTACCTATCCCAATATCCTTCGCTCATGAATAGGTAAAGTACCTTTTGGGAAAGCCAGGGGACGGGGCAATAGTGACGAGCAATTTCTCGCGCCAGCGATCGAGCAGTTGCGGTGGCAGCACGAGATAGCTCATGCGCAGCGCTGGTGAGAGCACCTTTGAGAATGTGCCCTATATATCACACGATTTCGTGTGTCGAGCGATTGCAGGCTTGGTATGGGTCGCTCGGTGTATCGGAATTCGCGGCAGTAGTCGTCTTCCAAAAATATATCCATCGCGCTCGGCGGCCCATTTGATGAGGCGCACGCGCATCGAAAGCGGCATGGTCATGCCGAGCGGAAATTGGTTTGATGGCGTGCAGAAGGTGAGCTTCGCGCCGCTTGCGTAAAGGCTTGAGGCGAAGGCATCCTGCTGGGCTTCGGTTGTGTCGGGGCAAACGGGCAGCGGCGTAATGCGGAATCCTCGGTTGCGAAACACTGCCATGGCTCCGTCGTATCCGGGGTTTTCGATGGCGACGCCGTCGCGCATGGGGTCGAACAAATCGAGCAGATTACCGAGTGCCGCCTGTGTGCCCGCTTGTAAAACGACCTGTTCGGGATCGCAATTCACGCCGCGTGTCGCATGGATGCGACGTGCGATTTTCGGCGCGCAGCTCCATTTCGCCCAGTCCATCGCCGTATGCGTTCGCTTTGCTGTCGACCGAAAAAAGCGCATCGCCCGTGAGCTTGCGCCACGCGATTCGGGGAACCTTCCGCGCGGGCGATCGCCGTAGGTGAAGTCGAACTCAATGGCGGGTGCGTGCGGGCGCGGTTTTCGGAAGGCGACAGGCTTGTGAGCTTCGTACTGCGCGCGGCTGCATGCTCGGCGGCGTTTCTGCCGCTGAGCCCCTCTTCGGTGAGCGACGGGCCCACTCGCCCTATGGCCGCGGATGAGGTGACCTGTTTGGTTTTCGGCTCGCTGCGGTGCGGTCCTTTTCGACGCTCGCTTCCGAAAGAGGCGAAAAGTCAACGTCGCACACCACATATCCCGACCCGCTGCGGCTTGTGACGTATCCTCGGTCAAAAGCTGCGCGTAGGCTTTTTCTACAGTGTTGCGAGAAACATCAAGCTTCCGGCGAGCTTGCGAATGGGCATGAGTTTTTCGCCCGGTTTGAGCGCGTTCTCGGTGATGTCGCATCGAATGGAATCGTAAATTTGCACGTAAAGCGGGTCTCGCGAGTTTTGGTCAAAAGCGAAAATCATCGCCGTCACCCCTTGGCTGATTAAGCGTCCCCATCAAGCGCTTCTCTGTCGCCTGAATTGCTGGAATCGTCCCCATAAATATAGCGCGAACCATCCCTTTTGGCAGGCAATTTTTTCTGTCGAATAATGCAATTTGTAGGCTTTTGGGCTACTGGGGGGGAAATGGAAACGACAACGCTTGGCGCAATCGCCGCGGCCGGGTGGCCGCTGGTGGCATCGCGGTCTGCTTCGCCGGCAATGGCGAGGGGCTTCTTCGTCCGCCGGGGGCGGCGAACGAAAGCCGATTTTTCGCGCGCGCTGCATTAAATGCGGGCGTTGTTTGGAAGCGAACGTGTCCCTACCAGGCGATTCGTATGGCGAAAGGGCCAACGGGCACCGAAACCCGGAACCCCGTGATTGACGCGCGCGCCCAGGCGTGCCGCTTGTACGCCGATTTTCCTTGCATCGCCGCGTGTCCCACCGAGGCGTTGCACCCGGTGTTTGCGCGCGATGAGGTGCGCATGGGATGCGCGGTAATCAATCGCGATTTGTGCATAGCCGTTCAAGGAATGCGCTGCGAGGTGTGCTATCGCGCATGCCCCTTCATCGATTCCGCCATCGCCATTGGCGCCTCCGTGCGTGAGGGCGACGCGATTCATGCGGTGTTCGAGCCGTTGGTCGATTCTGAAAAATGCGTCGGGTGCGGTTTGTGCGTGCAGCGTTGCGTTGTGAGCGACCCGCAGGTTGCCATCGAAATCGTGCGCGACTACGGCGAGGCGTGCCGACGTATCGATGAAGAGCGGGCAAACACGTATCGAATCCTTGGGCGGGATAAAGCCGATTGACCTTCGTCGTCCAGCGTTTTCGTTCCGGCTGCTTCGGCCGCACGGGGTCGCGCGGGACAGCGCGGGATACCGTGGTTTTGTTCGGAACCCGGGCGTGGCTTTGCCGAAGTCTCAGGATGACGACGGCTGAGCTGTGTCGAATAAATCGAGCCAGGCAACAGAGCGCTTCCGAAGGGCGCTTTCTAAAGGTTATAAGGGGAAGAACCGTTATTAAGGGAAGGAGACCAGCTATATGAAGTCAAGGCCTGGATAGAGAATCTTAAGAAGTTTTAGGTGAGCAAGTTTATCGGATTTTGCACTTTGACAGCTGAATATTGAATGCTTTTAGGCGCAATGGAACAAGGCCATGGCGACCTTCGAGAAAAAGGATGTTGCGCAACTTAGGCCCGCGGCTCGAATGGGACCTGGTCTCGCAGGATCGCGTAGATGATGTGGCAAAGCTTTCTGGCTACGGCCATCACGGCGACCCTGTGGCACTTGCCCTCGCTCCTCTTCTTGTCGTAGAAGGCGCGCAGGCCGGGGTCCAGCCGATATGCCCCTGGGCCGCAAGGTAGAGCGCCCGCCTCAAGTACGGCGAGCCGTGCTTCGTGATCGATCCGCCTTCCAGCTCGAACTTCCCGGACTGGTTGACGGACGAGTTGATGCCGGCGTAGCTCACGATGGCGGCGGCGTTTTTTGAACCTGGAGACGTCTCCTATCTCCGCTACTATCTGGGCGCCCGTCGTGGTCGATATCCCCCGGGACCGTGAGGATCAAAGGCTCGAGGGACTCCAGCAGCGCGGCTATCCTCCCGTCAGCCTCGGCGACGCGGTCAAGCAGGAACCCGATCTGGGAGATGTAGGATCTGATCTCGAAGGACGCGGCCCGGAGCCGAGGGTGAACCCGATGGAGGCTTTTGCCCGCTCCTTGATCTTGGCCGCTTGCCTGGCGCCGCTTCTGCCATGCGACGCCTCCGTTACGATCTTCTCGAGGGTGGATTCCCGCACGCGAGCGATGTCGGCGGGAAGGGGGGCACTTGGCGAGCACCGCAAGCGACGCCTTCCCGAACATGTTGGAGAAGATGCCGCCGTACTCGGGGAAGTAGGTGTCCATCAGGCACACGACGTGGGTCTTCACGGCGGCTACCTGCTCTTTGAGCGACTGCCGGTAGCGCGTGAGGGTCTTCAGCGACTGCAGCTCGTCTGTGGCGAGCGCGGTCTCGTCGAGTTCCCGATTCGCAGCGTCTCGGCGATGACGACGCTGTCGATGCGGTCGTTCTTGACCTTCGAGAGGCTCTTGAGCCTGCGCACCGCCTTCACCTGCATCGGGTTTATGACGGCGACGCGGTATCCGCAAGACGTCAGGTACGAGAAGCAGGCCTGCCAGTAGTGGCCGGTGGCCTCCATGCCGATGACCACGTCGTCTTGCGTCTCGGCGATGCCCTCGAGCCATGCGACGCACCTCTCGAAGCCCTCCTTGGAGTTCTTGAAGGGCATCGGCTTCGCGACCTCGTCGCCCGTCTCGCCCACGGCGCCGACCACGTGGTCCGCCTTGGCGATATCCACGCCCGCATAGATCATCGCGGCATCTCCTCTCTCCGGTTGCCATGGTGGGGCCTCTGCCTTGTCCGCTCAGGACCGCAACCTCCCAAAGAGACCTGAAGCGGGCGCCCGCCCCTTCATCCAGCTAATCCGCGGCCTTGCCTGAACGGGGCAGGATGCCATCCTCCTTGCCGAGATGCGAAAGCTCTCACACGCCATGCCGGCATCCCTGCCCACCAGTCACTGCATTGCACCTAAAAGCATTCAATAGAAGGCTGAAAAATGCAACGTATTTAATGTAGGAAGACACCATGGATGTTACGCGACGCGATTTCGTGAAGGCTTCGGCGATTGCCGCGGCGATGGCGGCGGCGGGCGGCAGCCTGGCGGCATGCGCCAGCAAACCCGATGCGGGGCAGCAAGGCGCGGGCGATGCGCAAACGCATACTGCAGTATGTCGTTTCTGCGGCTGCGGCTGCGGCGTGCTGGTCGAGACGAAAGACAGGAAGGTCACGGCTGTCACCGGTGATCCCGATAACCAATCGAATCGCGGTCTGAACTGCGTGAAGGGCTATTATCTTGGCAAGATTCTGTATGGAAAGATCGCCTGACTACGCCGCTTATTCGCGATGACGCTGGCACCAAAGGGCACTGAAAGCGGCCTGCGTGAAGCAAGCTGGGAAGAGGCGCTTGAGCTCGTGTCGACCAAGCTGCGCGAAACATGGAAGAAAGACAAGAGCCGTCTGGCATTTTTGGGGCAGCGGCCAGCAGCCTATTACGGAAGGCTACCTTACCGCGAAGTTCTGGAAGGCCGGTCTGCTTTCCAACAATATCGATCGAACGCGCGCATGTGCATGGCGAGCGCCGTCGTCGGCTTCATGAACGTGTTCCAGACCGACGAGCCCGCCGGCTGCTATGAAGATCTCGACAATGCCGACGTGTTCATCACCTGGGGTGCCAACATGGCCGAGGCGCACCCCATGCTCTATTCGCGACTCACCGCGCATAAGCTTCAGAATGAAAGCGTTCGCCATATCGACATTACCACGATGAAAACCAGAACTTCGGCAAGCGCCGATAAGGTTTGCTGTTCCGCCCGGGCACCGATTTGGCCATTGCGAATTGCGTTGCGAACTACCTTATTCAGAATAAGAAATACGATGCTGATTTCGTGCGCGACCACTTGCAGTTCAAAATGGGCACCGAAAACATCGGCAACGCCTACGAGGATGGTTACGATAAAAGCGACCTGGGCAAATCGGTCGACAAAAACCACTGCATGCACGTTTGAGGAATACGCCGCGCGTCTGGCAGACTACACGCCTCGAGTACACGAGCGAGCTTTCGGGCGTTTCCGTCGAGGACCTCACTGATTTGTGCGAAGTGTTCGCCGCCCCCGATTTGCGCGTGATGAGCCTGTGGACTATGGGCGTGAATCAGCACAATCGCGGTACGTGGATGAACCACAACCTGCATAACATCCACCTGCTTTCCGGCAAGTACGGCAAGCCGGGCTCAACGGCATTTTCGCTCACCGGCCAGCCGAGCGCATGCGGAACGGCGCGCGAGGTGGGCACGTTCTGCCATCGCCTGCCGGCCGACCTCGTGGTGGCCAACGAGGCGCATCGTCGCTACACCGAAGCCGTTTGGAATTTGCCCGAAGGCTACCTCGACGAAATCAAAACGCCCGGCTATCACACGATCAAGCTCTTCCGTGAAATGTCGAAAGGCAACATCGATTTCCTGTGGAGCGCGCACAACAACTGGGCGCAGTCTCTGCCGAATCTGACGCGTTTCTTGGGCGAAGACGGCGAGCACACGGGCATTTTCGACACGTTCATCGCGGTGAACGAAGTGTATCCGACGCTTACGACCCAGTATGCCGATGTCGTGTTCCCCGTGGCAATGTGGGTGGAACGCGAGGGCCAATTCGGCAATGCGGAGCGCCGCACCTCGGTGTTCGAAAAGGCCGTGGATCCCGTGGGCGATGCCAAGTGGGACGTGTGGGTGCTGCTCGAAGTCGCGCGCCGCGTGCTCGAAGGTGAAACGATTGACGGCGAAGATGCGTTCACGCGCTTGTTCGGCTTCATTTGGGATGCTGAAAAGACGACTTCAATGGTGATTCCCGCGAGGTCAACCGTGCGATTTGGGAGGAGTACCGCACGTTCTCAACCCCGATTTGAACGAACGCGCCGCAGCCATCAACGCCGAAAAGAAGCTCAAGATGGAAGCCAAGCAGCTCGCCCCCTACGACGAGTATCTGGCGCACCACGGCCTTACCTGGCCCGTGCGCGAGGTCGATGGGCAGTGGCTGCCCACCGCGGCGTTTTTCCGATGGCAAACAGGCCGATGGCTTCGACGAGGTCGGTATCGAGATGTATGGCGATAAGGATCTTGCTGGCGGCATGAGCTGGTACAAGAGCGCCGACCACAAGCCTTCGGTGGTCTTCCGCCCGTATGAGCCGCCGGCGCAGGAGCCTTCCGCGGAATTCCCGTTCTGGTTCTGCACGGGCCGTTTGCTCGAGCATTGGCATACCGGCACCATGACGCGCGCCGCGTCGAGGAGCTCGACCGCGCTGCCCGAGGCCTTGCTTTCCATGAACGCTGAAGACGCTGCCGCGCTTGGCGTAAACGACGGCGATATGGTTCAGCTTACGAGCTCGCATGGAACGATGCAGATCAAGGTGTCGCTCGCCGGTCGCGTTGAGCCTCCTTCGGGCATGGTGTTTGCGCCGTTCTTTGCGGCCGAAACGCTCATCAACCGGGTTGTGCAGGACTATTATTGCCCGCTTTCGAAAGAGACCGACTATAAAAGACGTGTGTCAGCATCAAGAAGGCTTAGGAGGGTCTGACGATGAAGATTTCCAAAACGCGTGTGGGCATTGCGGTTGTGACCGTCGCGTTGGCTGTTGGCTGCGTAGCGGGTGCGGGTTGCGCGGCTCAGCAGCCCGAGCTGTCTAATGCGGTTGCCGGCACCGAAACCACGCCGAAGCTCATGCCAGCTCAGCATCAGAAATATGTCGATCGCACGGCATATAAGTGCTATCGATGCCACGGTGCCAGCGTGCAGGGCAATCCTACGGCAAAAAATGCGGTTGCCATGCCGAATGGGCACTACGTGAACAACGACCCGTCGACATTCGAACTCGACCCATTCGCAACGAATGCCGTAGCTGCCATTCGGTCGACCCGGACAAGAAGCTCGGCGACGACGCGACCCATGAAGAGGCCGAAGTGGAAACCGGGCAGGAAAGGGCTTGACGATTAACGTTTGCTTGTGAGCCCCAGAGAGGCCGAAACGTGCGGAGAAATGCGTGGGGCCTTCATTGCTGAGCTATTGACGGGTCATGTTTGAAGAGGATTCCGATGACTATTTCAAGTTTGATTGTTGAATGCACTCCGAGGCGTGCGATGCCGTTGCCGCCGAGCTTTCCATGCGCGATGGCGTGGAGGTGCATGGCATTGACGCAAAGCAAGGCAAAGTGGTGGTGACCGTGGAGGCCGATGGTATCGATGAAAGTCATCGTATCGCGAGCGATTTTGTGAGCATCGATACGGTTCGTGGCGTCGATCTTGTTTACGACAATTTCGAAGATGATAACTTGGGGAAGTAGGTTTGCCGTGGCAAAGAAGCGTAAGGGGCGTTGGACGATTGCGCGCCGCGTGGTCCAAATCGTCGTAGCGATTCTTTTTCTTCGTGCCGATTTCCGCGGCGGGCTGGAGTGCTTTGGGGCTGGGCTTTTTTCTCCCGAAGAGCCGCTTGCGACGCCGAGTGGGTTTGCTTGGTGGGGAAGTCTCGTCGTCGCATTTGTTCGACTCGATTTGCTCGACCCCTTCGCTGCGCTGCAAAGGTTGCGGCGGCGGCGAAAAACGTTGCTTTTGCCGGTCTTGCTTGGGCGCTTCCTGTTTTGGTGGCTTACGGCATGGTTCGCGGGCGCGCTTTTTGCGGCTGGGCGTGTCCGGTGAGCCTGCTGAGCGAGTTTGTCGATTGGCTTCGCGGCAAATTGGGCATTGTGGTGCGCGAGCGCGCGGTTCCGCGCAAGGTGAAGGTCGGAATCGCGGCGGCGGTGCTTGCTCTTTTCCGCAGTATGCAGCGTGCCTGTGTTTGAATTGGTGAATCCCATAAGCGCCGTGAACAAGGCCGTGCTGTTCGGCTCGTTTGCGGGGGTCTTCACGCTGGTGGCAATCGTGTTTGCGGAGTTATTCTGGGCGCACCGCGTGTGGTGTCGCGCGTTGTGCCCTCTTGGCGGCATGTATGAAACGCAGTTTGCTTTAGGCTTGGTGAGCGTGAAGATCGACCATGATTTGTGCGTGCATTGCGGCGCATGCCAGGCGGCGTGTCTGTGTGATCCCGAAATTTTGACGATGTCCTTTCGGGCAAGGCAGGCCGTGTTGTCGCAGGTGATTGCATGCTGTGCGGGAAATGCGTGGATGCATGTCCGCATTCGGCCCTTGAAATTGGGTTCGCGCCGCCGAGACATCCTGAGTTGTAGGGGGTGTCACGCGATTCATGCCGCGCGCGGGCAGTTGCACCTGGAATGCCATCGTCTTGGCAAACGCTGGTTGCGGTCGGCGTTTTGCTATCGCTCGGAGCAGGGCTTGCGGGGCTTTCCTGTGGCGGAAGCATGTGCGAGGCTGGCGAGGATACCGACTACTACAAAAAGCCGGTGTTCCTGACTCCGGTTAAAGAAGGCCCTTCTATGCGCTGAAGGTTGGTCCGGCGCTGTTTACTGTGACGGGCGGCTTGAAGACCGACATCAAATTTGAGTGCCTCGACGCTGACGGCAAGCCGATCAAGGGTCTGTATGCGCTCGGCAATTGCATGGGCGATATTACCGCTGTCGATTACCCGATTAACGTTGCGGGCAACAGCCACGGCCGTTGCATCACGTACGGCTATTTGCTCGGCAAAGACTTGGCTAAATAGCGTCAAGCGAACCCCAAAACCCTTCCCGGAAGGAGAGCCTACATGGCTCTCCTTTTCTAATTGCAGCCAGGCGGCTTTGGCTGGTAGAAACGTCGCGATGTGCTCGTCGGCGTATGCCTCGCCATGCTCGCCCAAGACCCCTCTTTTTTCGCAGCCGCGCCCCTACGTTCGCGCACGTATTTTCCAACTATTGCGAAATTGCAACAATTGGTTCCCGATTGCAATTTGTGTTGCGTGAAATGTCGCCCTTAGAATGCGAATAAGGAACTTTCACGGGCGACTTTCGCATTGACGTTGGCGACGATTTCGCCGTGGAGGGCGTGGGTTCTTGGTCAAGCGCCCAAATCGAACAAGAAGGGGTCAACGAAAATGAAAAAAACGAAAACGCGCAAGCTCGCGATTGCCGTGACCGCCATCGCGACCGTTGTGGTCGCCGGCTGCATCGGCTGCTCGCCGACCACGCAGCAGGCCAGCGACGCGACTCAGCAACAAGATACAACCGTCGTAAAGAAGTCGCTTGGCGAATGGGTATCCACCTATCCGCTCGAGGGCGATTCCTACATGCAATCGCGTATGGCTCATACCTACGAGGCGTTTGCTGGTGCTTGCACCATGGCATTTGGCGCCGAAGATGCGCCCGTGGCGTGCGCATCGTGCCATGCCCGTGACGACTTCAATGCCGAATACGCCGAGAAGGGGAGAGTATTCTCGCCGATAACGCGCGCGATCACCAAATGGAGTGGTCGAACTGTACGAACTGCCATGTTGGTGACCCAGGCGAGGGGCGTGGTTAAGGGCGGCAACGCCTACGGTGATGCCACGAGCGCAAGTGCCAAAGACCTGTTCCCGGAAAGTGACTACGTGTGCGGTCAGTGCCATGCCATGTTCCCGGGCACGGCGTACATGGAGGATGCCAACAAGGGCATCGACCAGTACAAATACGGCTACGACCCCGACAGCATGCTGAAAGCCATGAAGGAATACTGGTCGCAGAACAACGTGACCTCGACCGACATCGCCGCTGGTATGGTGGGAGTGCCTTACTATGATTCCGAAATCGACACTGTGCTCTACCTGACCGATGCGTGCACTGCTGTGGAGATGTTCCAGAACAGCACGCACCAGAATATGGGCCTCACTTGCACCGATTGCCACATGCCCAAGGCCACGTCGAGCGACGGAACCGAATATACGAGCCACAACATGACCGTTTCTCCGCTCGAGAATCCTGATGCTATTGAAAAATGCCTCACCTGCCATAAGGCCCAGGGAATCGATGGGGCTGATGCCATGGTCTCGTTCGTGAAGGGCAAGATGGCGGATTTGGGTGCTCGCCAGGAGCAAACCAAGCAGAAGCTTGCGAGTTTCCATGACGCTCTTGCTGCTGCCGTTGCTTCATCCTCGAAAGACCAGGCGACCCTTGATGCCGCTAAGGATGCTTACAACACGGCGAATGTGTACTATCTTTTCCAGCTTGCTACGACCGATGAGGGCGAGAAGACGGCTGGAGAAATGGCTGCGATGAACGGAGCCGAGTGCAACGAGCTGCTCGACAAAGCCAACGCCTTGATCGACGACGCCATGGCATCTCTGGCATAGCTCTTCCTCTTAAACCAACGTTTGCCCCTCCCTTTCGGCGAATCCGATAAGGCGTTGGGCGCAATAGCCCGCTCTCGAAAGAGCGGGCTTGCGTGCGTTATCATGCAGGAGACGTGGGACGGTAGGTGCGTTTGCGCATGTGCTGCGCAGAAGGGGAGCGGCGATGAATTCTCGCATCAAGAAATCGATTTTCCAGTTCGCGGTGTGCACGGCTGTGGTTGCCTTCGTGGTGCTATGTGTATATCTTTACTATAGTTATGAGTCGCAGAGCTCCGAAAAACGAGCGCCGTGCGCTCGCCGAGGCCCGTGTACTGGCCGCCGAGGCTGGCGCGTCGTGGGATTACATCGATTCGATCCAGGACCGCATCAACTACTCGCATGGCGAGCTCGATTTCAAAGACGTGTATTGTTCAGTCGCAGGCAAAAACATCGCTGAGCGCTTTTTCCGAGCAGTCCGACTACTCCATCCGCTATGTGCGCGATAATCCGCGCTCGCTTGACGATGAGCCCGATGCGTTCGAGGCGCAGGCGCTTGCTAGTTTCGCGTTGGGGGATGCGACCGAATATTACGAAGTGGTCGAGGACGGCGAATCGGTGACGTTTCGCTACTTGTCGAAGCTCACGATTGACCGCGGCTGCCACAGTGCCACGGCCAGCCGGCCGGCGAGAAAGACATCACGGGTTACGTGATGGAAGGCATGGCCGAAGGCGATGTGGCGGGCGCGGTGAGCATCACCATGCCACTTGATGCCATCGTGGCCGACGCACGCGAAAACCTTGTATCGACGGTGGTGTTCTTTTGCGTGCTCATGGCGTGCGTTACGGCGATTCTCGCTTGGGGTCTGCGCCGGTGGATCGCCGCGCCCATGATCGACGAGAACGAGAAGCTGAGGCGCGAATCCGAAGACCAGTCAAACTTCCTTACCATTATTACTCACGAGTTGAAAACGCCGCTGTCGTCAATCCTCGCATTCACCGAGCTGTGGAAGGAGCGTAGCGTGAAGCGCCAAGCTGACCCAGAGGAACTAGAGCTGGTGCAAGAGGTCGAAATCAATGGACGCGTGTTGCTTGACATGATCAATAATGCGCTCGATACGGCGAAGCTTGAAGCCGGTACGCTTGCTCCGGCAAGCGGCGAGAGCTTGATGTATACGACCTGATGGGACAGGTTTCATCGACTATGGGGCCGCTCGCCAAGCGCAAGCGCGTCGCGTTTTCGACGACGGTTGCGCCAGGCGTTCCTGTTGTGCGCGCCGACGCCGAGGTGCTACGCCGCATCGTGGTGAACCTAGTGAACAATGCGCTGCGCTTCACGCCTGCCGGCGGCGCAGTACGTCTGGAATTCTCGTATGAACAGGGAGTACTTTCGATTTCGGTAAGCGACACGGGGTGCGGTATCTCCGCCGACCAGCTGCCCTATGTGTTCGATCGTTTCGTGAGCGCGCCTGGTTCGAGACGACCAGCGAGGGCGGCACGGGTTTGGGAGCTTTCCATCGTGCGGAAATTCGCCGACATGATGGGCGGCGAAGTTTCGGTCGAAAGCGAGGTGGGCCGTGGCAGCGTATTCACCGTTAGGTTGCCGCTTGATGAATTTGAGATTGACGAAGCAGACGAGGGGGAGACCTGTGATGAATCAGACATGCGGGGCGGTGTCCGACGCGGGCCCGCTTGTGCTTGTGGCCGAAGACGACGAGAGCGCGGCGAGTGCTGTGATGCTCATGCTGGCGCGCGATGGGATTTCGTGCGTGCGCGCGGTAAACGGGTCCGATGCGCTCGGAGGCATTTCGCGAGGCACCGGCCCGACGTGGTTATCCTTGACGTGATGATGCCCGTGCTCGACGGTTTTCAGGTGTGCGAGCGTATTCGCCAGCAAGACGAGGCGGTACCGGTGCTGTTCCTTACGGCGAAAGGCGACATGGTCGATAAACGCATCGGATATTCCGTAGGCGCTGATGACTATTTGGTGAAGCCTTTCAGCGGCGACGAGCTGAGGCTTCGCGTTGGCGCGCTTCTGCGCCGCGCGCGTCGGGTGAGCTTTGCGTGCGCGCCAAATGGCGTCGACACTCCGCGTAACGAAGAGCTTGCTATCGGCGAGCTGTCGGTGAACGTGCATACGGGCGTAACGTGTGTTGCCGGAGAGAGAAAGTGGAGCTCACGCCGAATGAGGCACGCATCATGGCCGTGCTCGCGAACCATCGGGTGACGTATATAGCAAGGCCGATCTCATTCGCGAGATTTGGGGGCCGGAATATCTCGAATCTGCCATTGGCATTTCGGTGTATGTGCGCCGTATTCGCGAGAAAATAGAGCCCGATCCTTCGTCGCCGCAATACCTGAAAACCGTTTGGCGCTGCGGATATCGGCTTGGTGAGAGGAGCTAGAGTCCCTGTTTCCACAACCCGGCGCGCTCGGCGTGTGCCGAACGATGCGATTCCTGACCGTAACGATATTTGAAAACGTCGGCATCTTTTTTCGTGCTTTGTTGCGCGTCGAAGCCGCGCCGTGAAGTGTCGGGAAAATGGTCAAACGATGTTGTTTCACAAATGAAGCAAAAACGCTACTAAAGCGAACGAACGCAGCCATTTCGGCGCCGACTACGTCAAAATACTTAGTAAATCGGTATTTCGTACCTTGCAGACGAGGCAAAACGGCCTCATATACGTAATTTGTTGTAATTTCCCCAAATGGGTGAGGGCTTTTTTTCGGCGGTTTTTCGGCGAACTGTGCTAAAGTTCTCCGAAGTATTTCGTGTACAGATTTACCAAGATGCTTTGGGTATCCCCCAACTTGTACACGGAATACGGGGAAGTGAAGGAAAGAAGAAGAAAGAAAGGGGGTATCCATGGCTGAAGAAGAGAAGGTTGAAACGACCGAAGCTGCGGATACCAAAGCCGCCAAGAAGGGCAAGAAGAAGTGGCCCGTTGTTGTCGGCGTTATCGCTGTCGTGATCGTGGCCGCTGGTGCGGGCTTCTGGGTTTGGCATGAGCAGCCGAGCTTCTGCGCCGCCATCTGCCACACCCCGATGGACGCGTACCTCGAGACCTACGATTCCGGCAACTACGATAAGTATGGTAACGAGCTCACTTCTGAGGATCAGAAGAACGCCATGATGGCTTACCTGCACAAGACCGAAGCCGGCACCACCTGCCTCGGCTGCCATCAGCCTGTCATTACCGAGCAGGTCACCGAGGGCATGAACTGGATTAGCGGCAACTATGAGGTTGCTGGCGAGAACAAGCAGGGCGACACCGTCCTCGAGACCCGCGACATCAGCGAGCTCGTTGCTGCTCGTGGCGCTGAAGACGACGAGTTCTGCCTGAACTCCGGTTGCCACACCAACGCTGACGGTTCCGTCATGACCCGCGACGACCTCGTGGCTCTGACCGCCGACCTGTCCAGCACCCGCAACCCGCATGTCTCCCAGCACGGCGAGTACGCTTGCACGCAGTGCCACAAGGGCCATGCGCAGTCTGTGAACTACTGCTCCAGCTGCCACAGCGACGCTCCTATCCGGAGGGCTGGCTCACCGCGAGCGAGGCCAAGAGGCTCAGACTCTCTAGTCTGACGTTTTTGGGCTACAACGCTTTGGGTACTGCAATCTGCGTAGTTTCCTGAAGCGCCATGGAACAAAAAGGACTTGCCATTTTTTGGCGGGTCCTTTTTTGTATTCTTTAAGTAGGGAATGCCCTGCGGTTTTGATGCAGGGCCGCAATGCCCGATGGGGCTTTATTGAGTTACGGGCGCGCGCGTGCGCGCAAGGGGGGAGCGGCGAAGCGCCGCATGGAAAAGGAGCGAAGTAAATGAACTCCAAAATGAAGCGCAGACTCATTGTGGTCACGGGCGTCATCGTTGTGGTGCTCGCGATTGTTCTGGCCATTGTTGGCTCGAGCGGCGCGGCGAAAACCATTTCGGTGAAAAGACGCCCTGGAATCTGACCTCGCTGGCGAGCGCGTGCAGGTTTCCGGCAACGTGGTCGACAACTCGTTTACCACGGTTGACGGCGTGCTCACGTTCGACATTTACGATCCCGATGGGGCGACCCGGCCCAGAAGCTCCACGTGAGCTATGACGGTGCGGCCTCTTCGACGTTCGGCAATGGCGTGACCGCCATTTGCACGGGCAAAATCGTCGAGGGCGAAGGCGGCCTTGAGCTCGTGTGCAGCGAGCTCGTGACGAAGTGCCCCTCGAAGTACGAAAGCGCTACCGACGCGTTGAGCGTGACGAACTTGCTCGACTATGGTGACTCTATCATCAACACCACTGTGAAGCTCAAAGGCACCGTGAAGGCCGGTACGCTTACCTCGGCGCCGGCGGCGAGCCACGCTTCGTTGTCGTTGACGCCAGCGACGCCTCGCGCGAGATCGCGGTCGATTACGACGGCGCGCTTGCTGACGGCATCGCCGATGGCACCTCGGTCGTAGTTACGGGCTCGCTGAGGCTTCTGGCGCATTCAAGGCTACCGACGTCGCGCAGGAGGGTTAAAGCGTGTCTACTTTTGGTTTGTTCGGCTTGGTCATCGCCTTCGCTGGCGTTGCCATTGGCTCTGTATGCCTGCTCGCTTCGCAGGCGCTTTCGGCGGCACTCGCCGCGCATCTTCGGCCGACACGTTCGCATGGGCGGGCGCCGTGGCGCATATTCTTGCGTTTGTCGCCCACGTTCTGCTGCGGCCTGCTCGTCTTCTGCTTCATGACGGGCGACTTCCATCGAATACGTGCTGCCCGAGCATTCTGAGGCGGAAGGCGCGCTCGGCGTGCTCTATCGCTTTGCGGGCTGTGGGCCGGCCGCGAAGGCTCGCTTCTGCTGTGGGCGTGGCTCATTTCGGCTTTCAATGGCCGTGGCCGTGCGCGTGATGAAGCACGACGAGCCCATCGATTGCATGGCGCTGCTCGTGTCGGGCCCGTGCTCGTGGCGTTTGTGGCGGTTATGCTCTTCTCGGAAAGCAACATGCCCTTCACTGCGACCGCCGCGCCTTATATCGATTCCTCGGGCCGCCTCACGAACACGGGCTCCATGCAAGGCATGAACCCGCTGTTGAGCACTGGGCGCAGGCCATTCACCCGCCTACGCTGTTCATCGGCTATGCGGGCCTTACCATTCCGTTTGCATACGCTATCGCGGCGCTCATCGTGAACGACCCTTCGAAGAAATGGGTCGAGCGCTCGAGCCGCTTCGCTATGATTTCGTGGCTGTTCTTGGGCATTGGCATTGGCCTTGGCTGCGTGTGGGCCACGTCGTGCTCGGCTGGGGCGGCTACTGGGGCTGGGATGCCGTGGAAAACGCCAGCTTGCTTTTCGTGGTGCGTGGCGCTCGCGCTTGTGCACAGCTTCACCGTGTATCGCAAGCGCGGCGCGTTCAAGCGCTGGTCGATTATGTGCGCGTGCATCACGTTCGCGTTCGTCATTACTGGCACGTTCATCACGCGCTCGGGCATCGTGCAATCGGTGCACGCCTTTGAGGGCGACCCCGTGTCGCTCGTGCTTTTCGGCCTTATCGCGGTTTCGATGCTTGTGGGTATTATTGGCCTGTTCATTCGCTGGAAAAGCTTCTGCCCCCGGCGAGAACGACGTTATGGAATCGTTCGCCTCGCGTGACGCCGCGTATTACTTCAACAACGTGATCATGATCGTGTTCACGGTGATTCTGGCATACCTCACGGTGGCAAGCGCGCTGCCTTCGTGGCTGCCGTTCGGCGGCCAGAGCCTGTCTGCTGGCACGTTCAACGCCATCGCGCGCCCGCTTGGCGTGGTGTACTGCGCGATCATCGCCATGTGCCCGCTGCTTTTTGGGTGAAAACCGACCCCAAGACGTTCTGGAAGAAGGCGCGCATTCCCGCATTCTGCGCGGTGGTGCTGTTCGTCGGGCTTATGGCGTATGGGGCGACCACCTGGTGCCCGGGCGTATGACGCCATTATCATCGCTGTGGGCGGAACCACGGCCGAAGAACTGGCAAGAAGGCCGGCCTGGTACTACAACGGCATCGCCGTGGTGGGCTTCGCCGTGGCTAGCTTGCTGTTCTTCAACACGCTGTTCCTCATTGGCCGCACGGTTGGCGCACGCGCAAGGCCACGGAAAAACCCGGGTTTTTCGGCGAGCCTCGCGGCCGACGCCCGGCGCGTTTCGGCGGCTTTCACATCACGCACCTCGCATGTCCGTCATTTTGGTGGGCCTCATTGGCTCGTCCATGTATGTGACCGAGAAGGTCGGCTATGTCGATTTCGACCAAGATCCAACACCGCGGCGGAGTTCACCATTGGACTACGAGCGGCGTACGTCGAACAACGAAGTGACCGAGGTCAACGGCGGCAGATCGATTATTGCACCGTGAAGTACGACGTGTACAAGGATGGCAACTATATCGGCTCGGTTAGCCCCGCCGTGCAGCTGGCGCAGAAACCCAGCAGAAGCTGGTGGCCAGCGTCATCTCGCTGCCGGGCGAGGACCTGTTCGTGGTGTACCGCGGGGAATCGGCTTGCGGGCGAGGCTTGTGCGGAACAGGCCGCGAGTAGTGCCGAAAGCGCTGCCGAGGCGGCGATCGATGCCGTAATGAAACCGTGACGGCGACCAGGCCGGCGGCAACGGCGGAAGCGTGGCGGTAGCCATGGCAAACGCCATTGAAACGAAAAAGCCACGAGCGTTCGGTGACCGCAAGGCGCCTGACAAGGCGTTAATCGAGGTGCCTGAAGGTGCGTTCTTCGATTTCCGGGCCGAACGGCGCTGGGAAAAACCACGCCTGCGCATCGCCACGCGCTTTCGCGCTACGTCGGGCACGGCGCTTGCAGGTTCGATGCGGCTGAAGAACGGACAAGGTGCAAGTGAGCACATTGGCTCATCTCGCACAACTTCATGTTGTATCCCCCTGATCTTATTTGGCTATGGAGAACTCATGTTCACTGCGCAGCTCTTATGGCGTGGTGAACGCCGAGGAGCGCGTGCGACGCGCAGTCGAGCTCGACCATCGCTCGCTTCGACGTGGAAATGCGCACCTTCTCGCGCGGCATGGCAGCGCAGCCATCGCGCGTGCCCTGATGAACGACCCCGACGTGGTGTTTCTTGACGAGCCCTACGCCGGTCGTTGATCCCCATGCAGTCGAGATTTTCGACGGGCTCATCGAGCAGCTGCGCGACGGGCGGACCTTCATCATGAGCCACGATTTGCAGAAGGGCTTCGACGTGTGCACGCATGCGCTCGTGCTCGCGCAAGCGGTCGCGTGGTGAGCTATGCGCCTAAGGAGACATCGATTTCGAGCAGTTCGCCAGCCTCCATCGTGGTGAAATGGGGTATGTGCGCCGTTGAAATGAAAAGCCCTCAACCTGGGCGCACAAGGCGCTCTTGCGCAAAGACCGCCCAGGAGCTGCGCGAAATGATCACGTCCATGGGCCTGTATGCCCTGCTCGTGCTCGTGGTGGCGCCAGCGCCTCGCTTGCCAGGCGGGAAGCGAGCCAACATTCAACAAATGGCGGGCGGCCTTTGTGGGTCGTGGTATTGTTCACGAGCCTGCTGGGGCTGAACCGCTCGTTTCGAGAAAGAAAAACGAGCTGCTTGGAGAGCATTTTGCTCGTGCCCATGGACCGCTCCGTGATTTTCTTGGCGAAGGCCACGGCGAAGCAGTGTTCTTGCTGATCGTCGAGGTTATTTGCGTGCCTTTGTTCTTCTTCTTTCTTGGGAACGGTGGGTGCCCGCCGAGACGTGGCGTCATGTTTGCCGCTTTTGGTGGGCGCACCATCGGTATCGCTGGCATTGGCACGCTGCTTTCAACCATCACCATCAATACGCGCGGCAAGACGTTATGCTCGCGGTGTTGTTCATTCCGCTTATGTTCCCTTGCTGTGGGCGTGCGTTTCGGCGACCACGGGCGTTGGTTGGCGGCGAGGAAGTGATGGAGACGTTCGCCGTCAATGGCTTTGGCGGGGGACTACGACGTCATCATGATTTTGGTGTCGTGGGTGCTACGACTTCGTCGTGAGCGCTTAAATCGTTGGGATCGCGTGCGGCCCGCGCGCGGGCTTTCTGAAACCAGGAAGCGCATTGACGTCGGGCTTCGGTTTGGCTCGGAGGGCCCGTCGAAGGTCGTCTGAGCTCAAACGCGTTCTTCGTCTTTTCGTTAAGCGAAGTCAGGCGAGCGCGTAGCGAAGCCCGAAAGAGCACGAAAGTAGCGAGCCGTGGCGCTAACCGGGCTCTCCAGGCCAAACCGAAACCCTGGCGAGGATACGAATAGGTGGTATACGTTGCTTAAAATACGAGGAAGGGTTGGTGACATGACCGACAAACCGTTTAAGGAACCCAAGGTTGGTGTTGGCAAGCTTGACTGCTGCCGCGCCTTGGATGATGGCGGTGGGCGATGCTCGCCGTTGCGGGCTTCGTGCTCACGTTCACGTTGGCGCCGCTCGTCAGCAGCGCGCGGCTGTGAAACGAGCCGCAGGTTATCCCCGCGGGAACCGTGGTGGCCAATAAGCTGCTCATCTCGCAGAAGATCTTCTATTGGCACGTGCCGGTGGCCATTTCAGTTTCGCCGCGGTGATATTCTCTGCGTTCTACGGCGTTCAGTTCGCTTATGACCAAACGCGCTTGCTATGATGTGCGTTCGCGCATCTGCATGGAAGTCGCGCTCGTCTTCGTGCTGTGCGTTATGGCCAGCTGGTGAGCTGTGGGAGCGCTTCAGTGGGGCGTGTGGTGGACATGGGCCGCGTCTTACCACGTACTTCATTTTGATGCTCATGGTTTTCGCGTACTTCATTCTGCGCAACGCCGTTGAAAGACCCCGAGCGCCCGCGACCTGCAATTCGGCTGTGCTTGGCATTCTGATTTGCGTGGATGTGCCTATCTGCTTCATGGTCACGCGCATCATTCCCTCAGGCGTGCACCGGTTATTTTCCGCACCGATTCGGGCCTGTCGCCCGACATGTTGCCTGCCGTTCTTGCTGTCGCTGTTCGGCATGATGCTCATCGCGTTCGGCCTGTACCGCCTGCGCCTGCGCACCCAAATCATGCAAAGACAAAGTCGCCCGCCTTTCCGACGCATTGGAGGACTAAATGAATCCCGTTCTTTCTGAAATCTATTCCACCGTGCTTGGCGGTGCGCCGTACGTAATCGCCGCCTATGCGCTTATCTTCGCGATTCTCATGGTGTATGTGATCATGACCACCATGAAGTTGAAGAACACCGAAAAGAAGCTTGACGCGCTTGAGGAGCATGTCGAAGAGTTGCTTGCTGCGAAGAAGCGCGCTGGCCTGGTTTTTTGCGTATGTGAGATTGAGCGGTGGGTGCTACGGCGCCTGCCGCTTTTCTTTCTCGGAGGCAAGGGGCGCGCTTGGCGATGGGGTGCCCGGTGTTCATTCGCGGCGGTGCTCGTTCGCGCTGGCGTGCAGCCTTTTTGGGCTTTTTCCCGCTCGGCGTTCAAAGTGTCGTACAATACACCCACGCAATCGAACGGGCCGTGCGGCGCGTCGTTTTCCCAGATGAGGAGATGTACGTTGAAGGCTTTGATTCCCGCTGCGGGCATGGGCACGCTTCCTTCCCGCCACTAAGGCTCAGCCGAAAAAAAATGCTGCTTGTGGTCGATCGCCCGGTTATCCAGTATGTGGTCGAAGAGGGCTTGGCATCGGTGCCGATGAGGTCGTTATCGTGAACAGCCGCGATAAGAAGTCCATTGAGAAGCACTTCTCGCCCCCGGAGCTCGTGGCAACGCTGCGCGCCCGCGGTAAAGACGCTTGCGCCGACGAGGTCGAGCGCGTTGGCAATCTCAACGTTTCCTACGTTTACCAGGACGAGCCGCTGGGCTTGGGCCATGCGATTCACTGCGCGGCCGAGAAAACCGCCGATGAGCCGTTCTTCGTGCTTTTGGGCGACGTCATCGTGCCGACAACAACATTTGCCCGCGCATGCTCGGAGGTTTCCGTGCGCATGGCGGCGCGAGCGTGATTGCCGTGCTTCCCGTTCCCGACGAGCAGGTGCATCGCTTCGGTATTATCGACGGCGCCCGTCGAAGGCGAAGACGGCGTGTGGAAGGTGAACAGCCTGGTCGAGAAGCCGGCGCTTGAGGATGCTCCGTCGAACCTCTCGGTGTTCGGCCCGCTACCTGCTTTCGGCTCGCGTTATGGAGCTTCTGGCCGACGCCAAGCCTTACCGTGGGCGGCGAAATTCAGCTCACCGACGCGCTTGATGCGGTGCTCGCCGAAAGGAAATGTACGCTCTCGTCATTTCCGACGAAGACGGCTTCGACACCGGCACGGTCGAGACCTGGCTCGACACCAACAACAAGTACTGTACGCTCGCAAGAACGGCTAAGCTGAAAAATACGCGAGAACAGGGACGCCATGTGGCGCCCCCCGTTTTTAGCGCCTTATTTCGTGGAACAAAAGGCACCTACTGATGGTTGCTGTTTTATTAGCTCGTGGTATAGGGTCTGCCTGCATGCTATAATACGAACAAACGTTTGGCTATAAACGACGCGGGTTGGAGGCGAGATGGAAAACGAGATTGTGCTGTTCGAATCGGAAGACGATCAGGTAAAGCTCAATGTCGAATTCGACGGCGAAACGGTATGGCTGACGAAAGAGCAGATGGCGACGCTTTCGGGAGAGACAGGTCGGTGATTTCCGCCATATCTCTAATATTTTTAGGGAAGGGGAAATCCTCAAAAAAGAAGGCAATGTGCATTATTTGCACATTGCAAATTCGGACAAGCCGGTCGCGTTCTACAACCTTGATGCCATCATTTCGGTCGCCTATCGCGTGAAATCAAAGCGCGGCGTCGAATTCCGTCGATGGGCAACAGGCGTGCTGCGACAATATGTGCTTGATGGCTACGCAGCAAACAAGCGTCGCCTTTGCGCAGTTAGAGGGCAAATCGTCAGGTCATGGACCGCATCCCGAGCTCGCTCTGAAGCGAGACATACTCTCGGTCGTCAAAGCGTACACGGGCGCGCTCGATCTGCTCGACGACTACGACCATCAGCGAATCGCGAAGCCGAAAGGGCCGCGCGGCGACATGACGCTTAATTACGACGAATGCCGAAGCCTTATCGCGTCAATGAAGTTCTCGCGCGACAGTGACCTGTTCGGCGTCGAAGGACGACTCCTTCCGCCTCGAGCATCGCGCGATCTACCAGGGCTTCGGCGGGCAGGAGATGTACCGACTCTCGAGGAAAAGGCCGCGAACCTGCTGTATTTCGTCGTGAAGAACCATTCGTTCCACGACGGCAACAAGCGCATTGCCGCCGCGCTCTTTCCTGTATTTCTTGAACATGAACGATGCGTTGTGGGCCGATGGCGCCAAGCGTATTTCCGACAGCGCGTTGGTCGCGCTCACCATCATGACCGCCGAGTCGAAGCCCGACGAGAAAGAGGCTATGGTGGCATTGGCTATGAGCTTCCCTTTCTTTGGGGTAGTGCGTAGCGCATGGCAGCAAGAGCAAGATGGGGCGAGGGACACATCCGATTGGGCGTGGCCCCTCGTGTTGTATGCGGCGTGCTTGAATGCCGCATTATACAGGTCGACAAAAGGCCGATCCATGGAAACAGGTGCGCGTGGGAATTTACGTCACCGACAATCGCAAACGGAAAAAGGCGGAATAGCCGTGTGCTCCGCGTTTGGGTAGGGCGCCCCGTTCGAACGGGGGCGTTTCTCTTTGTGCATGGGCTGGTTTTCGAAAACGTTTACCGGCACGCGCTTTCGCGCGGTATCCTACAAGTACTAATGGGATATGAAAGAGGAGCAGCCTCTATGAACGGATTCAATGCATTCGGCGCGCAGGTGGGCGGAAGTCGACCCGCCAAGCAGCAGGACGTTTCGAGCTTGCTGCGCGATGTGACGCCCTGGGTTCTCGCGCAGCTGCGAATGCGAACGATTTTTTCGCCTGAGCGCTTGGCTGAAATCGCCGAAAACGAGCGCCGTTGGTCATGGGTTTGAGGTCGACCTGGGCGCCATTCGCAACAATATCGCCGTGGCCAAGCGCCGCCTGAAACCCGTGTCGTCTGCTTGCCGTCGTGAAGGCTGACGCCTACGGTCATGGTTCGGTTGAGGTTGCGAAAACCGCACTTTCTGCCGGCGCCTCCTATCTTGCGGTGGCGACGGTGCAGGAAGGCGTTGCTGCGCGAGGCGGGCATTACCGCGCCCGTGCTCATGCTTTTCCCGAGCCCCCTGAGGCCGCCATTCCGCTGCTTCTGAACTATAACATCATGCCGAGCGTATACACGGCCGAGTTCGCTGTCGCCTATGGCGAGGCGGCCGACGCGCATGGGCTGCGCGCTCCGTTCCATCTGGCGCTTAACACCGGCATGAACTGCATTGGCGTGCGCTTTGACGAAGCGGTCGAGTTCGTGCGTCAAATCAGCTTCCACCCGCGCTTGAGCATGTGGGCACGTTCACCCACTTCGCTACGGCCGACTGCCCCGAGACGCTCGATTTCAACATGCAGTTCCGCCGCTTCACCGAGGCCATCTCTGACATGCGTGTGGCAGGCATTAACCCAGGCATCGTGCATTGTGCGAACTCTGCAGCACTTTTGCGCTACCCCGATACGCATCTCGATATGGCGCGCTTTGGTATTTCGCTGTATGGCTTCCACCGTGTCCCGAAACGGTGGGCTATTTCGATTACGCCCGGCCATGAGCGTGCACGCGCGCATCACCAACGTGAGCCAGCCTCCCATGAGCGAGGGCGTGAGCTATGGTTTGGCACTATCGCTCCACCGGCAGCGTAAAGATTTGCACGCTGCCCATTGGCTATGCCGACGGCTACAACCGTGCGCTTTCGAGCCGCGCCCAGGTTATTTACAACGGCCAGCTTTGCAAAGGTGAGCCCAATATCTGCATGGATCAGTGCATGTTTGAGATCGATATGCGCAGCCGCGGTACGCGTCCGCGTCTCGACCCCAAATTGGCGACGACGAGGTGCTGCTTGGGGTGCTCGGGGTGGCGCGCGCATCTCAATCGACGACATGGCGGAACAATCGGAACCATTCCGCATGAGCTGTGCTGCGCGTTCGGCT
>VOFG01002750.1_pt1 | contig 29847 bp, 33 predicted proteins | sample 5384171 | NCBI WGS metagenome assembly VOFG01 (sample SAMN12384726, study PRJNA508395) | human gut metagenome | isolation source: healthy gut F | host: Homo sapiens
CTGCCCCAGGTCAACGAAGGCAGGAAATCGATTACGACGCCAACTACACGGCGAATACGTTCAACAGCGAGAACTTCAGCGACCCCATGCGCCGGTCAACGTACCGCCCGTGATTGAACCCAAAGCTCCGCCTACGCCAACCAACAGCGTCGCACAGCCGGCTGCCGCCGGAGCCCAGGCCGCCAATCGTTCGCGCAGAGCATTCCGCAGCCTGCGCCCGAACCGGTCATTTTGCCTGAGCAGGCCCCCGCGTTCCCCGGCGCCTTCCCGCGACCCCGTAGGCAGGCTGGCGCGTTCCCCCGATGTCGCGCCCACGTCGCCGAAGCCGCAGGTGGCACGCCTGGCATGCCGGGCAATGCCGCTTATGCGGGCGTTCCCGGAACCGTCGCGTTCACTGCGGGTGCCGCACAGGCAAACCAAATTCCCAATGCCAATGCCGTTCGCGCGCGTCTCATCGACGTCGCATCGAATCCTCCTACGACCTTGCCACCAACCGCGTGCATTCCTCGGCCGCGAGCAGGAGCGGCACGGTAATCGTCGTGAACAGCCGCAAATACTTCGCGCCACACCGCGCAATCGAATTCGAACCGCAGGGCGTCTGGGTCTTACCGACCTTGGCTCCCAACGGCACGCTCGTCAACGACGCGCCCGTCACGCGACGCCCTGTCCGACGGCGACCGCATCACGCTCGGCATCACCGATTTCATCTTCTCACTGCGTTAGAGCCCTTCCGTGATCGACATCGTCCTTTAGTTGGCCGTCTTCTGTTCGTCGCGCTTTTGTATCTCTTCCTGTTCGCCATTATGAAAACGGAATTGCCTGGTGAAAGGCCAGCGCAAACGCGAAAAAAGGCCTGGGAGGTGTCGGTAGAACGCGAGGCCCAAAGAGCTGCGCGGCGTGAAAATGCCCGTACGCGGCCCCGTTATCGTGGGTCGCTCGCCTGGCGCCGACCTCGTGATTGGCGCGAGCTATGTTTCGCGCGCCACGCGTTTTTTCCATCATGGGCCAAAACCTGTTCGTTGAAGACTTGTTCAACGAACGGCTGCCGTAAACGGCCAGCGCATCGCCCGAACCTGTCGCGCTCAAGAGCGGCGATGTGGTCAATATCGGCGACGTTACCATGCGAGTGAGGTACGAATAATGGCCGCCGCAAAGAAGGCCCAGCGCCGCGGCCGCCACGCCAAGGTCGATTTCCCGAATACGGTTCTCGTACCGACGTCGGCCTGGTTCGCGACCACAACGAAGACAGCCTGACCGTGGCTCCACCCGTATTCGCCGTCGCCGACGGCATGGGCGGCCATGCGGCAGGCGAGGTCGCCAGCGAAATCGCCATCAAACGCTTTGTCGAAAACGCGCCCGACACCGCCGACGGCGATGCGCTTGCGCGCGCCGTGGTCGAAGCGAATCGCGCGGGGTTATTCGCGCCGCGGTCGACGGGCGCGGCAAACAAAGGCATGGGAACCACCATGACCGCCGCCGTGGTCGACGGAGTTCGCCTCGTGGTGGCGCAGGTTGGCGATTCGCGCGCCTACCTGCTGCATCGCGGCAACCTTCAGCGCATCACGCGCGACCATTCGCTCGTGGCCGACATGGTTGAAGCGGGCGAAATCACCGGAAGAACAGGCCCGCGTGCATCCCCCAGCGCAGCGTCATCACCCGAGCGCTTGGCAGCGATCCGCGAACCCTTCCCGATATTTACGAGATGACGCTCGAAGGCGGCGACAGGCTGCTTTTTGTGTTCGGACGGCCTTTCGTCGATGATCGAAGACGACGTCATCCAAAGCGTGCTTGTGCGTCGTTGCGACCCGCAGCTTTGCGCAAACATCCTGGTAAATGAGGCGATTAAGGCAGGCGGTTCGACAACGTGACCGCTGTCGTAATCGATGTGAAAGGCGATGAAGAGACCCGCGTGAAAAAAGCGCGGTTCCGCAGCCGAACGGGCGCCATTATCGGCGCACTTGCGCTTCTTGCCGTGCTCGCTGCAACCGCCTTCGGCTCGTATGCCTATTTGAACCACGTGGCGTTTCTTACCGTCGATTCGAATAACGAGATTGTCGTGAACCGCGGCCTGCCGGGCGAGGTATTCGGCATCCAAACCTACACGCTCGACCATAAAACCGGCGTGAAAACGAGCGATTTGGACCTTCCGCAAAACACCATCGATAGGCTCACCGAAAACGGCGGCATGCGCGTCGATTCCGTGGCCGACGCCGATTCGCTCGTGAGCACGTGGAAATCGCAAGCGACTTCCGAAAAAACGCAGGACGACGCCAATGAGGGAAAGGGTGGTGACAAATAATGAGCCGTCGCAATACCGAACTGCTGCTTTTTTGTGCTTGGCGGCGCCGTTCGTTGTGCTGCTGTTCGCCATGGTGCTCGTTCAGCAAGGCACGGCGCTTTCTCTCGAATCGCTCACGCGCGCCCCTCGGCCTGTTCGCCGCGTTTGTGGTGGCGCACATCGCCACCCGCTTCCTTGCGAAAAAACGCCGATCCGGCCATTTTGCCCATCACATTCGGCCTTTCCGGCATCGGCATCGCATTCGTCACGCGCCTCGCGCCCGATTTGGCGGTAAGCCAGATCATCTGGCTGTTCGTTGGCATCGCGTGCATGGTGATCACTCTGGCGGTCGTGCGCAACATCGACCGTCTCTCACAATACAAATATACGTTCATGGTGCTGGGCATCATTTTGCTGCTCTCCCCATGATTCCCGGCCTCGGCCAGGAAATCCTCGGCAGCCGCATTTGGCTGAAGCTTGGTCCTTTCAGCTTCCAGCCAGGCGAAATCGCGAAAATCTGCATCGTCATCTTCTTGGCGTCGTATTTGGCGCAAAACCGCGAGATGCTCTCCATTTTCACCGTGTGCATTGGCCGCTTCGCGTTCCCGACCTGGGAACGCTTGCGCCACTGCTCGTGATGTGGGCGATTTCGTTCATCATCGTCGTGTTCGAGAAAGATTTGGGAAGCGCGCTTGTATGCTTCGTGCTGTTCCTGGCCATGCTTTATATTGCGAGCGGAAAGAAGCTCTATTTAGTGGTGGGCTTCGGCCTTGCCGCCATTGGCTGCGTGTTTTTGTATCAGTTCTTCGGCCACGTGCAAATTCGCGTGAACACCTGGCTCGACCCGTTCTCTGACGCATCGGGCAATGGCTATCAGCTGTGCCAAACGCTCTATTCCCTAGCCGATGGCGGCATGGTGGGGCGTAGGCATCGGCAACGGCCTCGCCGAAACATCCCCGTCGTTGAGTCCGACTTCATCTTCGCCGCCATCGCCGAAGAAACGGGCTTGCTCGGCGGAGCCGCCGTGTTGCTTTTTGTATTTGAGTCTGTGCATTCGCGGTTTCGCGACCGCGGCTCGCGCGAAAAGCGACGTGTCGGCTATGATGGCCGTAGGCTGCACCGTGACCATCGTGCTTCAGGCGTTCATCATCGGGCGGCGTTACGCGACTCATTCCGCTTACAGGCCTTACCCTGCCTTTCATTAGCCAAGGCGGATCTTCCCCTGCTCGCAAGCTTCATTGGCATTGGCCTTTTTGCTGCGATGCGGCGACGAGGGCACCGGCATCAACTCGGAAGTTCGCGACGGAACGAGCCGCATGGCCCCCATTGCGCGCACGGCTCGCACGGCCGCCCCGCAGAAACGGGCGTGCTCGGGCCGCGTTGCCCTGGGCAAACGTCTCACCAATACCGCGCTCGCGTTCGCGCTCATGTTCGCGGCGCTTGTAGCGAACCTCACCTACGTTATGGTGTTTATGGCCGACGAGTATCAGAGCTACCCCGGCAACAACCACACGCTCTATAAGGGAAGCGCGCACCGAACGCGGCTCCATCTCCACATACGATGGCGTCGTGTTGGCCGACAGCGATGCAGGCAGACGATGGCGGATACACGCGCGAATATCCGCAGGGTTCGCTCGCAGCTCACCTGGTGGGATACTACTCGCAGGTTTACGGCGCATCGGGCATCGAGGCCTCGCAGAACAACGCGCTGAAAGGCGATTCGAGCTTCGCAAGCTGGACCGACGTAGTGAACAGCATGGCGGGAATCGAGACGCCCGGCAACGACGTGCGCCTCACGATCAATTCCGAGATTCAGAAAACCGCCGAATCGGTGCTCGAGGGCTACAAAGGGCGCCGTCGTGGTCATGAACCCGAAAACAGGCGCGGTGCTCGCCTGCGCGAGCCTCGCCCACCTACGACATCAACGACGTCGACGACATATTGGCCCAGGCCGCAAGCGGCGCCGACGCCACGAATGGTGCGCTCATCAACCGCGCCACGAGCGCCGTGTATGCGCCGGGCTCCACATTCAAGCTCGTCACGCTTACTGCGCTTATCGAGGGCAACCTCGCCACGCCTTCCACCACCGTCGACGCGCCTGCGCAAATGACCATCGGCAACGCATCGGTCACCAACGCCGACGACATTGGCTATGGCACCATCACGCTCGCCCAGGCTCTCGCCGTTTCGTCGAATACAGCATTCGGCCAGTTCGGTGAGGAAGTCGGCAGCGATCTGCTCGTGAAAACCGCGCAGAAGTTCGGCTTCGGCAGCGCCATTGACACCGACATCCCCACCACGGCAAGCCTCATGCCCGACCCCGACGAGATGACCACGTGGGAAACCGCGTGGGCGGCATGCGGCCAGCCGGTAGGCGAACACGCAAGCCCCGCAGGCCCGCAGGCCACCGTGCTGCAAATGGCGATGGTCGCCTCGGCGATTGCCAACGACGGCGTGCTCGAGAAGCCATACTTCGTTGAAGGCGTCTACAACGCCCAAGGCGAGCGCTCCTTCAGCGCAACTCGAAGAGCCTCGGCAGCGTCGCGTCGAGCTCTTCAGCGAAAACCATCACCGAAATGATGGAAGGCGTCGTGAACAACGGCACCGGCGCGGGAGCAAAAATCCAAGGCGTGCAGGTCGCCGGCAAAACCGGCACGGCCGAGACGAACAAGGAATACAACGACAGCTGGTTCGTGGGCTTCGCACCGTCCGACAACCCCTCGGTCGCCGTCGCTGTGCTCATCGAAGAAGGCGTGCACGGCACCGACGAATCGGGCCTGGCGAGCGTGCGTGCGCAGAAGGTGTTAACTTCGGCACTTCAGGCGCAAGGCCTGCTGTAGTTGGAATAAAATAAGGTATTTAACGAAAGAAAGCGCTCGGCAATCGAACCAGGAAAACGCACCAGCCGAAAAGCGCTTAACCATAGGTCCATCCGCGGCGGCGGAAGGTGAGGAGAGAAACGTGATAGGCAGGTATTCAACGGCCGATACCGCATCACCGAGCGCATCGGCATCGGCGGCATGGCCGAGGTCTACAAGGCCCAGGACCAAACGCTCGGCCGCATTGTCGCTGTGAAGGTGATGCTGCCGCAATACGCAGCCGACCCCGAATTCGCGGCGCGCTTCAAGCAGGAAGCCGCATCGGCGGCCAACCTGCAGAGCCCCTACATCGTGAACGTGTACGACTGGGGCCACGATGACGGCACATACTTCATCGTCATGGAATACGTGCGTGGCACCGATTTGAAGAGCGCCATTCTGCAACGCGGCGCCATCAATCAGCGCAAGGTCGCCGAAATCGGCAGCCAAGTGTGTCAAGCGCTTTCCGTCGCGCATAACCAAGACATCATCCACCGCGACGTGAAGCCGCAAAACATCATGGTCCAGCCCGACGGCAACGTGAAGGTCATGGACTTCGGTATCGCGCGCGCGAAAAACTCCGTGAAATCGCAAACGAGCAGCGTGCTTGGCACGGCGCACTACATTTCGCCTGAGCAGGCCCAGGGCAAAGAACTCACCGGCGCCTCTGACATGTACTCGCTCGGCTGCGTGCTCTATGAAGCCGCCACGGGCCAACTTCCCTTCGACGGCCCCGACGCCGTAAGCGTCGCCATGAAACAAGTTCAGGAAGAGCCCCTGCCCCTTCGCAGGTCAAGCCCGACATTTCGCCCGACCTCGAAGCCATTATCTTGAAGGCGATGGACAAAAACCCCTACAACCCGCTTCCAAACGGCGCGCGACATGAAGCAGGCGCTCGACGACTTCCTCATGCGACGCCCCGTGAACATCGCCGGTGCGGCGGGCGGCTTCGCAAGCGCTCCCACATCGGTCATGGGCAGCGTGCCCGGCATGGCAAGCGAAGCGGGCGGCACCGCCGTTATGCAGCCCATCGGCAGCGACACGGGAATGAAAACGAACTCATACCGCGGCGGCAACGATATCGACATGGGCAAGGCGAAGAGCAAGAAACGCGGCCCCCTTATCGCCGTCGCGGCCATCGCGGCAATCGCCGTTATCGCCGCGCTCGCGTTCGCGATAACAGGAGGTCTCGGCAGGGGCGACAAAGTTCCCAACGTGATTGGCCAAACCCAGGAAGCCGCCGTTCAAACCATTGAAAAGCCGGCTACACCGTAGGCACCGTCACCGAAGACTACGACGCCGAAACCGTAGCGGGTCGCGTGTGCAAAGCAAGACCCCGAAGCCGACAGCGACCTCGAGAAGGGCGGTAAGATCAACATCGTCATTTCGAAGGGGCGTAAAGAAGGGCTCCATTCCCAACCTCTCGGGCATGACATCCGAACAGGCCGAAAAGGCGCTGAAAGACGCTGGCCTGAAGGCCCAATACGCCGGCAACGAGGCATCCGACGCCGATAAAGACACCGTGAGCAGGCAAGACCCCGCCGCAGGCAAGGAAGTCGACGAGGGCACCACGGTCAAATATTGGATTTCCACGGGCCCCGAAGACACGTCAGTGCCTAACGTAGTCGGGTCCGACCAGGCAAGCGCAAAAAGCCCAACTGGAAAGCGCCGGGTTCACCGTGCAGGTCGAAACGGGCGACTATAGCGATAAATACGGCGAAGGCATCGTCATGTCGCAAAGTCCCAACGGCGGCAAGCTTGAAAAAGGCGGCACCGTGACCATCACTGTATCGCAGGGCCAAGACCCCGAGAAGAACAAGGTCACCGTTCCGTCGGTCACGGGCATGAGCCAGAGCCAAGCGATCAACACGCTGCTCTCGTATAACCTCGCCTATGCGCTTGATACGGCATCCGCTGGTTCGGGAACCCGGGAACGGTTGCCAAGCAAAAGCATCACCGCCGGCAAGAAGGTCGACAGCGGCACCGTGATCACCATTTACGTCGTGCCCGAATCGTCGAACCCCACGGGTGATAACACGAACAATTCCGGCAACACTCCAGGCACCGGAAGCACGACAAACTAGCGGCCAAGCTCGCAATTTCAGGAAACGCCCCTCAACCGAGGGGCGTTTCTTTAATCGCTATCGTGTCCCCGACGATGGAGCGAACGCCATTCGGCAAGCACCCTTAGATTCGCGTTCGCGAGCACCCCATTTGAAATACCCAACTTCACGCGATATGCAACCCTCGATTCGTCTCAAAGCCCCGCTACAATAGCAGACATGGCACGCATCACGAACAATCCTCCAACCTCTGCAACGGCGTTTCCCCAATGGGGATACAAAGGCCATGCTCCTCGGCGCCGCCGCCATTTGGGGCCTCAGCACTTGCATCATCAAAGACACCGTCGCAGTGTTTCCCCTGCCTGGCTTATGGGCATTCGGTTTTTCCTCGCAGGTATTCTCTTGCTCATCGTTTTCCGCAAGCGCGTTGCACAATGCCTTAACCGAGAGATGCTCGTTGCCGGAGCAATAATCGGCCTCGTGCTCGCGCCGGCATATCTGCTCAACACATCGGGCCTTCAATTCACCACGGCATCGAAGGGGACGTTCCTTACGGGCACGTATTCCATCATGGTGCCCTTCATCGCGTGGGCGATTTCAAAGCAACGCCCCACACGTTACAACATCGCCGCGGCATTGCTCGCCCTAGCCGGCATTGGCTTTATCTCGTTTTCCGGAGCAGGCGAAGTCTCGCTCACCTTCGGAATCGGCGAAGCGATCATGCTCGCCTCGGCCTTTTTCCTTGGTTTACATATGGCGGTATCGGCGCGCCTCTCGGATGGGCGCGATGCGCTCGCGCTTTCCGCGATCCAATTCATCGTCGCCGGCCTCATTGGCATGGCGTGGGGGAGCAGCAACGGAAGGCACACCGAACTTAACCACGTTTGCCGACCCTTCGGTGTTCGCAGGTATGGTGTATCTTGTGGTGTTCGCTTCGTGCGGCGCGCTCTGTTTCCAGAATATTGGCATCAAACACGTTCCCGCAGCACCCGCCGCCCTGCTCCTTTCGACCGAAAGCCTATTCGGCGTGACATTCGCCGTGCTCTTCTTCGGTGACACGCTTACCATCACAGCGATCATCGGCTTCGCGCTTATCGCCTTCGGCATCGCGGTAAGCGAAACCTTCCCCTAAAGAAAGAAAGTTCGCAGTAATTCACGGCAGAAAACGTCGCAATGGGGCCTCATTGCATATGAAGCCGCGCGCATTGGCAGGAATCGCACCCAAGGGGCCCCTCTTTCGTCGAAAACCAAAGGCAAACAAGCTTGTATAAAACAAAATGCCTGATCACGCTATTCCGCACCATCATTTTAGTGCCCAAGGCTCCTGCAAAGGGCCCCTGGGTGCGATTCCTGCCAAATTAACGTCGCAACTCGTACAATAGGCAAAGAAAACGAGGCGTCGCCGCAGCAAGAATCACGAAAGAATTCCAATGAAAAAAGAACTCCCCGCCCTGTTCTATAAGTTGCTCATTATTGCAGCCACCATTATTTGGGGCTTCAGCTTCGTTGTCGTAAAAGACGCCGTCGATGCCGTACCGCCCGCGTGGCTTATGGGCATGCGCTTCGTCGCCACCGCGGCAATTCTTGCCGTGGTGTTCCATAAAACGCTGCGTGCGAACCTCAATACAAGCCATCTTTTTGCAGGCGTCGTGCTTGGCATGCTCGTTTTTGGGCTTCTGGATTCAAACTATCGGCATCACCGATACAACCCCCGGCCGCAACGCGTTTCTTACCGCGACGTATTGCGTCATGGTGCCCTTTCTTTACTGGATTGTGGCGAAGCGTCGCCCCACGGTATTCAACCTGGTAGCCGCCGTCATGTGCATTGCGGGCGTCGGGTTCGTTTCACTCGGCGGCGATTTCACGTTCACTATGCGCTGGGGCGATGCGATGACCCTGCTCTCAGCCGTGTTCTTCGCGCTGCACATGGTTATGGTGCCCGTTTTCGCCAACCGTCGAGACATCATGACCATCACCATCGTGCAAATCGGCACAAGCGGCCTGTGCGGCATCTGGTTGAGCGCTCAGCGAGCCTATGCCTGCTTTCTCGTCGCTTGGCATCGATTTCTGGGTACAGCTCGGCTACCTGGTGATTTTCGCATCATGTTTGGCCATGGTATTCCAGAATGTGGCACAAGCGAAAATCCCCCGGCGCAAGCGTCGCTTTTGCTCTCGCTTGAAAGCGTATTTGGCGTGGCGTTTTCAGTGTTGCTTTATGGCGAAGAGCTCACCTCGATGCTGCTTGCTGGCTTCGCGCTCATCTTCTGCGCCATCGTGATAAGCGAAATATTTCCCAGGCCGAAAAAGAGTGACCCGTCTGCGCTCAATTCAGCCTATCGCCCTCGTGTAATTTTCACCGAGGCATACGCAACAGGCAGGCCAATAGGTGCCCAGGGCTTTTTCAGCTCAACATCAATTTCTTGAACCAGCGGAAATCTACCCAACACGGCATCGGCCACAGCCTGCGCCGCGCGCGCTCAATCAGCTTGAACGTCGATGAGCGCAACGTCGCATCGACCAGATGGCATACCGCGCCATAATCGACGGAATCGTCCAGGGCATCGCTTTTGCATGCCGCAGAAAAAATCGCCGCGCAACACGAGGTTCACGATGAATTTCTGCCCCAGCGCATTTTCCTCTGGAAACACGCCATGGTTCGCGAATACCTCTAAATCGACGATGCGAATTTCATCCATCGTATCCCCTGTTCAACCTAAATTTTAATACCAACGTTCATTTTTCGGGCAGCCAATCGCATCGCTCGCGCGCTACGCATGCGTAACACGGACGAGAAACCTTGTCGGCCTCATAGAGCAGCTTGCCTAACGGCGAGGCATCATCGGCGAAGCAGCGGTGCTGTGCCACCGCAGCAACGATGGCCGTTTTTCAAGCGCCGAGAAACCATCGATATCCATCAAGATGTTCGTCGCAACGCGCGCGCCTGCAACTTCATGCGGTTCGCCGTGCTCATATTGCTCAGCCTTGCCCAAATCGTGAAGCAAAGGCTGCTGCATAGACCGTTTCTTTTCGGAAAGGCATTTTGCGCTCAAGCACCCGAATATAAGCGATGCGCGCCACGTCGAGCAGGTGGTCAATCCCGTGGCAACAAAACTCGCGGCTCAATTCGGCACGATGGATGCGCTTCATATGGTCGACGAAATCGGGATGGCGGCGAATTGCATCGACCGCAGGCATGACCTGGTCATTTCCGCAAATACCGCGCAACTCGAGCTCCTGCTCGCGCGCAATCATCGATGCGGTCTTCGTCGATGCCGCTCCAAGAGGCGACGCACCCGTCGGCAAAACCTCGACGGCAGAAACTCCGCCGCCCGTTGCGGGCACAGAAGTCGCAGGAATATGAGGGTCGACCGCAAGGGGTTAACCGGCCCTCGAAGCCTTCAAGTTTCGCGCCGTCAGACGGGCTTGCCGCCGACAAGACCGGAGCGTCGCCCTGCATTTCGTGCACAACGCGCCCCGTTCCGGCCTCGCGTTCGGTCACTTTGAATCGTTCGGTTTTATCGGGCTTCGCCATACTCGCCTCCCCGGTCCTACATTCGGTCAATCAAAATAATAAGCCTCGCAAAAAAGCAAGGCTCATCGATAGTCTATGCACTCGGACTATTTCCCAATCAAGCGGAAGAATTCATCAACCAGCGCTTGATCGCTTTCGAAAACACCACGCTTTGCAAGCGTTGCGGTCGAAAGCGCCCGGCTTGCTCACACCGCGCATCGACATGCACATGTGCTCGCCCTCGACCATGACAATAGCGCCCTTCGCGCCCAAATCGTCCATAAGCGCATCGGCGATTTGCGAAGTCAATCGCTCCTGCAGCTGCAGGCGTCGAGAGAACACCTCAACCGTACGCGCGAGCTTCGAGAGCCCCGTCACGCGGCCGTTGGGGATATAGGCAAGATGCACCTTGCCATAAAACGGAAGCAAGTGGTGCTCGCACAGCGAGTAGAACTGAATATCGCGCTCGACGACCATATCGTCGAGTCGATGGAAAACGTCGTGGACAAATGCTCCGATGCCGACTCGTCCATGCCTCGACATATTTCAGCATACATGCGCCCCACGCGCTGAGGCGTCTCGAGCAGCCCTTCGCGCTCAACATCTTCCCCCATGCCCTCGAGCAAAAGGCGAACAGCCTGTTGGATTTTCTCCTGGTCGACCACGTTTGGTTCCCGTCTTTCCGCAAACAACAAAAACGCGCCCGAAGGCGCGTCGGTTCATGGGGATATTATAAAGCTGCAAACAGCGAAAGCGCCCTTGGCTCTAAGTTTCTCCAAACGAGAGGGCGGCAGCAAGCCGCAACTTCAAATGAAGCCAATCAGCTCACCGCCACCCACCTTCATCGGGCGAATCGATTCTTACTGCGCCTTATACGGAACCATAGCCTCCTCGTCGCCGTTCGCCTCCTCAAGACGCTTGAAGAAGTCCTTTGGTCTCGCGAACAACCACGCCCGAAAGCACGATCAGGGCAATCATGTTCGGAATGGCCATGCACGCGTTGAAGATGTCGGCAATGGTCCACACCGCGGAAACGGTCATGTACGGACCAGCAAACACGCAGGCGATGTACGCCCAGCGATACGCCTTCACAGCCTTCTTCGAACCGTTGCTGAAATACTCGAGGCAACGCTCTCCATAGTAGTCCCAACCAAGAATAGTGGTGAAACCGAACAAAGCCAAGCAAATCATAAGCACGAAGCTCACGGCCTCACCGGGAATGAACGGCAAACCAGTCTGGAATGCAGCGGTGGTAACAGCCGCTCCCTCAAGGCCCGGAATCTGATACGCGCCCGTCATCACGAGAGCCAAACCAGTCATGGAGCACACGACAATCGTGTCCAGGAAGGTACCCGTCATGGACACGAGACCCTGACGCACGGGTTCTTTGGTCTGAGCAGCGGCAGCAGCAATAGGAGCAGAACCAAGACCGGCCTCATTAGGAGAGAAAATACCGCGCGCGATGCCCTTTTTGCATAGCAATGATAATCGCACCCAGAGCGCCACCAGCAGCGGCACGCAGGCCAAACGCGCTCTCGACAATCGTGACCAGCGCATCGGGCAGGGGGCGGTGATGTTCACCACGATGAGCGCCAGAGAGAAGCCCACATAGACGACAACCATGATGGGAATGACCTTCTGAGCAACGCTCGAAATGCGCTTCAGACCACCAATGACAACCAGGCCAACGAAAATGGCGACGACGAGCGATCCGATAACCGTAGCGAGCGAATATTCCATGCCGAACAGGCTCACGGTATGTGCCATATTCGGATCAAAGAAGCCGGTGATAGCCGAGTTGATAGAGTTCACCTGAGTGAAGGTACCAATGCCGAACAGGCCAACGCACATTCCGAAGAACGCGAAAATCTTTGCGAGCCAGCGCCAGGAAATCTGGGGCAAACGCTGCTTCATGCCGCGCTCGATGTAGTAGAACGGGCCACCGAGCACGTGGCCGTCTTCGTCGATGCTGCGATACTTCACAGCGAGCAGGCCCTCGGAATACTTCGTTGCCATTCCGAACAACGCGGCGAGCCACATCCAGAACATCGCACCCGGGCCGCCGGCAACAATAGCCGTCGCAACGCCCACGATGTTGCCCGTGCCGATAGTGGCGGAAAGCGCCGTGCACAGCGCGCCGAAGCTCGATACCTCGCCATGGGCGTCTTCGCCCTTTTCGTTCTTCATCATGTAGCGAAGCGCGCGGGGCAACTTAGCAAACTGCAGGCCGCGCAGACGCACGGTCAGCAGAATGCCGCCGGCCAAAATGAGAACCATCAGCGGCACGCCCCAAATAAAATCGTCGATGGCGACCAAAATGCTGTTCACCGTGGCGAAAAACTGTTCCACAACTCTTCCTTTCTTCATTCCGCATCGCGAAACGTCCGACTATCTAACGCCGCGCGCGACACGCTTTCAGAAAGCGAAGGAGCCTGTGAATATAAGGAGATAAACAGAAGAAGAGCTGTTGCGGGGATGCGCATGCACGAATACCTGCAACAAGCTGCGAAGCTGCTCTGTCCTTTGCCTGAGAGAGTTTCACGCCGCGCGATCATGGGTTTCGCGGCGCTTGCCCCTTCGGCACCCAAATGATTGGGATTCTCCAGAGGCCCCTAACGCGTCCAGTCTCGGCCGGGAAAGCTGCGATTCAAGACGTATCGACGGGGTGGCGCTATGCACTTGTGGCCTTGGAGGATTGAGAAGAGCGACAAGAGAGAGGAAAAAGGCTAACCTCAATCCCTCAAGGTGCTGACGGAGACTATATCACTATCGCACGCTACAGTGGAACAATTTTTTCAAAAAGGTTTCAAGGAAGCATAGAAGGTTGACAAGCACGACCGCCCAATTAAAAGCGCCCGCCTATGAATGACCGAAATCGCACATGCGAAGCCCTTTCCGCTTCCCTGCAGCCGGCATGCGCCGATGTCGTATACTCGGCATATCGACTTTCGAAACGCAGCCAAGGAGCAGCCATGGCCTACAACAACTTCTCTTCCGAGTTCATCGACCGGTGGAATGGCGATACCGATAAAGGCATTTCCAACCCTTATCGCTGCAAGAACGAAGATGTTATACGGCGCAACCCCAAGCGAGACATGTCGCAACGGTTGCACCGCCCCCCGTTCTGTCGAGACATCGATAAAATCCTCAACGTTCCGCCCTATAACCGGTATGCGGGCAAAACCCAGGTATTCAGCTTCGTGCGCAATGACGACATCTCACGACGCGGCCTGCACGTGCAGCTCGTCGCCCGCACCGCGCGCACCATCGCACGCATGCTGCGCCTGAACGAAGACCTCACGGAAGCCATTGCCCTCGGTCACGATTTGGGACACACGCCCTTCGGACATGCGGGCGAACATATCCTGAACGACCTTTACCATGCCGACACAGGGCGCTATTTCAACCATAACGTCCACAGCGCACGGGTGCTTGATCACCTGTACGCTCGCAACGTAAGCCTACAAACGCTCGACGGCATATTGTGCCACAACGGCGAAAGCAGCCAGAAAACGTTCTATTTGGGCGCCACGCATTCCTTCGACGATTTCGATGCCCATATGGAAGCGTGCTATACCGACGAATCAGCCATCGGGCACTTGCGTCCAGCAACGCTCGAGGGCTGCGTGGTGCGCATTTCCGACATGATTGCGTATGTGGGCAAAGATCGCCAAGACGCCATGGGCGTTGGCGCGCTCGAATCGGACAAACACTTCACCGCCGGCCCCATGGGGGTCATGAATGCAGAAATCATCAACAATCTCACCGTCGATATCGTCGAACATAGTTACCTTCGCGACCATATCGAGATGAGCGATGACGCCTTCGCAGCGCTCAAAACCGCAAAAGCCGAAAACTACGAACGCATCTATTTGGCCGGTGATCAGGGCGATATTTACGAAGAAGAAATACGCCCTATGTTCGAGGAGCTCTACGAGCAGCTGCTTCGCGATCTGAAGGCGAACAATGAAAGCTCCCCGCTCTTCAAGCATCACATCGAGAAGATCGAGCGCCAGCGCCGCCTTTACGACGACGAGGCGCCCTACCGAAAAGAAGAGCCGCACCAACTCGTCGTCGACTATCTCGCCGCAATGACCGACGAGTATTTCCTAGCCGCCCATAAATTCATCTGCCCCCACAGCAGCCGCCACGTAGATTTCCGCAGCTACTTCGACGGAATCGACTACCGGCAGGCATAAAACCCTCGATGAGATTCGCCCGTCATGCGTTTCCGATAGATTCCGCACGAGCCGAACAGCACCGAATATGCTGTTCGTGCGAGCCAGGACCTGACCGAAGCGGAAACGCATGACGGGCGAATCTCTACGGATAGTATAAAGGCCGGGCGAACCCGGCCTTTTCTGTATCGAACCCTTACGCCGCAGCGTCTTTCTTGTTCGTGATCTTGGCGATCACGACGAAGCCGCCGCACGCCAGCACAATGGTGACGACCAACGGAATCCAAGGGCTGCCCATGATGCCCGCAAGGACATAACCGATAGCGCCCGACACGAACACAATGGATGCGTACGGAATCTGCGTCGACACATGCGCCATATGATTGCACTCAGCGCCGGCAGACGAAAGAATCGTCGTATCGGAAATCGGCGAGATATGGTCGCCATACACCGCGCCGCCGAGAGTCGCACCGATAGCGACCAAGAACAGCGGGTCGCTCGGGTCAAACACGCCGACTACGATGGGCAGGATGAGAGCAATGGTGCCCCAGCTCGTGCCCATAGAAAAGCCGATGAATGCCGCAACCAAGAAAATGGCGAACGGCAGCAGAGTAAGGCTAATGCCCAATCCATTCAGGAAACCGCTGACGAACGGTCCCGTGCCGATCGTAGCGGCACACGCCGCCGAGCGACCAGGCGAGTACGAGAATCATAATGGCCCCAACCATGGAGCGCACGCCTTCGGCAACGCCTTCCATATAGCCCTGGAGCGTGCACAAGCCGCGAGGCAGGTACATGGCAGCAGCCACAACCAGCGCCACGAACGAGCCAATACACAAGCCAGCAACGGGATTCTCGCCAACGGCAGCCGCAAATTCGACGCCCTCGAAGAAACCGCCGATATAGAGCATGCCCCAAATGGAGAACACAATCAAAACGAGAATAGGCACAATAAGGTCGAACACTTTGCCCTTATTGGACACTTCCATTCCCTTGAACTGACTTCGGCCTTATTCGCCTCAAACGCTTCAGCGAGCTCGGTCTCTTCCGCAATAACCGTCGCAGGCAAATCGTGGGCGGTCTGCGGGTTATTCTTCGCGGCGATCTTAGCAGCGGTGCGCTCGGCGGCAACGCTCAGACGCGTATCGCCCTCGACCTCGTCGGGATGGGTAATTACTTTGCCCGAGTTGGCGGCAGCAACTTCCTCGGCCTCGGCGGAACCATACTTCGCAGCAGCCTCTTCGGCCTTCTTCATGGGACCAAAATCCAATCCAATGAAAGCGACGAAGAACACAAACACGATAGTCGCGAGCGCGTAGAAGTTATACGGAATCGACTGCACGAACAGATTGAAGCCGTCATCGCCCAGATAGCCGCCAACGGCAACCGCCCACGAAGACACCGGGGCGATAATGCACACGGGTGCCGCGCTCGAGTCGATAAGCCATGCCAGCTTTTCGTGGCTCATACGGAAACGGTCAGTGATAGGACGCATGACCGCGCCCAACCGTGAGGCAGTTGAAATAGTCGTCCACAAAAATGAGAATACCCAAAACGGCAGTCATCACGCGGGCGAGGCGAGCGCTCTTCACATGCTGCGAAACCCATGCACCGTACGCACGGGAGCCGCCGGCAATAGCAATAAGCACGACAAGCGCACCCAACAACGCCAAGAACAGCAGCAGCGCGCCGTTGTTGGCAATTTGCTCACCCATCATTTGGGGAACCAGGCAGAACGCATCAACGAGCGAGCCGAATCCAACGCCATCGATGGTGAAGGTATAAATCACCATGCCAACAAAAACGCCAATCGTGAGGGAGGAATACACCTGCCCTTCGTAAGAAGCGCCAATCCGAGCGCCAAAAGCGGGGGGCACAATAGACCATATGCCCGTGTCAATGAGCGCAAAACCTTCCATTATCCACTCCTTTCATAAGTGGACGCGCTTTCACCTCTTCCCAAAAATACCCGGCAAACCGAGGCATCGGCGAAAGCGCACCCGCTCAACATATATAGAGAAGAGTATACCCCGCCTTGACCAGGCGAGGTATAGAAGAAGCTCATAACATGGGAACGGTTGAATAATCGGGCGGGATGCTCGACCCTATCGTGAACAGGACCTTATATTTTCACCGATGCCTATCGATGACGCAAAATGCGGCCCCTAGCAAATCGGTTGACGGCAACGAACTACTTCAAACCAAGGTTGAGCAACGTATTGGCATTTCGATACAAAATATCGCGCAACTCATTATCGGTCAGGCCAATGTGAGCGAGCCTCGTCAAAAAAGTCCCAGTATCCTCCCAGGGAGAATCGGTGCCAAACAAAATGCGCGTCGTGCCATATTCCCGTACAATGCGCAGGAAATCGTCGTTGGCAATGTGGCCAATCTGGAAAGCCGTGTCCATATACCCGGGCCATTCAGGATGCAGCTCGGGCGGATGCGTGAAGTCGGGCACGCTGCCGCCCAAATGAGCCAAAACCGTTCGCTCGTACGGGAATTTATTAAAGAAGCGATCAATTTCAACGGGCGAACAATCCCAATCAGGGCCAACCGTCGGGTAATCAATGCCCGAGCCCGTATGAAACAGGATGACCATGTTCTCTTCGATGGCAGCCTCGTATATAGGGAAACATTTTAGGGTCGCTCATTTTTGAAATGCTGATTCACTGGGTGCAACTTCATGCCCTTAAAGCCCAATTTGGCGCACCGATGAATCTCGGCGACAGGGTCATCCATATCGCGCACCACGCTCATGAACGGAACGATATCAGGGTCATCGGTATAATCCTGCAGCCAATCATTGAATTGCGGCACCTGACGTGGATTCGTAGGCACGGGAAGAATCACCGATTTTGTAACGCCAAGCTCGCGCTTTCGCTCCCGAACGCCATCAGGCGTACCGGGATTAAACGCCGTAGCACCGAAGTTGTCTCGAAATAAGCACGCATACGAGGCGCAAAGCTATCGACCCACGCGTGAGTATGGATATCGACGATTGGGCAATCGGGAAGAACCCCCGACCCCGACCCTTCGGTCGGTCGAGTGTGACGAAAATGCCAAATCGGCCACCCGTTCACATCGGGGTGATCGGCATCATGGAGATGCTTCTCGTCCTCAGAATCGCTTTAGCAGGCGTCCATCCCTGGTCAGGATAAAGACGCTCATGAACCTCATGCACTTCCCAGGTCATAATTATCCCCTATCGTTTCACTAAGGGAAAATAGTATCCAATTCCACAAAACAAGAAACGGACGAAACGCGATTTTGCCCAAAAACGAAGAAAGGGGCCGCACAGCCCCTAAAAGGAAAAAAGGGCCGAAAGGCCCGGAAATGCGGAAGCGCCCTGCATGAGCGCGACGCCCTGTCCTCCCGCAGCCTGGCGCTGCAGTACTTTCGGCGAAGGCGGGCTTAACTGCCGAGTTCGGAATGGGATCGGTGATCCCCGCCTCTGTGGTCGCGCTCATGCAGGGCGCTCTCGCCCGCACGCCGGTACCAGGGCGACCCTGGGGCCGCATGGCGACCGAAGCGAAGGATCCATCCGTTCCAGGCCCCGCCCTTCCTATGAGGAAGGATGGGTGCAGGGCTCGTCCTATTAGTACCGCTCGCCTGAACGCCTCGCGGCGCTTGCAGCTGCGGCCTATCTACCACGTGGTCTACATGGGGACTTACCGAAGGAGAACTCATCTCGAGACGGCTTCCCGCTTAGATGCCTTCAGCGGTTATCCGTTCAGGCGTGGCTAGCCGGCCGTGCCGTTGGTCGACAACCGGGACACCAGAGGCCCGTCGCCCCGGTCCTCTCGTACTAGGGGCAGCCCTCCTCAATTCTCCCTGCGCCCGCGGGAGGATAGGGACCGAACTGTCTCACGACGTTCTGAACCCAGCTCACGTACCTCTTTAAATGGCGAACAGCCATACCCTTGGGACCGACTACAGCCCCAGGATGAGATGAGCCGACATCGAGGTGCCAAACACCGCCGTCGATATGAACTCTTGGGCAAGATCAGCCTGTTATCCCGGAGTACCTTTTATCCGTTGAGCGATGGCCCTTCCATTCAGAGCCACCGGATCACTAGAGCCGACTTTCGTCCCTGCTCGGCTTGTCTGCCTCGCAGTCAGGCCCGCTTGTGCTCTTGCGCTCCGCGGACGGTTGCCGACCGTCCTGAGCGGACCTTGCGCGCGCCTCCGTTACTCTTTTGGGAGGCGACCGCCCCAGTCAAACTGCCCGCCTGGCACGGTCCCCGGGCCGTCCCGGGTTAGGCCGCCGACGCGACGGGGCGGTATTTCAGGTCGGCTCCACCGGGGCTGGCGCCCCGGCTTCACTGCCTCCTGCCTATCCTCTACGCGCCGCGCCTGCGGCCAATGCAAAGCTGCAGTAAAGGTTCATGGGGTCTTTCCGTCCTTCCGCGGGAATCCGCATCTTCACGGATAATGCAATTTCGCCGGGCCCATGGTCGAGACAGCGCCCAAGTCGTTGCGCCGTTCGTGCAGGTCGGAACTTACCGACAAAGGATTTCGCTACCTTAGGACCGTTATAGTTACGGCCGCCGTTTACCGGGGCTTGGGTTCACCGCTTCGCCAAAAGGCTAACGGATCCCCGTGACCTTCGGCACCGGGCAGGCGTCAGACCTATACTTCGCCTCGCGGCTTGGCAGAGTCCTGTGTTTTGGTAAACAGTCGCTTGGGCCCCTTTCGCTGCGGCCCCCGGCGCTCCCCAGGCGAGCCGGTTCACGCTGGGGGCGTCCTTCTCCTAAGTTACGGGACGATTATGCCGAGTTCCTTGACCATGGTTGCCCCGATCGCCTCGGAATGCTCTTCCTGCCCACCTGTGTCGGTTTTGGTACGGGCGGCGTGGGCGCTGCCTGGGATTTTTCTAGGAGGCTTGGAATCCGCGACTTCGCCGTGTGGCTCGTCTCGCGTCTCGGGATATGCGGGACCGGATTTCCCTGGGCCCCTCCCTACGCGCTTTCACGGGGACGTCCAGAACCCCATGCTCGCGTATCCTTCCCCGTCGTCCCATCGGTCGTAGCGCGCCCGCGCCGGGCACGGGAATATTCTGCCGTCGTGCATCGGCTGCGCCTTGCGGCCTCGCCTTAGCTCCCGGCTGACCCTGGGGGATTAGCTCGCCCAGGAAACCTTGGGTTTCGGCGGAGCGGTTTCTCGCCGCTCTCTCGCTACTCATGCCAGCATCCTCACTTCCCATGCCGTCCAGCGGGGCTCGCGCCTCGCCTTCGCCGGCATGGAAAGCTCCCTTACCACGCATTGCGTGATTCCGCCGCTTCGGCGCCGTGCTTGAGCCCCGCGCATTGTCCGCGCCCCCACTCGACCAGTGAGCTGTTACGCACTCTTTGAATGCATGGCTGCTTCTAAGCCAACATCCTGGTTGTCTGGGCAAGGGGCACATCGCTTGCCATAGCACGGCCTTTGGGGCCTTGGCGGGCGGTCTGGGCTGTTTCCCTCTCGGAGCGCGCAGCAGCCCACGCGCTCTGACTCCCGGGGTTAAAACCATCGGCATTCGGAGTTTGGTCTGGGTTGGTAAGGCGGTGAGGCCCCCTCGCCGGTCCAGTGCTCTACCTCCGATGGTCAATGCCAGGGCCAGCCCTAAAGCTGTTTCGGGAGAACAGATATCTCCGGGTTTTTGATAGGCCTTTCACTATCCGCAGGTCATCCCTCCGTTTTTCAACACGAAGTGGGTTCGGGCCTCCACGGGTCTTACCCCCCTTCACCCGCCCATGGATAGCTCACCCGGCTTCGCGTCCGCGGCATGCGACTCAAATCGCCCTGTTCAACTCGCTTTCGCTGCGGCTCGAAAATCCTTTAACCTCGCCGCATGCCGCGACTGCAGGCTCATTGACAAAAGGCACGCGGTCACCGTCGTCAGAACGGCTCCCGCTGTTGGGGCGCACGGTTTCAGGCGCTGTTTCACCTCCTCAGGGGTTTTTTTCACCTTTCCCTCGCGGTACTTGTTCGCTATCGGTCATCGGAGAGTTCAGCCTTGGAGGATGGTCCCCTGCTTCGGACCGGGTTTCACGTGTCCCGGCCCTACTCTGGATCGCAGACCGCAGTCCTCGTCCTTCGCCTACGGGGCTCTCACCCGCTGCGGCCGGCCTTCCCATGCCGTTCCGGACGTGGTTTTCTGCGGGGCGGGGCTAAAGCCTGCGTCCCCAACAAAGGCTGGCCCCAGCCTTGGCCGTCCGGGTATCCCGCTTTGCCGCTACTGCCGGAATCTCGGTTGATTTCTTTTCCTGAGGATACTTAGATGTTTCAGTTCTCCTCGTTCGCCTCCGTAACCTATGTATTCAGTTACGGATACACCTTGCGGTGTGGGTTCCCCCATTCAGATATCTGCGGATCAAAGCTCGTTTGCCAGCTCCCCGCAGCTTTTCGCAGGCTGCCGCGTCTTTCTTCGCCTGTGATCGCCAAGGCATCCGCCACATGCACTTAGTCGCTTGATCCTATAACCCTGCCGCCTATTGCCCGGCATGATGGTCTCATGTCATCTGTATCAATGGCAAATAAAAATTTCTTTCTCATGCCATGAAGATGCGTTGTATGTCTTTGCTTGAGTAAAATTCAAAGCGCTCTCTTTTCTAAAAAGATGGAGATAACTACCCGTTCTCGCTGACTCTCATCAAATCAGCTTAAACGTTAGATTGATTATTCCGAATTGTTAAAGAACCGGATATTGCTAAATTTCTATCGACTTCCGATAAGAGCGGACACTCAGAACTTCTGAGCTCATACTGCTTTACTTGAAAGGAGGTGATCCAGCCGCACCTTCCGGTACGGCTACCTTGTTACGACTTAACATTAGTCACGGTGCTCACCGTGGTCGCCGCCCTCCTTGCGGTTAGGCTAACGACTTCTGGTAAACACCACTCCCATTGTTTGACGGGCGGTGTGTACAAGACCCGGGAACGTATTCACCGCGGCATGCTGATCCGCGATTACTAGCGATTCCGACTTCATGCAGTCGAGTTGCAGACTGCAATCCGAACTGGGGCCGGTTTTTGGGATTGGCTCCCCCTCACGACTTGGCAACCCACTTTGTTCCGACCATTGTATGACGTGTGAAGCCCACCCATAAGGGCCATGAGGACTTGACGTCATCCCCACCTTCCTCCGGTTTGTCACCGGCAGTCTCACGTAGAGTGCCCAACTGAATGCTGGCAACAGTGGCGGGGGTTGCGCTCGTTGCGGGACTTAACCCAACATCTCACGACACGAGCTGACGACAGCCATGCACCACCTGTATCAGGCTCCTGTTCGGCCACGGATCTCATTCCGGCTTCACCTGATATGTCAAGCCCTGGTAAGGTTCTTCGCGTTGCTTCGAATTAATCCACATGCATCCACCGCTTGTGCGGGTCCCCGTCAATTCCTTTGAGTTTTAATCTTGCGACCGTACTTCCCAGGCGGGACGCTTAATGCGTTGGCTTCGGCACGGAGGATGTTCCCCCAACACCTAGCGTCCATCGTTTACGGCTGGGACTACCAGGGTATCTAATCCTGTTCGCTCCCCAGCTTTCGCGCCTCAGCGTCGATGCCGGCCCAGGAGGCTGCCTTCGCCGTCGGTGTTCTTCCCGATATCTGCGCATTTCACCGCTACACCGGGAATTCCGCCTCCCCCTGCCGCATCCGAGGCTTCCAGTTCGGGGGCGCTTCCGGGGGTTGAGCCCCCGGCTTCGACGCCGCCGCTTGAAAGCCCGCCTGCGCGCGCTTTTACGCCCAGTAATTCCGATTAACGCTCGCACCCTACGTATTACCGCGGCTGCTGGCACGTAGTTAGCCGGGGCTTCTTCTGCGAGTACCGTCATGGTTCTTCCTCGCTGAAAGCGGTTTACGTCACGAATGACTTCGTCCCGCACGCGGCGTCGCTGCGTCAGGGTTGCCCCATTGCGCAAAAATTCCCCACTGCTGCCTCCCGTAGGAGTCTGGGCCGTGTCTCAGTCCCAATGTGGCCGATCGGCCTCTCAGCCCGGCTACCCGTAGTAGGCACGGTGGGCCGTTACCCCGCCGTCTACCTGATGGGCCGCGACCCCATCCCTCCCGCCAGGGAGACTTTCCCAGGCCCCCATGCGGGGGGCCGGGGTCCTGGTATTAGCCTCGGTTTCCCGAGGTTGTCCCGGAGGAGGGGCAGGTTGGTCACGTGTTACTCACCCGTTCGCCACTCTATCCACGCCCGAAGGCGTCTTACTCGTTCGACTTGCATGTGTTAGGCGCGCCGCCAGCGTTCATCCTGAGCCAGGATCAAACTCTCCGTGGAAAGCCGAGAGCCTAAAGGCTCTCGAATCCTAGTTGATTAAAAAATTGAATCAGGGTCCATATGGTTGCTTCGGGATACATCCCCCGAAGTCCTGTCTGGCTTCGTAAAATTCCATCCACAGTATCCGGTTCTCAAAGGTTCCCGGCGGGGCCTGCGGCCCGCCGTGCGCTTCGCGTTCCCGCTTGGCGCAAGATTGAATATTACCTTGCGCGCTCGGCCGTGTCAAGAACTTTTTTCAGAAAGTTTTTCCGGCCGTCCCGCGGGCCGCAGGGCGCCCCGCCTTCCGGGCTTCGGCCCTTCGCGGCGGCGAGTTCGGCATTATACGCGCCCCTGGCGCGGCGCGGGCGGGAAACCCGCCCGCGCACAGGATGCCGACAACTCCAGCGCGGTAAAGCGGAGGGGGTCTCAGGCGGAGAGCGGCATCGGGCTGGCGCTTCGCCCCCCCCGCATGCATGGCCGCCCCGCAGTCCCGACGTTTCCCCCCGGCCCATAGGCGCGGCAGATTCAGCTTCCTATATAAGCAAAGATCGGCGCCCGCCTTCGGGCGGAGGCCTTTCCGCGCCGTCGTCACGCAAGCGGCGCTTCCCCCGTCGCCGGCTTTCCCCTGTTCGCTTCCGCCAAACTTCTCACGGTGCGAACACCAGCCGTGCCGCCCAATCCCGCCTTCGGAGGCGATTCCCTCCCGAAAAGAAAAACGGCCGCCTCCGGGCCCGCCCACTTCCGCGCGCGGGCAATCCCTCGGCGACCGTCCCTGGTCGATTCCCTCTATATATCTATAGAGAGATATGTTTAGTAGCGACTGTCGAAGATGCGCTTGGTCTTCTTTACCGAACGCGGCAACTCGCCCATGGGGGACGCCCTTCGCTTCAGGCGTACAGCCAATCTTCGCCTTAAAGAGCAGCGCAAGCTCCTGCTCGCACTTTTCCTTATCTTCACCTTCGAGCGGCGTCTCGAACAGCACCGTGAGCAACATCGCGGCCATCAATTGCCTCAATCATGACCTGATACTCAGAGCTCGCACCATCGGTAAACGCAATGACTTCCTCGATTTGCGCGGGGAACATGTTACAACCCTTCACCTTTACCATGTCGTCGGTGCGACCAGTGAGGGTGTCGATGCGGGGATGCTTCAAGCCGCAAGCGCAATCGCCGGGAATGATGCGCGTGAGGTCGTGCGTACGATAGCGAATAAGCGGCGCCCCCTGCTTGCGCAGCGTGGTACGAGCCTGAAACTCGCCCATTTCACCGTCGGGCACAGGCTCGCCAGTCTTCGGGTCGACGATCTCGCAATATACGTAGTCACTCCAAATATGCATGCCGTGGTGCTCGCTGCACGAAATGCCGATGCCGGGGCCATAAATCTCGGTCAGGCCATAGATGTCGAAAATCTCAACGCCGAGCTCGTTTTCGATGCGGTGGCGCATCTTTTCTCCCCAACGCTCCCGAACCAATAACGCCTTTGCGCAGGTCGAGCTTATCGCGCAAGCCTCGCTTCGAGATTTCCTCAGCGAGCAAAAAGCGCATAGCTACTCGTGCCCGTGATAACCGTGCTGTGCAGGTCTTGCATCATTGCAGCTGCTTCTCGGTATTGCCAGGACCCATGGGAATAGCCATAGCGCCCAAGCGCTCGCAGCCAAGCTGGAACCCAATGTCCGCAGTCCACAGACCATAGCCAGGGGTAATTTGAATGCGATCCTTATTGGTAATACCCGCCGTGCGATAGCAACGCGCGAACATTTCGGCCCAATCGGCAACATCCTGCGCGGTGTAAGGAATAATGACCGGCGTGCCCGTCGTGCCGAAGAGCTGTGGATGCGCACAACTTCCTCGTCGGGTACGGCTTGAATTCCCCAACGGATAGGCTTCGCGTAAGTCGGCCTTTTCCGAAAGGGCAACTTCTCGAAGTCGGCCTGGGTTTGCACGTCGGACAGGTCGATGCCCTCGAACTTCTTCGCATAGAAGGGAGAACGATCTTTCAGGGTCTTGAATTGCTCTTTAATAAGGTTGAACTGTTCATCGGTAAGCTGCATGGCACTGCCTTTCGCGCATGTCTGACATAATTTGCGGAAGTGGAGACGCTTCAAGCCTGCGAAAAATCAGGGCTTTACGCCGTTTCGTCATTCGGGTGCACGAAAAAAAGGCGCCTCAAGCTCGCTGAGCAAACTTGAAGCTAAAGCCATCGACCAGCCAACGCGCGGCGCGCGCGGCTTTGAGAGGTGTATGTCGAGTGCGTTCATCATGGGCACTATTGTACGCTAAAGCGCCCAATGAGCAAGATATGGAATGAAAGATTCCGCGAGCGGGCTTCGACCGCGGCAACGTTCAACACGCGTCGGGCTTAACACATGGCGGCGCCAAAACGCGCGCTTCCATTGCGGGCATCGAAGACGCGGCGCTTGAATACGCCGAACTCGACCGCAAGCAACAAACGGCAAGTCCCGCTAAAGCATGCAAGCGTGCCGCGTGGCCTCACGACGCCATTTCGGATTCAACGATATCGAGCAAATCCTGATGAGTGTGGATATCGAGCTTCGCGTAGATGTGTTTGACATGCGCCTTCACCGTGTTGCGCGAAACCGTGAGCTGTTCTTGAATATAAAGCTATCGCGGCCGCGAGCGAGCATCTCGAACACCTCCCTCTCACGAGGAGTAAAGCGAGGCTCGGTCGGCAATGGTCGAGCATGCTTGCTCGAGTGTCGCGCGAGACGCCTCTTCGATACTGGTCGACTGCGCGTCGACGACTTCGGTCACACCGTTGATGGTATCAATGAAACTGAAATTCTTCAGACCAATAAGCGCATATGCCGCGAACCCAAGAACGAGCGTGCCCGTTGCCAGCTGCACGGCGACAGGGTGCGTCAACGACGCCGCATTCGCCCATACGCCAATTGCCGCACCGGCGATGCTGCCAAGCGCCGACACGCCGCGCCCCCATGCAATGGTCGCAACCGACGCACGCGTATTGCGCGCGCCAACCGCGGCGAGCACCACCCAGCCAACCACGTCAAACAGCGCGTTGCCGCACGAGAGAAGCGACGCGCTCGCCGCATACGCCCATGGAGCCGAAATCGTTGTTGTGAAAAAAACCGGCAAGCACGAAAAGCACCGATACCTGCGCAAGCAGGTCGCCCCTTCACGAACTTGCCTGACGAGGCAACAGTGTATAAGGCCAAAAAGCCAATCGGCACGATAGAGAAGAAATCTGCCAAAGGCGCGCCATCCACTTCCCCAAAACGAAGCGAAAAGCCAAACGCCACGCGGAAGAGGAACAGGCACACAAACAATTGAGAGCCCAATGCCAGAAACGACGAAGGCTGCGTGATGGCGATGTCGGCTGGCGAATCGGAAGCCGCAACCTCAGCAAGCACGGGCTTAGCAACGCCGCGCGCAAGCAATAAAGCCGCTAGAGGCGCTACGAAAAAAGCCAGCAAGCCAACGCTTGAGGGCAAAAGCCAGGCCGCATAGGCAAACGCGCAATTGCCAAGAAAAGCCAGGGTGACGCTTTGGGCAATATCGGAAATGGGAAAACGCAAAAGCGACACCCCAACAACAACGCTTACTCCATCCACGCGCGGCGGCAACTAAGCACGAAGAGAGCACGAGCAGCCAAGACGACTGCGTTGCGAATGACACAGCGATACCCGTTGAGCCAAAAACCAAAATAACAAGTGCCGCAATATTGACGATATGAGAGTTGAGCAAAGAAGAGCGAAAAAGAAGCCACCAGGGCAACGACAACCAAACACGCCGCGTTCGCGAGAACCGATATATCTCGCGCATACGTGAACACATGGTCGAATAAAGGAAACGCCGAAATATTCATGAAGCTCGAAGTCGCAAGCACAAGGCAGAGCGCCGCCGTTGTACGCCAAAACGCTGCATCGTGAATACGCTCGCCCATGGCTGCCTTTCAAATAATTTCCTAATGAACCGTGCCATTGTAAAAAGCCCGATGCCCCAGAGAGGAGGGCATCGGGCGGGGCGCGCCATGGCGCCAGAGGGGAAGTGCACGCTCGCGTATAAAGGGAATTGCGAGGGGCGAAAGAAGGTTTTAAGAAGGATGGCTTACGGACCCCCGCGTCAATCGAACGAAGCGCGGAGGCCCAGAAGCGTTTACGCCTGGCCCGTTGCGGCGAGCATGCCGGCACGACGGCCAAACGTCATGGTGCGCCTGCAGCAAGGCCAGTCATAAGATTCGGATAGCTCACACTGAAGAAGCCGCCCGAGTCGTTGCCGACCAGATACAGGCCATCGATCTGCCTGCCCGCTTCGTTTACTGGGTATATCGGTGTTGATGGGACAGCCATCAATCGTAGCCAAGAACCACGCGCCCGTGTGCGCACGCCGTAATACGGCGGATGCGTAAGCGACGTGAGGCGATACGGCTCTTTGTTGTAATCCTCGTCTTTACCCTGTTCGGCGAATTTGTTGTAGCGCTCCCAGGTAGCAACGGTCGCCTCTACGGGGAAGATTCAGCTTAGCCGCAAGTTCTCCATAGTGTCGGCCTTCTGGATGTAGCCGGCCTCCTCGAGCTGGTCGAACTTGCTCTGCATGGCAGAAATATCCATATTCGACGGAGCGCCGTTATCGAAGGGATACAAACGGCAACACGACCTCGTTAAGCTGCTTAACTTGCTCGACGTAATCGGAATCCCCAAATGTCGACATACGTGGTACGGCTGCATGAAAGCCGAGTGCAGCATGTAATCGTACGGACCGCTCTCGTTGCAGAAACGCTTACCCTGCAGGTTCACCTTGAGGAACGGCTGCTCACCGAACCAGAACCACTTGCCAACCAGGTCACTGCCAGCAACCTCATCGGGCTTGCAGCATGCACGATTGAACGTGACGGCACAGCCCAAGGGGTCGATGGTCGCACCACACCACATAGCGGCCTTTGATGCCGTCTCCCGTGCAGCTGCCACCAACGGGAATATTAATCTTAAGGCGATTGTTCCATGCCTGGCGAGCCTCAACCATTTCGGTGTTCGTTACATAGCCGCCCGTTGCGAGAATGACGCCTTGAAGCATTCACACGAATATAATGCAGGTCGTTGCCATCGCGGCAAATAACACCGGTCACGCGGCCCGATTCGTCCTGCTCGCATTTCACAAGCATGGTGTCGTAGCGAATCTCAGCGCCGTTTTCGATAGCGTAATCGCGCATCGTGCCGCCGAACGTAATCTCTTTTATCGTCGACAAGCTTTTTGGGGGCTGTGGCCCGTAGCCCACGCCTTATCGCGAGCACCCTGGCCTTCGGTGCCAACGGAGCCCTCAAACCACATCTTGAATTTGCCGTCACGCTCAATGATGTCGGACAGCCAGTTAATCATGTCGCCCGACTCGTCGGCCCATAGTTTAATAAGGTCATAATTACGAAGCCGTTCGCATAGCGCACGATGTCTTCCATGATTTCCATCTTATCAATCTCGAATTGAGGGAATTCGCTGAACGATTCGAGCTGATAGCGCGAATTGACGGCACCGAGGTCTTCGCGGGGCTCGGCGATTTTGCTCATTTGCTCAATGCCGAGAACACGCGCGCCATTTTCGGCGGCAGACATAAGAGCGGGCAGACCGCCAGTGCGCAAGCCTACAACAACGACTTCATAATCGAGCGTTTCAGTGATTTCGGCCTCGTCGATCTGGGGAGCCTCACCAAGCCAGCTCGGAGTCGACGGACGCTGGGTGGTGGCGTCTTGATGGACTCGTTGCTTAGCCGTTTCGCAACCCGAAAGTGAGCCGGCGGTGGCAGCAACCAGGGCAGCGGCACCTGCGCCCTTGAAGAAATTACGGCGAGATACGTTACTCATTGGTGGCCTCCCAACCTTCGGGCAGGTTCAAGTCGTGGCATTTAGCGCAGTACAGGGTGCTGGTCTCATGCGATTTATGGCAATCGCCGCATTCGAGCGGATTGTCCTGATGGCTGGAATGCGGGTTGTATTTGGCGTCGTTGCCTTCGAAACCCCACGTAGCGTTCACGACATCGCTCATGTTGTGGCAGCCGTCGTTAGTGCAGAACTCTTCGGTAGCGATTTCCTTGCCGGTGTTCAGCATGCCGTCATCGGTCATGGGATAATCGTCGGCCACCCGATGTGCATACCTCGGTAAGCTGCTCGGTGATAACCGGATTGTGGCAGTCGAGACAGTTTTGCCCGCCTCAGCATGCTGCGTCACAAGCATGCCTGCGTCCGCCCGACGTATAGCTCCTCGACATAATTGTCCATCGGGCTGTGGCAAATAGCGTTGCAGAAACTCGGCTGCTCATGCCATACCCAAAAACCAGCACCGGCGGGCACCAAACAACGGCGACGGTGCCTGCCACAATGGCCGGCTTTTTGTTCTTCCTTTGGGCGCATGATCCGCGTCAGCCGGCGCGACGGTGCGCTGGCCTTCGTTCTCCCTCGGTCATTGGTCCCCGTTCTCGGCCTTCTCGGTCTTGCCGCGGCTTCAACGCTACCCACAATGGCCGAAATTCCCGCGCGCGCGCCTATTACCCCGTAGGTAATCTTTGCATTTTGATAACGCAGGAAATCCCGCAAGCATGCCATACTTGCGGGATTTCTTGAATTCGAAAGAGAAATGCGGCCGAAAAAGAGGCCGCCAGGCGCATGCCGCTCCTGGCTCGCCGAAATGAACTACTGCAAGCACAGTTCTTTTACACACGGCGTCAACCGCAGCGAGGTTCAT
>VOFG01003039.1_pt1 | contig 29828 bp, 45 predicted proteins | sample 5384171 | NCBI WGS metagenome assembly VOFG01 (sample SAMN12384726, study PRJNA508395) | human gut metagenome | isolation source: healthy gut F | host: Homo sapiens
GCCGGACTGCGCCGTTATGACCGATCCGGAAGCCGCCGCTGACCTGCGGGTGCGGTTGGCGGATACGCCGGTGCGGGTGCTGTCCGGCTTTGCGGGCATCCGGGATATGATAGGGGAAACCCGGACCGAAAACCCGCATGGTCTGACGGTGGAGAACTCCATCCTCGGCGAGGCAGGGTTGCGTCCCACGCTGGACACACTGGAAGCGGGACACCGGCTGGCGCTTGCCAATAAGGAATCTCTGGTCGTGGGCGGGGAGCTGGTCATGGAGCTGTCCCGCCGTACAGGCAATGAGATACTGCCGGTGGACAGCGAGCACTGCGCCATTTTCCAGTGCCTGCGGGCGGGGGAGCGGCGCGAGGTGCGGCGCATCTTGCTGACTGCGTCGGGCGGTCCCTTTTCGGGTATACGCAGGAACAGTTGACCCGTGTTACCAAGCAGATGACGCTGGCGCATCCGACCTGGCGCATGGGGCAGAAGATCACGGTAGACAGCGCAACCCTGATGAACAAGGGCTTTGAAGTCATTGAGGCGGTACATCTGTTCGGAGTAGCGCCCGAGCAGGTGCAGGTGGTGGTGCACCGCGAGAGCATCGTACATTCCATGGTGGAGTATGTTGACCGCAGTGTCATCGCCCAGCTTTCGGTGCCGGATATGCGGCATTGCGTGCAGTATGCACTGACTCACCCGCACAGATTGCCTGCCGGGGATACGGTGGGGGAATTGGATCTGTTTTCGGTCGGCAAGCTGACATTCTGTCCGCCTGATACCGCCACATTCCCCTGCTTGCGCTGGCTGTTGCCTGCATCCGGCGCGGCGGGGCACTCCCCGCAGTGCTCAATGCCGCCAATGAGGTGGTTGTGGATGCGTTCCTGCATGAGCGGATACGCTTTTGTGACATTCCCGGTTTGGTGACGCGCGTTACGGAGCAACTTTCGGACGCGGCAAACCTGCACCTTTACGAGGAGATACTGAGCGCCGACCGGGCGGCGCGTGAGACGGCGCGGGGCATTGCTGTCCCGCATATGAATGCGTGACCGGAGGTATACGGATACCGATGCAGATACTGAATTTTCTTCTGTACTTTGCCCGACCGTGCTGGGAATGGGCGTGCTGATTTTTGTCCATGAGCTGGGACATTACCTGACGGCACGGGCGTGCCATGTTACCGTGCATGAATTTTCGCTCGGCATGGGAAAGCGCCTGTGCGGTTTCACGTCTAAAAAGACCGGCATACAGTACTCCCTGCGTCTGCTGCCCATCGGCGGCTACGTCGCTATGGCAGGAGGACGAAGGTGGCGAGGGGGCGGGCGACCCCAATGCTTTCTGCAAAAAGAACGTCGGCAGCGGATGTTGATACTGGCTGCCGGAGCCGGGATGAATGTTCTGACCGGCTTTCTTGCCATGCTGATCCTGACTGCCGGTCGACGGCATCCGGTTACCGACTGCCCTCTACCACCATCGAGTATTTTGCCGCCGGGGCGCCCAGCTATGTCACCGGACTGGAGAAAGGCGACACCGTGCTCCGTGTCGGTGACACGACGGTACACACAGGCTACGAGCTGGCATATGAAATCATGTTCTCGGGGTACAAGCCAATTGACGTTCTGGTAGAGCGGAACGGGGATCGCGTATTGGTTGAAAATGTCCGCTTCCCCACGGAGGCGGCGCAGGGCGTTGCGCTCGGCAACATGGATTTTCAGACGGCGCCATTGGAGCCGACCGCCTGGAACGTTGTACGGGCTGGCTTTTGGCGTGGTGTATCCTCCATCAAAATGGCGTTTGATTCACTGAAGGGGATCGTGACAGGACGGTTCGGGTTTTCCGACCTGTCGGCCCATCGGCGTGACTTCGACCGTCACGGAAGTGGCGCACCAGCCAATGGCAGGGTGGAATCTTCTGTACCTGTTTGCGGTCATTGCCATGAATCGGGCGTATTCAATCTGCTCCCCCATACCGGCGCTGGACGGCGGACGGCTGTTTCCGGATACTGGAGGTGCTGTCTTTCGGCAAACCGATCAGTCCCAAGGTTGAGGCGAAGATACACAGCGTGGGTATGATGCTGCTGGCATTCACGGCGGTCATAGCCTGCAAGGATATATTCAATCTGTTCTGAGGGCAAGCAAATGAAGTATAACGACATACGCCGCCCGGCGCGGGCGGTACATATCGGGCGGGTAACGGTCGGGGGCAATGCGCCGATCGCCATCCAGTCCATGACCAACACGGATCCGCATGATGTTGCGGCAACGCTTTCCCTAGATCCGGGCGCTGGCGGCGGCGGGGTGTGATGTCGTGCGTCTGACCGTCCCGGATCGTGAAGCGGCGGAGACTGTCCGCGTCATCAAGGAGAGCGGCGTGCAGATTCCGATTGTTGCAGACATCCATTTCGACTATCGGCTGGCTCTGCTGTGCGCGGAGTACGGGTGGACAAGATCCGTATCAATCCCGGGAATATCGGCGGAGAAGACCGCGTCCGGGCTGTGGCGGATGCCTGCCGTGCCCGGCATATCCCGATCCGTATCGGTGTGAACAGCGGCTCGTTGGAGAAGCATATTCTGGAAAAGTACGGCGCCCCGACTCCCGAGGCGCTGTGCGCGTCTGCGCTGTACCATGCGTCACTGCTCGAAAAGTTTGATTTTGAAGATATCGTCATTTCTATCAAGGCTTCCTCCGTCCCAGCCACGATTGCTGCCAATCGGGCGCTTGCAGCCGCTTGTCCGTACCCTGCTCCATCTCGGTGTGACCGAGGCAGGCAGGGGCAGAGATGGTGTCATCAAGTCCGCCGCCGGAATCGGCGCACTGCTGTGCGATGGGAGCGGCGATACCTTCCGCGTGTCGCTGACCGCTGACCCGGTGCGGAGGTGGAGGCGGCACACCGAATTCTGAATGCGCTGGGCGTGGAGGGGCAGTGCGGCTTGCAGATTGTATCCTGCCCCACCTGCGGACGCACGAAGATTGATCTTATCCCGCTGGCAGAGCGCTTTGAGACGGCGATCCGCGAGGCGGGCTGTCCGATCTGCCGGTCAAGGTGGCGCTGATGGGCTGTGCTGTCAACGGACCCGGCGAGGCGCGCGAGGCGGATATCGGAATTGCGGGCGGCAGCGGCGAGGCATTGCTGTTCGCCCACGGGGAGATACTGCGAAAGGTTCCGGAGGAGGAAATCATTCCGACCCTGCTCCGTGCATTGGAGGATATCCGGCGCACGCGGGAGGGCAGGGCATGAGGACACTGCCGGAGCTTCTGAACCGCTACGCGCCCGACCCGGATACGCGGGATATCCTGCTGTCTGCCACCGAGTACAGCGTACAGGCAGATAAGGAGCACCGGGCGCTGATCCTGAACATATCGTTTCCTGCTATCGTGAGCAAGCGGACGCTGTACCGCATGGAGGACGAGATATCGCAGGCATACGAGCTGGCGTATACCAAGATTATGCCGCACTACCCGCGCGAGCTGTTCTCGGAGGACTATATTCCGGAGTTGCTCTGCGAGACGGAGCGCGTCGGTATCGTGGCGCGCGGCTTTTTCGGCGACTATACATATCGGCTGGAGGACGACTGCCTGACGGTGGAGATTCCGTTCATCCGCGCGGGGGTAGAATTGCTGATCCATGCGCAGACGCCGCTGGTCATGCAGCGGATTCTCAAATCCGAATTTGACATTGATCTGCGCGTGGAGGTCGTCAATTCCGAAGCGGCACAGGACAGCGTCACACAACACCAGCGTACCCTTCTCGGAGCAGGCTGACAAGCAGATACAGAGCGCCCTGCGCACCTACGGACAGAGCAGTGCGCCCCGGAATACGCCGGCGGAGGATAAGCCCAAGGAGACGATCCTGCCCCGTGTCGGAAGCCTGTTTTCCCTGCCGCCGGATTCTGATGGCGCGTCGGAAACCACGCATCCTGAGCAGGGGAAGTCAAAGCGCCGGACGGAAAATACCACATTGGCTTTATGACCTTTGATGTCTCCGATCCGAGTATCTGCTGGGTGCAAAGTTCGATATGACCCCGACGGCACTTTCCGCTATTGACAAGCCCCGCCGCGGGTTGGTCATCCTGGGCGAAGTGTTCGGATACACCAAGGAGGCAAGCCGCAACGGAGACAAGTTCAACGTTACTTTCAACCTGACGGACAACAGTGCTTCCATTGAGTGCAAAGCGTTCGGGCTTTTGCCGGAGGACGCGGACGCGCTTGGCGCGGCAGTCAAGAACGGGGCGATCCTTGCCCTGCACGGCTACTGCCGCCGAGAGGTGCGGCGTGACCGCACCGAGGGTCGGATCTGATTTTCTTCCACGATGCAGTTGCCCGGATACGGCGCATTGACCGTTCTCGATGACGAGCCGGTGAAGCGTGTGGAACTGCACCTGCACACGCAGATGTCCTCCATGGACGCACTGATAAACCCGGCGGATGCCGTGAAGCGGGCGAAGTACTGGGGACATCCTGCCATTGCCATTACCGACCACGGAAACGTCCAGGGCTTTATGGAAGCCATGCTCGCCGCAGAAAAAAGCGGGCAAAAGGTCATTTGGGGCATGGAAGCGTATTTCGTCAACAACACCTCCGGCGCGGTGTACGGAAGCTGTGATGGCGGGCTGGAGGAGGAAGCCGTCGTGTTCGACCTGGAAACGACGGGTTTGTCGGCTCAGAACTGCCGCATCATTGAGATCGGCGCCGTAAAAATCCGTGACGGACAGGTGCTGGATCGCTTTGATACCTTTGTCGATCCGGAGGGGCTATCCCGCCGGAGATCACCAAGCTGACCGGCATTTCACAGAAATGACTGCGGGAGCGCCGGACGAACTGACAGCGCCAGATGTTCTTTCGCTTTGTCGGAAAGCGGGCTGACGGCGGTGATGTATTGCTGATCGCCCATAACGCCGACTTTGATACGGGCTTTCTCCGCGCGGCGGCAGACCGGCACGGTGTTCCGTTTACGAATCCCTATCTGGATACGCTGGCGTTGGCGCGCTACCTTCTGCCGGATCTGAAAAACCATAAGCTGGACACGGTTGCCAATCACTATAAGTTGGGCGACTTCAACCATCACCGCGCCTGCGACGATGCGGAAATGCTGGCGAACATATGGTTCTCCATGTGTGCCGATCTGGACGAGGGCGGTATCCGGACGTTCGAAGCGTTGCGAACCGATATGGCGGAGAAAAACAGACCCGACCCGCCTGCCCTCCTATCACCAGATTATTCTGATACGCAACAAAGTGGGGCAGAAGAACCTTTACCGTTTGATTTCGGACAGCTACCTGAAATACTTCAAGAAGAACCCGCGCATCCCCAAGACCGAGTTGGAGAAGTACCGCGAGGGGCTTATCATCGGTTCCGCCTGCGAGGCGGGTGAGCTGTTCCGGGCTATTTTAGACAATAAGCCGGAGGCGGAGATCGAGACGATCGTCCGGTTCTATGATTATCTGGAAATTCAGCCTATCTGCAACAACCGGTTCCTGATCGCGGAGGGCAGAGTCAAGGATGATGAGGGACTGCGCAATCTGAACCGACGCGTGGTCGCACTGGGCGAGAAGTACGGCAAGCCTGTGGTTGCCACCTGCGACGCACACTTCATGAATCCGGAGGATGAGATATACCGCAAGATTCTGCAAGCCGGCATGAAATTCCGGGATTATGACCGCGACTGCGGGCTGTATTACCGCACAACGCGCGAGATGCTGGACGAGTTTGCCTATCTCGGAGAGGAGAAGGCTTACGAGGTGGTCGTGACCAACACAAACTACATCGCAAGCTGTATAGATGACAATGTGCGCCCCTTCCCGAAGGGAACGTTCACGCCGCACATGGACGGCGCGGAGGAGGATCTGACCCGCATCTGCTACGAGAACGCCCGTAAGCGATACGGCGATCCTTTGCCCGACATTGTGGCACAGCGGTTGGAACGCGAGTTGTCCTCCATCATAAAAACGGCTTTGCCGTGCTGTACATGATTGCGCAGAAGCTGGTTTATTACAGCGAACAGCAGGGGTATCTCGTCGGCTCGCGCGGCTCGGTCGGTTCCTCCGTGGTGGCGTCGTTGGCTGGAATCTCGGAGGTCAACCCGCTCAGTCCGCACTACTGGTGCCCGAACTGCCAATACAGCAATTTTGACGTGTCATCCGACATCGGCTCCGGCTTTGACCTGCCGGATGCGACCTGCCCGCGTTGCGGGACAAAACTCAATTACGACGGGCATGACATCCCCTTTGAGACGTTCCTCGGATTTTACGGCGACAAGTCGCCGGATATCGACCTTAACTTCTCCGGCGAGGTGCAGGGTAAGGTACACAAGTACACCGAACAGCTGTTCGGTGCGGAGAACGTGTTCCGTGCCGGGACCATCGGCGCACTGGCTGACAAGACGGCATACGGATTTGTCATGAAATACCTGGAAGGGAAGGGGATCAGCCTCAACCGCGCCGAGGTCAATCGACTGACCAGCCGCTGTGTCGGCGTCCGCCGCACGACGGGACAGCATCCCGGCGGCATTGTGGTCGTGCCGAAGGAATACCAGATCTATGATTTCTGCCCGGTACAGCACCCGGCGGATGACCCCAACTCGGATATCGTGACCACGCATTTCACCTTCGAGTATCTGCACGATACGCTGCTTAAGCTGGACGAGCTGGGACACGATATGCCGACCAAGTACAAGTATCGGAGAAGTATTCGGATACCTCGGTCATGGATGTACCCATGAATGACCGTTCCATTTATGACCTCTTCCTGTCCACCCGTTCGCTTGGCGTCTCGCCGGATGATCTTGCCGGTGTTCCGCTGGGAACGCTGGGGCTTCCGGAGCTTGGTACCAAATTCGTCATCAAAATGCTGCAGGAATCCCGCCCGCAGTCGTTTGCCGACCTGCTCCAGATATCCGGACTGTCGCACGGCACCGATGTCTGGACGAACAACGCGCAGGATCGATAAAGAACGGAACCTGTACCATTTCCAACGTCATCGGGACGCGTGACTCCATCATGCTGGCATTGATCCGCTACGGTGTGGAGAAGAGTCATGCTTTCAAAATCATGGAGATGGTGCGTAAGGGCAAGGGACTGACTCCGGAGTATGAGGCAGAGATGCGCGCAGCCAATGTGCCGGACTGGTACATCGCGTCCTGCAAGAAAATCAAGTATATGTTCCCGAAAGCACACGCCGCCGCGTACGATATGTCGGCTAGCCGGCTGGGATGGTACAAGGTGCATCGACCGCTTGCCTTCTACTGCGCCATGTTCACGGTTCAGCCGAACGGATTTGACGGGGAGCTGGTCATGCGCGGAAAACGTGCTGTCCAGAGTACATCCTCGATATCGACAAGCGCGGCAATGAGGCACAGCCCAAGGAACAGCAGAGTCTGCCGGTTCTTCAGCTTATCAACGAGGCGATGGCGCGGGGAATCCGGTTCCTGCCGGTGGACCTCACGCATTCCAGTGACCGCGAGTACCTGCCGGAGAGCGGCGGCATCCGGATGCCCTTTTCGGCGCTTGCCGGGGTGGAGACAACGCAGCCGCAAACATCGTTGCTGCCCGCGAAGAGGAGCCGTTTTTCTCCGTGGAGGATCTGCAGACCCGTGCCAAGCTGACAAAGGCGGTGGTGGATATTCTCCGCCAGTGCCGGGTGCTGGACGGATTGGATGAGACTGACCAGATGACCATCGCCTTCTGAGAGACCGCCAGCGGGTTTCCGAAAAACCTTTAAGACACGAATACCTTTCGGAGAGGAGCCTGTCATGCATATACCCAAGCAGGACACCGCCGGCATCGACGTGCTGTCCTTTGAGGAGGCGCTTACCGCCGCCCAACGCCCGCAGGCGGACTACGATGTCAGCCGCTGGCTGTACGTTCCGCCCACCTACGAGGAGTACCGATATCTTCTCGGCACGCGCGGGGTGCATCCGCTCATCTGCGTGGGCATCAATCCCTTCCACTGCCGAGCCGGACAGGCTCGATCCGACCCTGCAATCCGCCCAACGCATTGCGCGCTTCAACGGATATGACAGCTTCCTCATGTTCAACGTCTATGCCCAGCGTGCGACCCGTCCGGACGACATGGAGAAAAACCCCAAACGCATGGCTCCACGGCGAGAACATGAAGGCGTTCGCGTACCTGCTCACACTGTGCCGGGGTACGCCTGCCGTATGGGCGGCGTGGGGAAGCATCATCGAAAAACGCGCATACCTTTCCGCCTGCGTGGCGGATATGCTGGAGATTGCCGGACGGCAGGGGCGCTGTCTGGTACCATGCCGGCGCGCTTTCCAAGGCGGGACATCCCCACCATCCGCTGTACCTGCGGGCGGATACCAGACTGGAACCCTTTGATACCGGTGCATACCTCGCGCGTCTCGCGGAACGCACACCCGCGGGGCGGCGGGGCTGACCCGGCTGACCACCCCCATAGATCCCCAATGCTATGTTTATACAGGAAAGGAAATCGCAACATGAAAGAAACTTCAAAACGCCTTATTAGGGGCATCCTGCTGACTCGGCAGTCCTGCTGCTTGCTGTCCTGTGTGCCGTTTCCTGTCACACGAACGGTGGCAACGAAGAAACCACCCTGCCGGATACCATTCCGGTCGTACCCGATGACAGCGGATCTGCGACGTCCGATACCGAGGCAGTGACAGATCCTGATACCGAAACCGATACCGAACAGGATACCACGCCGCGTCCTTCGGCAGTCGTGTTCCCCCGGCACGGGGACGCCCGACTATACCCGGTACATCACGGCGACCCGCATTCATGACGTGCTGGCGGGCAACGACGCGCTGGTGATCGGTCTGAAGGCGGCGAAAGGCTATCGCTGTGCGGAGCTGGAGGAGTACAGTGCCGATCTTGTCGAGGTGACAGACGGCGAGGTGCTGGTTCACGCGGATTTTTGTCTGTGACGTCTATGGCGTTACGGGCAGCAGCGTTACCGGTATGGCGACTCCGCAGGCGGTCGCCGGTGCGATCGGCAAAAAGGTGCTGGTATATGATCACAAGCTGGTCATGTTCTTTGACGGCGGCGAGGCGCTGGATACATACCATGACCTCTACACGCTGGAGGCAATGTATCTGTACATGACCGATGCCTCGGAGGAGGATATCGTCAACGCCTTCATCGACCTGCCGGATCGCATTTCCAACGGAAAGAACAACGCTGTCTACTATACCGCGCCCGACCTGAACCTGGGCGTGCAGTCCAGCGTTTACTTTGCCCAGATGGGCGCGGTAACCGGCGTGGTGGCTGGACCGCGCATCGTGGCTGGTGAGGGATACTTCATGGGCGATGAGACCAACGAAGCGAACCACACGGTTGTGCGTGTGCTGAATCAACAGCAGACCGTCACTGCGCAGTTTTTGGCATTTGACCCGTCGGTGCGTGGCGGCGTGCAGGTGGCGGCGGCGCAGGTTGGCAACGAAACGTTGATTGCAACGGCTCCGTTTGTCCGGCACGATGGCAAAAACGGCGACATCCGGGTGTTTGATACGTTTGGCACCCCTGCGCATGGAGATCACGCTGAATCCGATTTTGGAGGGACCTTACACCATCGACAGGGCATTTCGTGGCTGGCAGGGCGGACGAGACGTTGCTTGTCCTGTCCCGAACCATGACGGCTGAAGAGGGGCTGCCGATGCTGCTCGTGGATCGGCAGACGGCTCCGTTATCAGCCGGAACACGCTGAACTGTGCCTTTGCCTTGCCGACGGCGGAAGGGCTTACCCGCGAGGTGGCTGCCACGGTGCGCACCGTGACCGACGGGACGGAGGACAGCGTGATCCTGCATTTCAAGGCGAGGCAGGCTGTTTATGAAGGAAACGCACGCACGGGCGAATTCAAGAACAGCGGCATATCTCTGCCGGATATTGCAACGGGGGGTGTATGCGTCCGCCAATCCCGGTGAGCGGTATATCGTGACACTGCCCGAGATCGAGGGCGAGGAAAACCGTTCGTTTGTGGTCGCGTATGACAATGAGGGCAGCAACAACGGTCTTTTGGATGTTGCATTCCGCGAGAACGTGTTCTATACCGCCCGCTTCTGGAAGGACAACGATGACACCTATGTCAGTGCCGGCTCCTTCAACCATATCCGCTGTGATCATGGGCAACGGTGTTATGGGAGCGCTGAACGGCGCGTCCTCGTCCGCAAAAAGTGGAGCAGGTCTTTGACAGCGCTACGTACGCGTCCTATGGGTTCGGGGGGTTTCCAACGATTTTATACAGGCTTTCCGCACGAGTCATATGTTCCTTGAGCCGTGCTTTACGCACCGCTGGAACAAGATCCCCGGTACCCGCAATCTGCAGAACTACGTGAACAGCTATACCGGCGCACATGATTACATCTCGATCGGTAAGAACGGCGAAGCGTCCGAGTATCTGGAGCTGGATTCCAGCTTCTATATCGGAACCTATGCGGACGGTATCCTTGATCTTGCCAAGCTGCGGCTCTATCCGCTGCGCTCGTTCCTGCGCACGATGGCAGTGGAATTCCGTGGTGAGAACGGAAATCCGGAGCATCTGGTGGGGGTGTCGCCTGTGCATGAGCATGAGATCAACGTGCCCGGTTCGGTCGGTGACTATAACCAGCACATGGTCCAGGGCTTCCGCCTGTATCTGCTGCAACAGTTCGGCTCGTTGGAACAGATCAACCAAAAGCTGGGAACGATGTTTGCCAGCGTGGACGAGATCGACCCGCCGCGCGATAGCGGACGCGGCGAGTGGGATCTGTATCAGGGCGACTACTTCACACAGTGGGCGCTGTATAACCGCTATATCGTCAGCAAGCGCATCATAGAAGCCTACCGCGAAGCGCTTATCGCCGGATACCCGCCCGAGTCTATTTCCGCACATCAGATCCCGGAGGGCGATGCGGTCAGCGGCTTCTGGGACAGGCAGATACCCGTCTTTCCCCCATTGATGTCGTCGACCTGCGGCACTGCCTACGGCGGTACGCGCTACGGCTACATTGTCAACAGCGGGGACAACTGGATTAATGTTGCCAATCGCGCCGGGCAGTGGAATATTTCCATCGGCGAGTACTGCGCCCTGCAGGGGCAACGTATCCGGCGCGTACACACAGTTGGAGTATATGTGGAAACGCGGCGTCGGATGCTGCACCATATTACCTTCAGCGATGAGCAGTCGCTGGCAGAGAAGGGAGCCATTGAACAGCTGGCGGAGAAGAATATGCCCCGCCCGGGCTATACCGGTGGCACGACCTCGTCCATGGGCGTTTCCCGTGACGGCGTTACCTACAACATTATCAGATCGGTGACGGCGTCGGCACCAACGGGCAGGGACTGCTCAAATCCGTGACGGCAGCCGGCAAGTGGGAGGGCACCGTGTGTGGTTCCGTTCCATTCCTACGTCAATATCACAACGCTGGAGGCGCTCAACCAGCCGATGGAGGGGTGCACCAACATCTACTCAACGGGTATTCTGTCTCCGTTCATCAAGAACTCCGATATGGTTGAACTGACGCTGCGGGCGTCCTACTCCGGCGCCGGTAAGGCATTCGTTCGCTTCTCGGTATATAACAGCGGCTGCGAAATGCCTGCTTCCGTGGTGGAGTTTGAACTGACTGATACGTTGTCCCCCTACCGTTACGTGCTGTCCAATCAGTTGTCGCTGACCAACGCCGAGGTGCGCGTGGAGTTCCGCACGGCGGATGGCGGAGATGAGACCGGACTGCGCATTGAAAATATGCTGGGTACGCTCCAACAGGATTCGGTCGGCATCAAGTTCCCTGGAGAAGCGTCGCGTTCAGAACAAGAGCAAGCCCCACATCGGCGGCGTGACCTTTGACCTCTTGGATAGGGAAGTGAAGCGTTGATATGACCCGACAGTTGCTTCCTACAATATTCTGCACGGGGCAGCGGTCGGGTATGACTGGGGCACAGCTTGCCGCAGTGATACGGGAGAGCGGCGCTGATATCGTCGGTCTGCAGGAAGTGGATCGACGCACGCGCCGCGCCGGCGGAACAGACGGGCTGAATGAGCTGCCCGATTGCTGGGCTGGCGCTATGGGCGCTTCTCGCCGGTCATGCCGTATGATGGCGGGGAGTATGGCATTGCGCTCCTGTCCCGGTTCCCGTCGGTGTATCCCTGAGCGCCTGGCTTGCCTTCCCCTCCACATCGGGAGGGGGAGGAGCCGCGCTCCTGCATGCACGCCGTTATCCGTCTGGAGGAAAGCGGGAAACCCGGGCGCGTTCTGCATTTGCTCAATACGCACCTGGCTTTTGAGAACCCAGCCAGCCGGAGACCGCAGATCGAGGTTCTGCTGAATGGGATCCGACGCATCCCGGCGGATGAAGCCTTCGTTCTTACCGGCGACTTCAACACCGAGACTTACTCGAACTGCAACCGTTGCTGAACGGTCGTGCCGCGCTTGCCAATGCACTGGCGCCGGATCGTCCGGATCAATCGCATTTCAAAACATTCCGCGAGCCACCCATGGCGATCAACAATATTATTTATGACGGTTCGTCTATGACGCTTTGCCGCGTGCGGTATGCGTGTCGGCGGCGAGTCTGACCATAACCTTCTCTGGGCACGGTTTGCATTGACAACCGGGCAGACAGGGAATTGAACAATTCCGAAAGCGGCGAAACACAAAAGGCAGGGACGAAAACCGAAGCATGTCGGTTTTCATCCCCTGCCTTTTTCGCTTGTGTGAGTGGGCTTGCAGGTCGTTCGGGGGCATCCCTGCCGGAGGGCTTCGGGGGTGCCCTTTACTCCTCCGGCGGCGTTACGCCGTAATAGAAATAGTCAACGTATGTGTTCCCGTACAGGACGCGAAGCCTGTCTTTCCATACCAGCATTATCCTCGCTGACATCAAGCACAGTGGGGCGGGTTGATCGGAAGGACGCTGCAGTTTGGCAACCAGGAAAGGGTTCAGCTTCTCATACGTGGAGACAAACGGCGCTCTTCCCTGAATTGATCCGTTCATAACAAAGAAGCTGTTGTCCACGTATATAATGCGGTCGCCGTCCGGAGAGCGCAGCTCGGTTACATTATGTTCATAGTGTACGGCAACATTCACAATAAGCAGCGCACCGATCAGAATGGCATCCAGAACCAAAGGCAACGCGATCGACAGCACGCGCATGATGCCGTTGCGCTTCGCCATAGCGGCACGCATGGCGGCGCGCCGGCGGAGCTCCTCCCTATCTTCCTCGTCCAACTCATCCTCGTCACTGTCGCCATCCTCGCCTTCAGCGAAACCGGACTGTTCCGGGGGCAGGCGGAAGGAGGTAAAGACATAGAATCCTGTCGCGGTTGTCAGCAGGACAAAGAAGGCGCCCTGCAGAAATTTTTCCCAAAAATCACCGAATCTGCCGAACAGGTAGAGGTCTATCTCCTGGGTTTTCCACAGAGTCCGCGTTGTAACGTAGATAATGAAAAAGAGCAAGGACAACCCCCACGTGACAAACGAAAAGATGGGTCCGGCGATGTTGGCGAACAGACTCACGGATCGCGTGAACGATGCCGGCAACCGCCGCGATCAACAGAATGAGCAGAAACAGCCCAAATATTCCGATAATTGCGATTTCCAAAAGCTGACTCATGAGATTTCCTTTCTTAGCCACACACCATGAATGGCGGCTATCATCCGGTTGTCGGGACGTCAATCAAATGCAGACAGACCATCCTACCGTCTGTCTGCGTACCCTGTCAAAATACACATTCATTATAACATGAACCGGTTCGATTGTCAATACATTCCCTGAAAAATCCATGATAAGCAGAGACAAAGTAATTTTTCAAAGGTATGGCACCTCTCAAATGACAAGCAACGCCATCCGCACAAAAACCAGCTTGTACAATCCTGCCGACTGACGCCGGAAAAACACTCGGGACACCGTTTCCGGACGGGGCTACTGTTGTATTTTTGTCCGCAGGCTCTTTGTCCAGAGTCTTCCCAAAACAAGAGAACCCCGTGCCCCTATCACGCGGATATGGGGCACGAGGGGGATACGGTGGGATCGTTCAACACGCACTTTCCGGCGTGGCGTCCGGCGTTGCTTGGGAGAACCGCTTTTTGCTGCCGGATCATGTTGCGGAGGCAGGAAAGTGCCTCATCCGACCGCCTACCCGGTCGATCAGTCCCAGCTCTACTGCCTCACGTCCCTCCAGCACGGTACCGATATCGTTGGCAATCTGGTCGGGGCGTAGCATCAGCTCGCGCAGGTGCTCCTCACTGATCCGGCTGTGCGCACAGATGAAGGTGATGATTCTGTCCTGCATATCCTGAAAGCATCGGTAGGTTTGCGGAGCGCCGATGACAGTCCCGCTGATGCGCACCGGATGGATGGTCATGGTGGCGGACGGAACTATGAAGGATTTCCGCCCTGCCACGGCAAGCGGAACACCGATGGAATGTCCGCCGCCCGCAACCAGCGTGACGGTCGGTTTGCGCATGGATGCGATCAGCTCCGCCAACGCAAGCCCTGCCTCTACGTCTCCGCCCATAGTGTTCAGGACCACCAGCAAACCGTCCATCCGCTCATCCTCCTCGACCGAGACAAGAAGGGGGGATAAGCTGCTCATACTTGGTCGCCTTCTGTCCCTCCGGAAGCAGGTAATGCCCCTCAATCTGACCGATGACAGACAGGCAATACACTGCCTCCCTGTTCGCCTTTACCACGACCGAAGCAGTCTTTTCAATGGCTTCAATATTATCGGACAGTTCTTCGGCGGCGGTATTCCTGCTTTTTCGCTCCTGCCCGGACACTTGCTCCATGTATGCATCCTCCTCTGTACGGATATACGTGGAGTATGGGCACGTGGCTGGGGTGATATGCAGAACAGCACAAAAAGCAGGGCTCCGCAAAGAGAATAACAGGGAGGATAGACGCCCTCAGGCATCTATCCTCCCTGTTATAACCGCCCGGCAGATGTTACGGTTACCGCTCACTGCCGAGGTAAAACAGTGCCAGCGTGCCGGGACCGGAATGCGACCCGATGACGCTGCCCGTGAACACAATCTTCTCCGGCTGAGGTCCACCCGCCTGCATGACCAGCGTTGCGAGTCGGTCGGCATCCTCGCGGCAGTCACCGTGGCAGATGAACACGGGTGCTGTCTTGTCGAGGACGTTGGCAGCATAGTGAGCCGCCAGCGCCGGATGCTGTTCCGGCGCCCGCGCACGGTGGACATCTTGATGAGGTGACCTTCGTTGTCCACGTGCAGAATCGGCTTGATCTGCAACATACCGCCTACCGAGCCGCTGTGGCACTGACGCGACCGCCACGCTTGAGGTAGACCAGATCATCCACAGTGAACCAGTGGCACAGGTGGAGTTTGGTATCCTCCAGGTACTGCGCGACCTCTTCAAGCGAGGCGCCTTCCCGTTTCTTCTGCACAGCGAGCCAAAGCAGCAGTCCCTGCCCGGCGGACGCCGCCAGCGAGTCAACCACGATGATCTTGCGGTCGGGGAACTTGGCAACGGCATCCTCCGCCGCTACGCGCCCGTTGTTGCAGGTGGCGGACAGTCCGGAGGAAAACGCCAGATACAGAATGTCTTTGCCTTCGGCAAGTATCGCTTCGAAAGTATCCTTGAATATGGCGGAAGCGACGGCGGAGGTCTTGGCGATGTCCCCTCGCGCATCAGTCGGTAGAATTCCCGGATGTCCATCTCGTCGTTGCTGAACTCCTTGTCGATGTGGTCAAAGCGAAAAGTCAGCGGCTGGTAGCCGACGCCCCATTCGGAAAGCAGGGGGGGGGATATCGGCGCCGGAGTCGGTGAAGAGGATGTAGTTATCGCTCATGATCTGTGTCTCCTTTATTTTGTGCGTTGTGTAACCCGGTTATCACCATAAGTATACCACGGGACGGGAAAATTGTCAAGGGCAACGCAGATTTATTCCGGGGCAACAGGTGTTATCTTTCGTTATCCGAACCGCCTTTCCGTCTCTATTTCTCCCGCTCACGTCCGACCAGGGCGAGGTACTCATCATATGTCATCAGCATACGCAGGGCGGCGAGCAGGGCGCCGGAGGTCATGCCGGCAGGCAGACCGATGCGGTGGCAAAGCGCATCCCGGCGGGCGGAGCTGTCGGGACAGCCGGTCAGTCCGTCCCGGAAGAGGTCGGTTTTGGACAGCGGGTTGTCTTGCAGACGTGCGGCGGCAGGGGATCCCGCCTCTGCCGCATAGGGACGCAACAGGTCATACAGAACGCTGTCCTCCATGCCTTCTACGCCGAGCAGTCCGGCGGCGGAGGGGGCAATCTTGCGTCGCTCCTTACCCCGGACGGGCGGGATGTAAACCTGTATCAGCCGATCCGGCGGAATCATGCCTGTCGATGTGAGCGGATAACCTTTTCCCCCACCGTCGCTGTCGGTCGAGAATCAGCGGGGAGGCTTTCGGACAGACGGCGGAGCAGCAGGCGTTTTTCCTTTTGCCGGAACACGCCGAAGCCGTCGGTGGTGATGATCTGTCCCTCCATGATGTTGGAAAGGCGGATTTTATCGTACTTCCCTCCACGATGACAGGGAAGGGAATGTGCAGCTTTTCCTTGGTCATACGCGCATGCTCAGCGAATCAGGAAAAACCAGACGAGTACCAGCAGTCCCAGCGCGATGCGGTACCAGCCGAACGCGGAGAAGGTGTGTTTCTTGACAAAGTCCATGAGGAATCGGATGGCAGCAAGCGAGACGAGGAACGCAGAAATAAACCCGACCGCCAGGACGCCCCATTCCGTCCCGCTTACCGGTGTGCCGGACAGGACAAACTTGAGAGCCTTGATGCCGCTGGCACCTATCATGGTGGGAATCGCCATGAAGAAGGAGAATTCCGCCGCTGCCGCGCGGGACAGCCCCAGCAGCATGGCACCGAGAATAGTCGAACCGGAACGCGAGGTACCCGGGATCAGCGCCAGTACCGGAAGCAGCCGATGAGCAGGGCGGTGCGGTAGCTGATCTGTCCGACTCTGACTCACACTGGAAGCATTCTGCGGGCGCAGCTTTTCCAGAAACAGGAATGCAATACCGTACACAATCAGTGCGGCGGCGACAACAGTCGGGGTGTGCAGGTGCGCGTCCATCCAGTCATCCAGCAGGATGCCAACAAGACCGGACGGTATGATGGAAAGGATGACCTTCAGCCAAAGTATCCGGGTCTCCTTTTTTCTGCCCGGCTGATTTGGAGGGCGCAAAGGGGTTGAGCTTATGGAAGAACAGGACAATAACAGCCGAATGGCACCCAGCTGGATTACGACCTCGAACATACTCCAGAATTCATCCGAGACGTTCAGCCTGACCAGCTCATTGAGCAGAATCAAATGCCCGGTGGAACTGATGGGTAACCATTCGGTGACGCCTTCCACGATACCGAACAGAAGGGATTTCAGCAGCTCGATCAATGTGTTCATGTGCGGTATTCCTTTCTTAGGGAATGCTGATTTAATGAAACGGTGCGGATCAGCTTCTTCCGATGCGCATAATGTCTCCGACTCGACACGGTGCGGCACCCGTGCCCAGAAAACCATCTCCGGGTGGGGGATGCTCGCCCGGATGCAACCGGTCGTATCGTACAGCTCGCCAACAAAGAACGGTTTCCCGGTCTGACCCGGCGAAAGAATTTCCGCCCGGTCGGCGGCTCGGACGCGGTTTTTCTCCACAAAGCGGTACAGCCGCCCGGAGGGCGTTACAGGCGCAACGCCCCGTGCCCGGATCGCTTCCAGCTCCGCCAGAGCTTCCGGCGTATCGTATGCCACTGCGGTGCCGAAGTATGCCTTTTCCTGTATGTAGTGACCGCCCTGCACCAGCTGGGGCTGTTTCATCGGGTCATCCAGATAGAAGCCGGTGGCATACTCCCTGTGCGAAACACTCTCCAGCTCGTTCATCCAAGCCGGATCAAAGCGGTAGCCAGCCGGATCACGCGTGTAGGCATCCATTGCCATCCGGTAGGTGTTGGTTACAACGGCGGTATAGTAGGCGCTTTTCATGCGTCCTCGATCTTGAAGGAGTCGATGCCGCTCTCCATCAGCTCCGGTATGTGCCCGATCATACACATATCCCGCGATGACATGATAAAGGTTCCGAGGTCGGTCTGCTCAATCGGGATGGGAAAATCCGGGCGCTTCTCCTCGTACAGCGTATAGTGCCAGCGGCAGGGCTGAGAGCAAGTGCCTCGGTTCCCGTCCCGCCCGTTCATCATGTTGGCAAGCAGGCAGCGTCCGCTGTACGAGACGCACATGGAGCCGTGAATGAATGCCTCCAGCTCTACCTCGCGCGGCAGGGCGTCCCGGATGGCGCGGATCTCGGAGAATTGTAGTTCCTGCGCGCCAGTACCAACCGCCGCGCACCCAACGCGGCGTATGCCCGTGCGGCTGCAGGGCTTATGATGCTTGCCTGCGTGGAGATGTGAATCTCCATGTCGGGCAGCATTTCTTTGACGGTTGCCAGTACGCCGAGATCGGCAACGATTACGGCATCCAGCCGACAGCCGCGCAACTCGTCCAGAAGCGGTGCAGGGCAGGGTACTCGTTCGTGCGCGGCATGGTGTTGAGTGTCAGGTACACCTTGCGCCCCATACTGTGTGCCAGCTCCACGGCATCGTACAGTTCCGGGATCGTGAAGTTTCCTGCCTGCGAGCGCATTCCGAAGCTCTGCCCGGCAAGGTATACGGCGTCTGCGCCGAACAGGAGGGCGGCTTTGAGTTTTTCCGGATTTCCGGCGGGGGATAGTAATTCAGGCATGGCGGTTCGGCGTCCTTTCGGTTCGGGATCGTGCGCATTTTTCCGGCGCGCATACCGTGCAAGAGGGACAACTGTGCGTGCGGGTTTTGGCTCAGACTGAGGAAACATCTTCTTGACCGCCGAACACGCGCCGGATCGCATCCAGATACCCGTAGCCGTACAGGTTGTCCGGCTCCAGATAGGAAGTTTCCGTCCATTCGTTCCAGCTGTTGACCGTAATCAGCGGGGCAGGCAGGTTGTGGCTGTCCACATACTCCTTTGCCATGCGCAGAGCTTCCTCAAATGCCGCCGGGTCGTTGCCCCGGCAGACCTGCGGGACGTACCCGCGGAAGCGCGGGTTGTTGTCCCAACCCACCGACACGTGCGGGTAGAAGGGAACCGTATAGTCCCGTATCACCCGCTTCCATTCCTCCTGCACGTCACGCAGAATGGCGCGGTAGTCCCGGTTCATATCGCAGAAATGCACGAACTGGTAGTTTGTCAGGCTGTCAAAGCCCGAAGCGGCAGGATTTCCTTGGTGAACAGCTTTCTCTGTCCGTCTACGCCGGACAGATTGGAAACCCGTTCCCCAGCCGGTCAGTTGCAGCTCCAGCCCCGGATGTCCAGCCCGGACGGTTTCCGCGCGGAACCAGTCCAGTGCTTCGCGCGTCTGTTCAACGCCGCCCAGCCCTGCGATCAGATTATCCACATCGTAGATCATGAAAACGGGACGTCCGCCGATCCGGTAGTAATTGGGGCAGGAGAAATACCGCTCGATGACGCGCCGTGCGATCATTTCAAATCCGGCGCGGTCTACCTGCCCCAGCCATACCGGGCAGTTCTCCCGCCAGATGCTGTCGGACAGGCGGGTATCCCACGTGTAGTTGGCGTCGTGGTTCGCCCACATGAGGTAAAACTTCATGCGTTGGTTGTTTGCGGCGCCCAGAAAGCCCTCGTTCAGGCACTGCTCAAGGAAAGGACGCCGGTCATACCAGTACCAATCGTAGATAAAAACATTGACTCCGTGGGAGACTGCGGCGTCGATCTGCATTTCCATGACGCGCGGGTCGGCTTCGTCTACGGGTCCCCACAGCGGCTTGCGGTTCCAGACGTATTCCGCCGGCTTGAGAGGGGCGTTCTGCGCCGCACCCAGCACGGTCTGCCACTCACCCATTCCCTGCGGCCAGAAAACAGACGAACGGCTCTCACGGCCTGTGTAAGCAGGCCATATGTAGGCGGCTATATCGTATTGCATAGCATTTTTTCCTCCGCTTTTTGCGTGTAGATACCCTGATGCATGCGCCTGCGGCAAGGTTTTACGGGTACAGCCGGAAAGGTTCCGTTTCCGCAACAAACGCCCTGCCGTCCTCGTTCCACATGGCGAGCAGTTCATCCGGCGGCATTCCGGCACGCAGGGCATGCCCGCCGGTGGAGAGATCAATGTGCCAGCGTGCCCCGGTAGGCGGAGGCGTGAAGGCAAAGTCAGCCGGGAACAGCCGGCGCAGGGTGTCAATCAGGTATACGCCCAGCGTGACTGCCCGGACGGCGCGGACGTCCGTAACGTGGATATCCACACCTCGGCAAATCTCGCCGGCATACTTGCCGAACGCGGGGCGGAAGAATGTCGGGCTGAAGGCAAGTCCCGGCAGCTCCAGCGCATTCATCGCATCTGCCAGCTTTTCGGGTTGGATGAACGGGGCGCCGATGGTAGTAAAGGGCGTAGTTGTGCCGCGCCCTCCGAAACATTGGTTCCCGCAAGCATGCAGGTTCCGTTGTAAACTGTGACGGCATCCGGCGAAGGCAGGTTGGGGCTTGGTCGACAAACGGAAGCCCCGTGTCCGCCTGCAGCATGGAACGCCTCAGCCCGCCGCAGGGGATTACGGTCAGGTCGCAGGACAGCGCATATGCCTCGTTGCAGTAGCGTGCCAGCTCGCCCAGCGTCAGACCGTGGCGGATCGGCATCCGCATCAGTCCGATGAAGGAGACACAGTCGTCCGCCTGCCGCCCGCCCCTCTGTCACCAGCCCGCCCAACGGATTGGGACGGTCAAGCACGCACAGCGGTACCCGGTTCGCGGCGCAGGCACGCATGGTGCAGAGCAGCGTGGAAGCATAGGTGAAGTAGCGTGACCCGACATCCTGCATATCGAACACCAGCATATCCGCATCCCGCAGACTGTCCGCACGCGGCGCATATGCCGCGTCTGTCCCGTCCGTGCCGGGAGAAAACACCATATCCTCAAAGAGGGGTGGGTATACAGTCCGGTCAGCTCGTCGCGTCCGTCCGAAACTTTCTCGCCGGGACCCAACACCCCGCGCACGCCATGCTCCGACGCGAACAGGCAGGATACCGTGAACAGCTTTGGCAGTACATCGACCGTACTGCGCCAGCCGTGGCGGGGCGATATGCCGGACATATTGGAAACAAGCCCCAGTCGTAAATGCTCCAGCAGGGAGCGGTACGGTGCGTCGGTAACGCGGTCGATTCCGTTCCGGATCATGACAGGCTCCTTTGCGCCGCACCGGACTGTTTACCCGCCGGTTGATTTCCCGCTGTGCCGTTCTCCCCGCCGCAAAATAATCCTTTGAAGCAGGCGAGGGCTTCCCGGCTCACGGCGGATCCGGTGGGCATAGGGCGCGTGTCGGCGGCAACGCCGCAGGCGTTCATGCCGAGGGTGCGGGCGATATAAACGGCGCGGTGGAGATGATACTTTTGCGTAATGACCAGGACGCGGCGTGCATGGAACACATCCCGCGCCCGACTGACGCTCTCAAAAGTGGAGAACCCTTCATAGTCGCAGAGGATCCGATCCTCCGGTACGCCGAGGCTGACAGCCAGCTCACGCATGGCGGCGACCTCGTTGTAGTCGCCGGTGCGGTCGCCGCTTCAGAAGGAGCATGCCGAAGCGCGCCGGATCGGACAGGTAGACCGCACAGCCGATGCGCACGCGGTCGGCGAGCATATCGCTGGGTGAGCCATCCGGGCGCAGACCAGCCCCTAAGATCAGCACGCAGTCGAAGCGTTCCCCGTCGGGCAATGTGCCCAATCCGTCCGGGGACAGGATGTATGGCGCAGTCACGTCGGCAATACCGCCGCTGACCACGCACACCAGTGCAGTACCGAGCACTGCAAGAACCAGCACAAACGACAGCACGAACCGCGCATGCCACAGCCCGTGCCGCACCCCCTGCCCGAGGTGGGCAAGGCGGGTGAGGATCTTCGGTGACAGATGCGGATGCAGATGCAGATGCATGGTGACCTTCCTTTCCGGCGGTATCGGGCTCCGCCATCGTTGCCCTTCTGCGAGGAATGATTGTGACGGAACGGATGAAGGTTCCGCCGTTTCGCCGTGCAACGCGGTATCAGAGGCGCCCTTCAATCAGTTCGGCACCTGCTTACGCGTTCTCCCCGGCAGGGCAGGCATATTCCAGCTTGTCTGCCGCTTCGTCCAGATAATCATTTTCCATCAGCTCGATCATGCCGCGGTCGCACAGTGCCGACAGCTTCCGGTCGAGCGGGATACGTCCCAGCAGGGGATACCCGAACTTCTCGGAGATCTCCTCAATGTGGCTTTCGCCGAAGACGTCGATCTTTCTGCCGCAGTCGGGACAGACGGCGTAGCTCATGTTTTCGACCAGCCCCGAACGGGAATCTGCATCATCTGTGCCATGTTCGCCGCCTTTTCCACGATCATGGCGACTAGATCCTGCGGGGTTGAAACGATGATAATACCGTCCAGCGGCAGGGACTGGAACACGGTCAGCGGCACGTCGCCGGTTCCGGGAGGGCAGTCCACGAACAGATAGTCTATATCGTGCCGAGATGGTATCGCTCCGAACTGCTTGACCGTTCCCGCAATGACGGGACCGCGCCAAACGACCGGTCGCGTCTCGTCGTCCAGCATGAGGTTGACCGACATGATGTCGATTCCCGTGGTGGTGGAGGGCGGGATCATGCCCAGTCCCTCGCCTTCAACCGGCTTGCGCAGTCCGAAAGCCTTGGGGATGGAGGGACCGGTGATGTCGGCGTCCAGAATGCCGACCTTGTAGCCCTTGCGCTGCATCGAGGACGGCGAGCATGGAGGTGACAAGCGATTTGCCGACGCCCCCCTTGCCGCTGACCACGCCGATCAGATGCTTGACCGAACTGAGGTCGTTGGGCTTTTCAAACATTTCCTCCCGGCTTTTGGGCTTGGAGTCGCACGCCGCCGAGCAGGTCGAGCAGTCGTGCGTACAGGTTTCCATGTTATCGGTAGTATCAGTCATGACAGATATCCTTTCTTTCGGGATGTTTTGATGATGGATCGGGAGCGGTTGCTGTATGCGCAGTAACCGCGTTTCAGATTGCCAGATGAATTCCGGCGTAGGTTCGGAGAGATCCGGCAGGGGCGTGCGGGCGGCGCACTCGCGCAACTCCGGCAGGGCGGCGGCGATCGCTTCCCAGTACGGATCGGGCAGGGAAGACCGTGCCGCTCATGAGGAAGATATTGCGCAGTCCGCAGTCGATTTCCAGCCGCATCTTTTTTCAACGAAGTTTTCGGGCGAAAGAGCCCCCGACGGGGTAGGTCGTCGTCTCACTGAAGGCGTACTCCGGCGAGCCGATCGAGTCATATGCCGCCGGATAGATGCGGCGATGGCGGCGCGTCCGACAGGATGCAGGAAACTCTCGTCCGAGAAGTGCCCTTCGCCCACACGGACGATGGCGTCCGGGAAGCGCGCCCGGATGCGGCGGATGTCCAGCCCGTGACGGCGGTCACCGTTGTGCATGACCATGGGGCAGGGGATAACTCCCTCCGGCGTTGCCTGTTCCGAAACTGCAGGATGGAATCGCACTGGAAGGTCTCCCATGCATCGGTCAGCGCGGCGTCGCCGGCAGCCAGCCGGGCGGCAAGCTCCGCACGCGTAATATCCCCATAGGCAGGATACGCCGCGCGGAAGCTGTTCATACAGTCGTCGCAGAAGCAGCCCTGCACCGCCCCCCCACGCGCCGACCCGCAGGTCGTCATCGTAGACCAGGTGCGAAAAGCCGAGTTGCTTCAGTAGGTCACCGGCGGCGCGGCTGTCCGCCAGCACCTTGGCATGGCGGGGGCAGGAGGTGTTCGGCCAGGGATTGCCGGCGGCGTCCACGCGGGGCTGCCAGCCATCGCCGGTTTTGGATTCGGCAGGTTTACTGGGGTCAAACGCCTGCCCGCCGTGTCCCAACGGGATACTCAGTGCGCCGACATACAGTCCCTCCTCCTCCAGCCGGGTTTTGGCGCGGGCGATGTCCTCCGGGGACGCCTCCCATCTTCCGTAGAAGAATCCGCCAAGCCAAACCAGAGGAAACACCGGCTGCCCGCATCCGATCAAGCTTGTGCCCGAAGTCAGGGTCGTACAGCACTGTGTTGGGACTGAAATCATAGTTCAGGGTCAACGGAAGCGTTGTGTTCATAGAAACCTCCTTACATGGCGACAGGGAAGCGCGGATTCAATCGGCACTTCCTCAGCCTAACTTTGCGAGTGCCGCCTCGGTAGCGGTCAGTTTTTCACGGGCGGCGGCGAGCTTTGCACGCTCGGCGTCTACAACGGCGGCAGGCGCCTTTGCCACAAAGCCCGATTGGACAGTTTTTTGTCCAGACGCTCCACCTCGGCGCTGACCTTGGCAATCTCAGCGGTCAGGCGCGCTCTCTCCTTTCATAATCCACAAGGTCAGACAGCGGCAGGTACGCGGTTGCGGCGGGCGTGACGACCTGCACGCAGGTATCGGCAGACACGCGACCGGCAGGGGAAGGACTCCGCCACCTCGATGCCGGACGCGGACGCCCAGGCGGACAAAGAAGGGGGGCAGTTGCGCTGTTGAACGCATCGGCGTAGCGCGTCTCAATGAAGACAGCCGCCTTGCGGGAGGGGGCAATATTCATCTCGGCACGTCGATTGCGGATGGCGCGGATCAGCTCCAGCACGCGCTCCATCTCGCCGGCTTCGACGGGAAATTCCAGATCCGACCGCCCGGTCGGGTAGCGGGAGATCATGATGCTTTCGGCATCTCCCGGCAGATGCGGCAGGGAGGAAAATATCTCCTCAGTGATGAAGGGCATGAAGGGATGCAGGAGCTTGAGGATTCCGTTCAGCACGTAAGTGATGACCTGCTGGCAGATGCGGTTGCCCTCGCTCTCCTTTTCTCGTTCAGCCCGCGCTTTGGCGAGTTCGATATACCAGTCACAGAACACGTCCCAAGTGAACTCATATATGGCGGGCCAGAGCCACGCCGACCTCGTACTTTTCCAGATTGGCGTTCACGCTTTCCGCGAGCCTGTTGAAGGAATGCAGGATCCATTTGTCCTCCGAGCCAGCGGTCGGCGTCAGGCAGGCGCACCTCGTCAATGGTCGGTTCATGCGCACGAAGCGTGACGCATTCCACAGTTTGTTGGCAAAGTTCCGCGCCGCCTCCATCTTCTCGTCCGAGAAACGCATATCGTTTCCGGGGCTGTTGCCGGTTGCCAGCGCAAAGCGCAGAGCATCCGCGCCGTACTTGGATATGATCTCCAGCGGATCAATGCCGTTGCCCAGCGACTTGGACATTTTGCGCCCCTGCGCGTCGCGCACCAGACCGTGGATGAACACGGTGGAGAAGGGCTTTGTCCCATATGCTCGAGACCGGAGAATATCATCCGGGCGACCCAGAAGAAAATGATATCATACCCGGTCACGAGAACCGATGTGGGGTAGTATTTTTCCAGTTCCGGGGTGCGGTCGGGCCATCCCAGCGTCGAAAAGGGCCACAATGCAGAGGAAAACCACGTGTCCAGTACGTCGGACTCCTGCCGGACGGGCGCGCCGCAGACGGGGCAGGTGGTAATGTCCTGCTTGGAAACGGTCATCTTTCCGCAGGCGTCGCAGTAGAAGGCGGGGATGCGGTGTCCCCACCAAAGCTGACGCGATGCACCAGTCGTGGCAATTCTCCATCCAGTTGATGTATATCTTGGAGAAGCGGTCGGGGGCAAATTTCACGTCACCGGAGCGCACCGCCTCCAGTGCAGGCTCCGCGAGCGGCTTCATCTTGACGAACCACTGGGCGGATGTCATAGGCTCGACCGTGTTGTGGCAACGGTAGCAGGTGCCGACGTTGTGCGTATGCGGCTCGACAGAAAGAAGGTAGCCCTGCGCCTCCAGATCGGCGACCAGCGCCTTGCGGCAGGCGTAGCGATCCATGCCCTCATACTTGCCGGCATAGCGGTTCATGGTCGCATCGTCGTTCATGACCTTGATCTGTTCCAGTCCGTGCCGCTCGCCGACAAGGAAGTCGTTGGGGTCGTGCGCGGGCGTGATCTTGACGCACCCCGTTCCGAACCCGATTTCCACATAGTCATCGGCGATAACGGGGATTTCCCGACCCACGATAGGCAGAATCAGCGTCTTGCCGATCAGATGCCGGGTTGTCTCATCATTCGGGTTGACCGCAACGGCGGTATCACCGAACATGGTTTCCGGGCGGGTGGTTGCCACCTCGACATAGCCGTCCTCGCCTTTGATGGTGTACTTGATGTGCCAGAAGAAGCCGGGCTGCTCGGTGTATTCGACTTCTGCATCCGACAGTGCCGTGGCGCAGTGCGGACACCAGTTGATGATGCGGTGACCGCGGTAAATCAGCCCCTTGTCATAGAGATTGACGAACACTTCCCGCACGGCACGGAGCAGCCATCGTCCATGGTAAAGCGCTGGCGCGTCCAATCGCAGGAGGCACCCAGCTTTTTGAGCTGCCCTGTAATGCGTGCCTCGTAGGAGTCCTTCCACGCCCATACGCGGCGCAGGAATTCCTCACGTCCGAGGTCGTAGCGCGTCTTTCCCTCGTCCACGCGCAGGCGCTCCTCCACCTTGATCTGCGTGGCTATGCCGGCGTGGTCGGTGCCGGGAACCCAAAGGGTATTGTAGCCCTGCATCCGCTTGGTGCGCACCAGAATATCCTGCAGTGTCTCGTCCAGCGCGTGCCCCATGTGGAGCTGACCGGTCACATTCGGGGGAATGACCACCGAAAAGGCGGGCGCGGGATTTGCCGGATCCGGGGTGAAGTATCCCCGGTCGCACCACATCTGATAGATGCGGTCTTCAAATTCCGCAGGGGCATAGGTTTTTGGCAATTCGGTCGTAGGATTCATGCGATAAGCCTCCTGTATTTTCTGTTCTTCAGGGAACCGCTTATTTATTCGGCGGCACTTTAGAAAATGCTGTGTGTAAAATGCCGGGGCGCGGTATAGGTGGTACAACAAAACAAAAACGCCCTCCCGTATCAGACGAGAAGACGCGGTACCACCTGACTTCGCACCGTGCAGGGCAGAGGGTGCGCACTCCGGGGGAAGATAACGGTTCCTGACCGGCGGACACTGACGCGGGAAACCCGTTCTTGCATCCGCAGCTCCCGGGCGACCTTCGCTCACCGCTCCGCAGGACTTGCACCGACCGTCCATTCTCTGTTGGGGAGCGGGAGTTACTCCTCCGTTCACGGCTGTTCGGTATATACCGAAACGTGTTGTGTAAAATACACGCTTCTCCGGCGGCGCAGAGCGCCGCCGGAATATGCGCGACTGAAGGGAACCTTTTTACCATAAAGGCGCCCCGCGTGACTGACCGTGCAGGTCAGTCTCAGTCAGCGTAAACGCTGACCTGCTTCTTGCCCTTCGCGGCGTGCTCGAACCGGACGGTCCCGTCGATCAGTGCGAACAGGGTGTCATCGCTGCCGATACCGACATTGTTGCCGGGATGGATAGCGGTGCCTCTGCCGGACGAGGATGTTCCCCGCCAGGACAGCGACCGTCGGATCTCTTGACGCCGAGTCGCTTGGACTCGCTGTCCCGACCGTTCTTGGTGGAACCGACGCCCTTCTTATGAGCAAAGAACTGCAAACTGAGCTTCAACATCTTGCTACCTCCATAATAATCAATGTGGGGATGGTTGTTTCCGGAATCGGAGAATGGGTTCGACCGGACAGCGGACTTACCGTGCTGTGTCCCCCCGCCGCCATAGGGGCGGTTGACAACCTGCACATCAAGGTAATCCCCGTATTCCTCCAGCATATCGGAAAGCTGCTGGTAGTAGCCGAGGAAAATACCCGACACGGCGTAGCGCTTCAACTCATCTGCCTCGAATTCGGGCAGTGCCGCGCGGCACCGGACCCGGATGGTCGTGGTGTTGTCGTCGATTTCATAATCGACGGATGAGGCGTAAGCGACTTCCACGGTGTTTATCAGAACATGGTCATAGCGGACAGCGCGGAGCAGAGAATATCCCAGCCCTCCTCGCCGTAGCCCGTGTGACCCCTGCTCTTCAAAGCCGTAGAATACACCGCCGCTGCGGTAGAAAGTGATCGTGGTCATGACAATGCGCTCCTTCCTTGCGGAGAGGCAACACATCAGGCGTCGATCTTGGTGATCTGCACCTTGGTGTAAGGCTGTCTGTGACCGATTTTCTTCTTCTCGTTCTTCTTGGACTTGTACTTCAAAACGTAGATTTTCTTGCCTTTTCCGTTCTTCAGCACCTTACCGGTAACAGTAGCACCGGCAACCGTGGGGGTTCCCGCCTTGAAGCCTGCATCGGTAGAGAGCGCCACGACGTCGAATCTGACCTCGGTGTTCTCCTCCGCATCCAGCTTCTCGACGAAGATGATGTCCTGCTCGTTGACCTTGTACTGCTTTCCGCCTGTCGTGATAACAGCAAACATGAAAAGCACCTCTTCTTTGAGACTCGCTGACTGGGGCGGCATCGCCATGCGGCGACACCTTAAAAAAGCCCGTTTCAAGCGGCACCCCATTATAGCATATTCTGTCCCGTTTGTCAAGAGTTTTTGTGATTTTTCCGAAAAAGGCGTCGAAGCGAGTTTTCGCAGCGGATTCCCGGCATGGTTCACCGCGGATGGGCAACGCAAGATTCCCCTAAATAGACAGTTTTCCCAAAATGTCGAAACCGCCCTTGACAGGCGGCGTTTTTTATGGTATAATGTCAGCAGACTTGAGGATTGCTGATTTATCGGGGAGGCACGTCTTTTCCTGCCGGAAAACCGATGTGAATCAGCGTTTCCCTAAATCTGCAAATCTGTAAAAAGGGAAGGATATCGTCGATTATGAGTGAACAGCAAAACACGCCCGCGCTTCCTACCGAGGAGCGTACCGTTTCCGCCGGGAACGGTGCCGTTTGGAATTGCCCGGAGTTCAAGCTCTCCGGCATTTTTTCGTCACATATGGTGCTTCAGCGCGACAAGCCGATTCGCGTCTGGGGCTTCTCCCGTCACCCCGGCTCGGCTGTGACAGGCGAATTTATGGGGAGACTGTGCGTGCAACCGTGACCGAGGCGGCACCCGCCGATGGCAGGTGGACGCTGACTTTCTCCCCGCACGCATATACCCGCGAGCCGCAGCGTATGGTCATCCGGGACGAGTCGGGGCATGAGGCGGTACTGGAAGACATCCTGATCGGCGACGTATGGCTGATCGGCGGGCAGTCCAACGCGGAGCTGACGCTGGCGCCCTGCATGACGATGACGCCCAGCGTGGGAGTTCTCCCGAGGAGGACAACTTCCGGCTGTTCACGCAGACGCAGGCGTTTGTTGCCGCCAACCAGATGTACTCGCGAGCAGCCTCAGCTCGACATCATCAATCCGGCGTGGTGCTGGAAGCGCCCCGGGCGCGAGGCATCGCTGGAGTTTTCCGCGATGGGCTGGTACTTCGCCCGCGAGCTTACAAAGCAGATCGACGTGCCGCTGGGGCTTGTCCTGATGTGCGCAGGCGGCGCCTGCATCCGGGAGCTGATTCCGGAAGAACTGGCACGCGCAGGGCTACCTGTGCGGTGCCAATGTCCGCGAGGCTGGCTACTATAACGCGCTCATTCACCCGCTGGAGGGACTGGCGTTCACGGCACAGCTGTTCTTCGGGCGAGAGCGAGGCGGTGAGCGGGCGCTGGCGGAGAAGTACGCCTATGAGCTGGCGTTGCTGGTTGCAGACGAAAGACAGCGCTTTGCTACGGGATTCCCCCTTCTACAATGTCCAGCTTTCCTCCTACCGCGAGGAGGGGGCGGCTTTTCCCGTGCTGGATATTATCCGGATGCAGCAGTTCGATGCGCAGCGTCGATACCGGATTCCACGCTGACAGTGGATATGGATCGGGCGCGCCGGGAGGGCTATCCCGACTGGGCGCATTC
>VOFG01002892.1_pt1 | contig 29827 bp, 42 predicted proteins | sample 5384171 | NCBI WGS metagenome assembly VOFG01 (sample SAMN12384726, study PRJNA508395) | human gut metagenome | isolation source: healthy gut F | host: Homo sapiens
TTTGCGCACACCGTGACCTATGACTGGACATGGCACACCATGCCGACCACCGGCGCAGTGCGGCGGCTGGTATCCCGCGTATCCGATGCGGATGTCCGTGCGGCGTTGGAAACCGGCGACGGCTTTTCCGGTACCGCGCGCTGGTGATGGATAGCAGTACGCTTACACTGGACGGTTGACCCTGCTTCTCTTTTGAGGACGGAGATGTACACGCTCTGCGTGACTGTGTACGCGACCGCTGACGGACGGCAACGCTGGAGATGACACGGGACGGGGCAGTCTGCGGGCAGTCGGTGCGCAGGCGGTGCGCGCCGGTAAGACGGCGACTCGTATTTCCAGTGGGAAGCCAAAGGGGACGAGAAAGGCAACGGTATGCGTCTGACCTTTGCGGACGGCGGGCAGGTGTACGTGGGGAATATTGACATTTCCAAGGCGTCCAACCGCAATCCGTCGCGGGAACAGCTGGAGAACGGGCATACCTTCCGCTGGTCGGATGAGGTGACTATCGGAACCGGTACCGCGATGTCGGTTTCGGCTATCCCAGATTCGGTGGTGCGTGCCGCCATTGAGAATGCATCCTCCGGCTTCACGACCGGTACGGTTTTGCATCTGACCGACGGGTTTGGCGACTTTACCGGATTGGCAGATCCGCGGTTCTATGCGGAAGGCCAGTCGTATCACCTGTCGCTGGATGCGTATATTGCGTCTCCGCTGGTGCCGCAGAACGGCACAACGGTCTACCTGCTGGCGATGGATTCGACACCGGGCAACCGGGTGTTGGCGCAGGGACTGCTGACCGGCGAGGGATTCTGGCATTTTGAGATTGACTGGACGGTGGGGAATACCGGCGAGACCTCGCTGAAGTTCTTCCTCAGCAACCAGCCTGCCGCTTACCCGGATGTGTACTTCGGCGACTTTTACCGTTACGGCGGCTAAATCCGTCAAGCCGACGCGCTTTGAAACGCACAAGGGTTCACCTATCCCACAGCAGAGGAGCTGTTCGGCATGTATACCTTTGATTTCACGGACGACAGGCTGCTTGAAACCGGGGTGGACGGATACGCGCAACTCTCTGCGCTGGACGATGAGACGGCGGAGAAACTGCGTGCGCTCGGATTCGGTGAACGTATCTACTACTGCAACAAGAATTTCATGATGAAGTCAATCAGCCCTGTGCTCCAGGGCGGCAATCGCTATGTCATCACGCTGGATGTCTACGACACACGCGGCAATCTTACAACCTCCGATGGGCGCGGCGCCTTTGTGATGCTCCATATGACGGGCGGAGTCCAGAACAGCGCAGAGGTGAGTTACACCGTCAAGCGCGACCCCGCCGACAGCCGGCACCTGACGTTGATTTTCTCCAGCACGCCGCCTGTCGGGACGGATGATCTGCTGTTCTACAGCCTCACCGGCGTGGAATTCATCATCGGGTCCGTAACGGTTCTCTGCGTGAAGTGAAGGTCGACCTCTGCGGAAAGGATATTGTAACCCATGAGTATGCGTATTGTGAACGTGACGCTTCCGTCCGCCCATTTCAACGGCGAATCCACACTGCCTTCCCTGTACGAAATGACCAATGTGCAGGCGTTGACCCGTTCGGCACTGGATGAGGATGACGGGCTGTTTATCGGCTACGGCGGTCTGCGCTCCCTGTTCCCCTATCGGATGCAAGATCTGTACGACCGGGCGGAGGAGCCGACGGTCTATGTGGGCATAGAGTTTGAGAACCGGTACCAAGGCGCTGTTCCTGCCGGCGTTGGGCGGGCGGCTGTGGTCACTGTATGACAAGGTTGCCGGGCGTGAGCTGCTTTACCGCAATCCTGTCGTGCGACCCTGCAATCTTGCCGTGCGCAACGCGTGGCTGGCGGGCGGCATCGAGTTTAATTGCGGCATGATCGGGCACCACCCGTTCACCTGCTCGCAGATTTTTGCCGCGCAGACTGCGCTGGATGACGGCACACCCGTGTTGCGGATGTATGAATTTGAACGCATCCGGCGCTGTGTCTACCAGATGGATTTCTTCCTGCCGGAAGAATCCCGCGTCCTGCTGGGGCGGATGCGCATTGTCAATCCGAATCGTGAGACAGTGCCCATGTACTGGTGGACGAATATGGCTGTCCGGGAGAACCCCCGCGCCCGGAACGTCATAGATGCAACGGTTTCCTATAACAACAAGGGCGGCATCGTGGGCAAAAATCCCGTTCCGGTATCGGGCGGGACAGATATCACGTACCCGTCCCGAAATCCGGTCGCCATTGATTATTTCTGGAAGATTCCGGATGCGGCGCGCAAGTTCACGGCGTATCTGGACGAAAACGGCTACGGCTTCTGCCAGACCTCCACTGCCCGCCTGCAGGGGCGCAAGCTGTTTGTCTGGGGACAGGGCGAGGGCGGCGCACGCTGGCAGGAATTCCTGACTGCCGGTGAGCCGGGACGCTATGTGGAAATACAGGCTGGGCTGGCACATACGCAGTATGAGTGCCTGCCCATGCCGCCGCTGACCGCCTGGGAGTGGGTGGAGGCATACGGGGCGCTGTCCGCCGATCCTGCCCGTGTCCACGGCGATTGGGACGGTGCGCGCGACGAGGTACGGGAGCGGCTGAAGGTGCTTTGTCCCGCTGCCGGACTGGATTCATGGCTGGAAAACACGCGGGCGATGGCGAAGCGTCCGGCGGAGCGGGTGATCTGCTCCGGATCCGGCTGGGGGGCGTTGGAGAATCTGCGCCGCGCCCGCGACGGCGAGCCGTTGATGTGCCCGCAGTTGGATTTCGGGCAGGTTGGCGCGGAGCAGGCGGATTGGGTACGCCTGCTGGAATGCGGCACACTGGCGCCGGAAGGGCAGGGCAGTCTCTGTCCGCCTGCATCGTGGATGTTTCAGCGCGAGTGGACGGAGCGTGTGCGGGTATCTGCCGACTGTCACGAGAAGCAGCTGCATCTGGCGGCAATCGCGTTGGCGGATGGGCGCTTGCGTGACGCAGGGAGGCTGTTGCCGCGGCACTGGCGCTGCGCGTCACACCGACGGCACTGTTTCTGCGGGCGCAGGTTGAGCGGCTGAACGGGGATGACCGTGCCGCCGCCGACAGCGCACTGGAGGCGCACCGCCTTTTGCCGGGCGATGTGTCGCTGGCACGGCAGGCGTTGCCATGGCGCTCCGCGCCGGGATGAACGACCGGGTCGTTGCCGCGTACGAGGCGTCACCTGCCGCCGTGCAGGCGGACGGGCGCACCGCGATGACATATGCTTTCGCGCTCCTGCGGCAGGGGCGATACCGACCGCGCGGAAGCGGTCCTGATGCGCGACGGCGGGCTGTCTGTGACCGATATCCGGGAGGGCGAGATCTCGCTGACCAATCTCTATCTCGACATTGCCCGTGCGCGAGCCGATGCCGCCGGACGCGCTTTTGACCCGGCGGAGACGGATGTTCCGCGCCGCTTTGACTTCCGCATGTTCGTGCCGAAGAAGCGTGGATAGATTCCCCATTATACCATAATTGGTTTTTGAGTCAGCAAAACGGCGGCTTTCAGCCGAAGGGACAAACGTTGTCACAAAGGGAGGGCAAAACTCATTTTGAGTCTTTGCCTTCCCCTTTGTGTCTGCTTACCGTGACGCGGCGGTTTTAAGCGAATGATGCGGTCGGTAAAAATACCGCTTCCTCCTCGGCGTGCGTGACCAGCAGAAGCGTTCTGCCCGCCGCGCAGGTTGCCTGCCGGACGACAGTCATTACACGGCGGCGGGTGTCCGGATCCAATCCCCGGAACGGTTCGTCCAGCAGAACCGTGTCCGCCGGTGCTGCCAACGCCCGGCATAGCGCAACGCGCTGCGCCATGCCGCCGGACAGCTCGTCCGGATACAGACCGGCGGCGTCGCGCAGATCCACCGAGGTCAGCCATGTCAGTGATTCCGGCAAGGTTTTTGCTGTGTCGGACAGAACCAGGTTCACGTTCTCGGCGGCGTTTCGCCACGGGAGCAGGCGTGGCTCCTGGAACTGCATGGAAATCCGTCCACCGCCGGAAACGCGCCCCACAGTGGGTGTCAGCAGCTGTGCCGCCAGCTTGAGGACAGAGGTCTTTCCGCTGCCCGAGGCGCCCATCAGGGCAACGCAACCGCCTGCCGGTACCCGGAAGGGACAGCCCATGCAGGACGCTTTTGCCACCGAAGTTCAGACTCACGTTGTCAAAAATGAGATCATCCGGACGCGCGGTCAGGTTATCTGCGTGTCGCATGACGAGCCCTCCTTTCGGTCGGTTGGGGCGGGGTGCGGATGCCGCCGCTCGGCAAGTGCCATCAGCCGGAGCATCAGACGCTCAAGCAGCAGGCTGAGCAGTGTTACCCGGAATTGTCCATGCGAACAGGTCGGTCGTTTCCAGGTACAGTTTGGATTCAAACAGGTATCGCCCGATGGACAGCGGGGAACCACCAGCACTTCGGCGGCAATGCCGGCTTTCCATGCCAGCCCCACAGAGGAACGGCAGGAAGCGGCAAGCGCCGGGATCAGCGAGGGCAGGTAGATCCGACAAAAGCCGCCGCCACGGCGACAGCCGGAATACGTGCGCCATTTCCAGGAGGTCGGCATCCACCCCGCCCAGTGCCTCGTGCAGGTTTGCCCAAACGACAGGAAGCACCAGCAGAACCGAAATGAAGATCGGGGAGTGTCCTGCCCGATCCGGATATACAGCAGGATCACGAAGGATGCAACCGGCGTGGAGCGGATGACGGTGATAAACGAATAGAAAAGTGTATATAGCGGCGGGATAAAATGTGTCAGCACCGCCAGCAGGGAACCGGCAGCCAATCCTGTCAGGATGCCTGCCACGATGCGACCGAGAGAGGTCAGCACAGCCTGCCGAACAGGGGGCAGTTGCCGCCAGTGTCCGCAGACGCCGGAGGACTGTCACAGGACCCGGCAGAAGCAGGGGCTGTGCCATGCGCCACGCGAGCAGCTGCCAAAGTCCCAGCCAGAACGCCGTGACCAGCACGCCGACCAGCAGTCGTGCGAGCGGGCGCGGCAGGGACGGGAAAAACCGTCCCCGGCGGTCAGCCGGGGGCGGTTGCCAGGTCTGCGACGCATCACTTGACCCCGTAGTACAGACCGTTATCCGGAACCGCGCCGCCGATGGACGCGGGCGCAACACCGAACAGGGTGGTGTAGAAGGAGGTCAGCTTGTCCGCCATTTCCTGCCCGGTAATGAAGCAGAGATTGCAGTGCGGGATCGCCTTGGCGGCGACAGCGCCCCCTTGGCAAAGATGCCCTGCGCCTCGATCATAGTGCCTGCCTCGACGGGATTCTCCATGACAAATTTTACGGATGCCTCGTACTCTGCAAGGAACGCGGCGACCTCGGCTGGATGTGCCTCGGCAAAGGCGGTACGCACCACGACACAGCCCTGTGCCAGTGCGGCGGATTCGCCGAAGGCGGCGCCCACGCGGCTGTCAGGTCAAGTGCGGCTGTCAGCTTGTCGTTGGCAGATCGGCAATCGTCACCATCGGCTCCGGCAGGACGGCGATGTCCACTTTCCCGGCGGCAAGCACGGTGCGCAATTCGGCGGGCTGTGCATAGGTGTTGTCGATTGTGATGTCCTTGCCCGGCTCCAGTCCGTTCTTCCGGCACAGGGCAGTGAAGATAAAGGTGGGATTCTGCGCGGGGCAGTAGACCGTTTTTCCCTTCAGATCCTCAAACGAGGACACGCTGACGCCCTCGCCGGTGACCACATACAGCACACCCAGCGTGTTGACTGCCAGCACCTGCACCGCGCCCGCCTTCTTGGCATACAGATTCGCGGCGGCGTTTGTGGGCAGAGCGGCAATGTCTACCGAGCCGTTGAGCAGAGCGGGCAGGATATTGGAGGCGTCGCTTTCTACACGGAAGGTGTATTTAAGCGCCGATGCCCCTTGGAGGATTGCTCCATCAGCTGTGCCATGCCGAAGCCGGTGGTGCCGGACAGAACGGCGACATTGACATTCAGATTTTTTGTCAACTGTTTGTCCGGTCGCGGTATCCGTGTCGCGCGCGGCTTCCGTTACGGTTTCGGAGCCTGTGCCGGTCGCGGTTTCGGTCGGGCTTCCGCCGCCGCAGGCTGTAAGCGGAGGAGAGGCAAAGTGCCAGCAGGAGCGCCAGCACAGCTGTCAGGGTACGGGAGAGTTTTACGGTTTTCATGGGATGATTCCTTTCCTTTCAGAATGCGGGTGGGGGATTTTTACGATAATCCGAAGGCGCGGCGCATCCGCTCCCGGTCGGGCAGGGAAATGTGCCTGCCGGAGCGGGCAATGTGGCCGGCGGCTTCCAGCTCGTCCAGTGCCCGGTACAGGGAGGCACGCGAAACGCCGAGCGCGTCGGGCAGACGGCTGAGCGACAGTGGCAGCTCATACTCTGCCGCACCGTCGGGGATCGATGCGTCCAACCAAGCCGCCAGCCGCCGCGCGGCAGAACCCGCGCCCGACATGCCAGCCGCCGATTGAGAAACCGGATGCGGTCGGAGAGAAAGGCAACATAGTTGAGCGCGAACGCGGGGTGCCTGTCAGCAGGGCACGCACTGCCGCCTCCGATACGATCAGCACGCGGGTCGGCTGCTCTGCCGTCACGCGCGTTACGGCGGGGGACGCCGCAAAGAGCGTAGCGACACCGAACACGTCATCGGCGTGCAGGACGCGCAGAAGGCATTCACTGCTTTCACCGGAGGTGTGGACGGAGGCGGAGCCTGCCGTCAGGATGCACAGCACCGGCGGATCGTCATACTGCCGGATGGATTCTCCGGCTTCATACGTTGCCATCCGGCAATCCGGCAGCAGCACCTTTGCGAGTACATCCGGCGGACAGCCGGCAAACAGGGAGCGCTGTCAGCACGGACAGCATATCGGGGGGTTGTTGCATACAACTGCCTCGGCTTTTATCAGACTGTTGTCTCAAATGAGACAAGTATAGTATACCCGATTCCCTGCGTTTTGTCAAGGGGCAGGAGAAAACTTTTTCGCGAAAACGGAGGGCAAGGAGAAAAAGCAGGAGGCGCGGGGAACTCTTTTCAGGAGCCCCTGCGCCTTCCCGCTTTTTCTTCATTTTCATTCAGCCGTTCTTTACGACCGGATGATATGTCAGCAGCAGTGACTGCCGCTGATTGGGAATGGTCAGCGTCAAGCCAGCCGCGAGATCGGCGCCGCGGGCGCTGAACTGCGCGCCGGTGTCCCGATCGGTGAAGAGGTAGACGATCCGGAGTCAGACCGCCAAGCCGGACGGTCGCCTGCCCGTAGGGGCACATCGCACGGCGGAAAGCAAGGATCAGCCCCGTATCGTCTGCGGTGTCGTGGTACTGGTTGGCAATCCAGGTGGTGTTTTCGTAGGTCGGCAGGATCAGCGGGTAGAAGTCAGCGGAGAAGTAATGCCGCAACGAAGCATACTCGTTGAAGTAGACCTTTGCCCATTCCAGGGGGCTCGCCCATGGCGCCGACCTCCCATTCCGGATCGGCGTGCTCCCAGGTGCGCACGGTCATGCCGGCGGTATAGGCACTCCGGAAGCTGTACAGATCGCCCAGCGTGGGACCGTAGCCGATACCGCTGTACGGATACCACCATGCCGCCCACGCATTCTGATTTTGGTTAGCCTCCGGGCAGGCGTCCCAGGTACACTGAAAATCACTTCGCCACAGCGGCACGGAACGCCCCAACAATTCGATGTCGATCCGGTGCCCGCCTCCGGCGCAGTCGTCGATCAGCAGATGCGGAAAACGCTCCAGCAGGGCATCCCAGAAACGGTACAGATTGTTGATGTAGTGAATCTCGGTCGTGCCGCGCCGATCCTCCAGTCCGTTCTCCTGCTCCCGGTCGCCGCAGTACCAGAAATCCAGCGGTGCGATGTTGCAGTCCTGCCGGTAGCAGTCAATCGGGATGTCCCGGATGTGCTCCGAAGTCATGCGGATCATGTCCTCGCAGACACTGTCCAGCTCCAGCTTTGCCAGCCCGTTCTGGGCGTTCGGATCGGATCCGAGGCGGTACGCAGTCCATGCCCGGTCAACCCGCACGCGCTCCGGCTCAAACCAGAGCAGGAACCTGACGCCGTGCTCTTTCAGAAACGCCGTGACGTCCCGGTAACCGTCCGGATGGTAGTAACGGCTGACCTCCCAGCTTCCGGTCTGCATCCACTGCGCGGATTGTTCGGCTGTTGTCGTGCCGCGCAGAGGCTCATACCAGCCCGCGTCGATCCAGCAGTAATCAAAAGGTAGTCCGGCATCAAAGAGTGCCTGCCAGCGGCGCAGGAGCGCCTCGGTGCTGATTCCGCCCCAGAATATCGCAGAGAAGGGGCACTGTGTCCCCCGTGCGCCGCCGCTTTGCCCGATGGGGGACACCCGCTCGCGCAGGTAGCGCCGCCAGACATTGTGTGCTGCCGCCTGTCCGTCCCGGTATTCCAGCAGAACGACCGAACTGGTGCGGAAGGATTCACCGGGGTGCAGGCGGAAGGAGGTGTACATGATGCCGCTCCGGATGCGCAGAGCATCGGTCGTGCGGTCAAAGTAAGCCTGCCACTGTCCCGACCAGCCGACCGCCAGCAGGATGCCGTGCCCGCGGCGTTCACGTCGAAGAAAGGCGCGGTACCGTAGCCGGAACGTCCCGCTTCGCAGTGGGCATGGTGGCTGTCGCCTGCCCAGAGCCGGTGCGGGATCAGACGGTGGTCGGTGTCCGAGACGTTCGCTCCCTCCGTTATCCAAAGGCGAAGCATATCCGGCTCCCAGGTGCTCTGCCGGTTGCGACGGGTGCGCGGCGGGTCGGGGTCAAACGGAACCGTAATGTCGCAGTCATAGAGATCGGTGATGCGACCGCTGTCATGGTCGGTCGGATTGTGCCAGCTGTTTACCCAGCGCACGATTCCGTAGTCATCCTCGCGTTGGACGTGGCAGGTCAGTTCCAGTCCGTCCGGGACGTGTAGACGGTGTCGTCCCCTCCTGCCGTACCGTGCAGTTCAGCTCCGGGAATGGGATGCCGTCATAGTTGAAGGAAAAGCGGGGCTCCATTGCATATACCTCCTGTATTTTTTGCCCTGTCAGGGCAGAATGGTCACGTCACGGACAAATTCGTTGATATGCAGACGCAGTTCCTCGCGCGTGGCAAGGCGCTTTCCGTTGCAGGTCACGCCTGCGATGCATATCCGTTCGACCGTGTGCTCCGCATCCAGCCCGAGAAAGGCGGATTCCGGCACCGGAACTTCCGGTGCGTCGGTGAGGATGCGGATATTGCGGAAGGTGATGTCGTGGATTTGACCGTTCAGACCGTCCTCGGCGAACAGCCCGGATCGGTAAATGGGCAGGCAGAACAGGAGCGGATGCCGCACCGGCGTGTCCGTCGGATACGGCGCGTCCATGTCGTTCTGAAACACATCCGGCAGCTGGTGCTTGGTGTACTCAACCCGGATATCCTCAAATGTGACCTGCCCGATGTCCGCACGGTTGTGGTGCTGGATGTCGAGGAAAGCCGTGGAGCCGTGGATGCAGTCGCAGTTGCGGAAGAGGATATTCCGGAAGGCAGGCGCGTTTGTCTCGGCGCCCAGTTCCAGATTGCGCCCCCAGTCACACCAGACCACACAGCCCTCGACCAGAATGTCGGCGTTATCTGCCGTGTCCCAGCCCACGATGCCCTTGATTACCACGCAATCGTCGAAGTTGCGCAGGAAGCAGTTCCGGATGCGTACATCGCGGCAGTTGAACAGGTCAATGCCGTCCGCATTGTAGCGCCACATTCCGATTGTCTTGAGGTTTTCCAGCGTGACGTCCTCGCATCCTGCCGGGATGACCGCAAAGGTAGCGGCGTCGCGCAGGGTGGGACCTCCACCCGGATGTGGCGGCAACGGTAAAGCGCAGGATGCCGTCCAGCACGTGCCGCTGCTTCAGCCGGCGCAGGATGTTCTCCCGATCGGCGGGCAGCGGGGCGGTGTAATCGTTGAGCAGCAGGCGACTTTCGTCGGTACGCACCTCGCGGCTCCCGTCGATGACACCGTAGCCGAGTATGTCAATATTCTCCGCGCACACTGCCCGGAAACTGCCGTACAGGTATGCGTCCCGGTCGATCAGCACGGCGGTGTCCGACTCAGATCCATACATCCGATCTCGTGCACGCCGGGACCGAAGGAGAGGATATGCGCCTTGCCTTGCGCGACAGCGGGGAAATCCCGGATCGGGTCAAAGAATACGTGCAGAGCCTGATGGTATCCGTCCGCCTCAACGGTGTACGCGCCCGGAGCCGGCAGTGTCACGGTAGCGGTGTTTCCGTCCGGCACGGCTTGCACGCCGCGCGCGAGCGGGCGCACGGTCAGTTCCCGTACCGGATGTGCCCAGCGGATGTGCAGTGTAACCGGTTCGTCCGCCTCAAAGCCGAGGAAAGCGGCTTCTTCGGTCTGATCCAGTGGGCGCTGACGACCGGGCCACGGGTGTTGTAGGGGAATGCGGATACCCGGCAGAGCGGGGTATCCACGGGGATTCCGTTCAGGGGTTACGGTTATGCCGGTAAAACGCGGCTCTCCTCCCGGAAGATGGCGGGTGATAATCATACACAGTACAACTCCTTTCGCGTGCTGTTGGGCGGTGTGCGGGCTTTGGGTTATTATGGCATATTATTGCACGCTTGTCAAGAGGTTGCAGAACAAATGCCGTGACGGCTTTTGCTTCTTATGCGGCATCGGTTCGCCCCGCCGCCCCCATAGGCAATACCGTTTGTGTGTCTTGCCCAAAACCGCAGGGAAAAGTTTGTGCGGTTTTCCGTGCCGAAATATATCCGGCGAGGAAATAATTGTGGTATAATGGTGGGGACGAGAAAACGAGGTGATGCGATTCCATGAGGCAGAGTAGATGGGTGCGCCTGAGGGCGCGCCTCCGCACGGCAGGCGCGGCGCTTGCCGCAACCTTTCGCCCGCGTAACCTGCGTCGGGCCCGGCGCAGTGTGGTATACAGTGCGCGGAGTACCTGTGTTTTTATCTGGCGATGCTGATTATCGGAACGGGGTTTTTCGTGATCGCGCTGGGAGCCGATGCCGAGCTGGAGCATACCCGGCGACAGATAACGGATAATTACGATTACCATATCGAGATAGGCGGCATGACGCAGGAGCAGATGACGGCTGCCAATAACCGCTTTTACGTGGAGCTGGAGAAGGAGGTTCCATGGCTGGAGGCGGTTCGTATCCGGCAGGAAACGGACGGCAGCTATACCTGCTTTGTTACGGCTCCGGACGGCTTTGATCCTGCCGAAACGTTGGCGTATGTGCGTGCGGAAGTCCTGCGTCAGGTGAGCGGGGACTACCGGGTCAGCACTTCTCCGCTGTACGGGTACGCCTCGACCTACAAAGCTCCGCTGTTATGGGAGCGGTGGGGCATAACATTGGCGTGGCTGTTGATATCGGTGCTGGCATTGTCGGTTCTGCTCCGCGTCCGGCTGGAGCATTTCCGCTTTGTTTACGGCATTTACACGACCTGCGGCGCCGACTACCCCATGCTGTTCGGCGCGATGGCGGGGGATATGCTGGTTATCGCGCTGTTCTGCGTGCCGCTGTCGGTGCTGCTGGGCATCGGCGGGACGGCGTTGCTCTGCCTGCCGCGCGGGCTGGAACTGCACCTGTCGGCGCGCACGGTGCTGACACTGCCACTGCTCTGGATCCTGACGGTGCTGGCGGCGGTGTGCCGTCCCATGCGGCGGCTTTCGCATCGGACGCCCATCTGGATGCTGACCGGGCAGGATGCCTCGGGGTTGGTCAGCTCGCCGCGCAGATCCCTGCGGCTGTTCGGTGCGTCCTTTCCCGGTCGGTACGAGCTGTTCACCTTCTGGCGTATGCGGAAATACTACGCCGGACTGATTCTGTCGGCGGTGCTGTTTTCGGCGCTGTTTGTCAGCGGGCTGTACATAGCGCGGATACAGGAATCGCGTGCGGACGTCCCTGCCTACGAATACATAATATCCTATCCCGCGACCGCCGGCGTCGAGAGCGAGACGGGGGAGGATGGCGGCATCGTTCTGCCGACCGTGGATGCCGATACCGCCGCCATGCTGCGCAGTGACGGCGATCTGTTCATTCCGTCTGTCGCCAATCTGCCGTCGGTTGCCTATGTTTGGTGGCAGGCGGAGCGCCGCGCCGGCACCTGTATGTCGCACCTGCTGATCCGCCCGGAGCAGACCGGGCGTGTTGCCGGCTCCTATGTCGTGCCCTCCGATGAGCGCGCGTCTGACGGGTACACGTTTGCCATGCAGAACTACACCTACGTCGCGGTGGATTCACTCTGGCTGGACGCGATCACGGAGAACGGGCTGGGAACCGTCGAGGGAGATCCGTCCGCCGTGCTGACCGACCCGTACAGCATCATTGTTACGGAGGATATCTACAACCAATCCGCCTACCGCTTTTCTCCGGGTGACAGGGTGGTCGTGGCGACACTGCTCAAAATGAATAAGCCCATGATCGCGGTAGCGGACGAGCGGGCGGCGCTCAGGCAGCAGATAGCAGGCTGTTCCTTTTCCTATGCGGAATATACAGTTTGCGCTGTGGTGCGCGGCATGACCTCCCGCGACAGTATCCTGCTTGGCGTCGGGTACGATGCCTACACAACGCTGACAGGTCAGCCTGCCGTGCGGGATAAGCTATATGTGTATATGGACGGTGAGGCGTCCTTTGAGGAGGTACGTGAAGCCGAAACCGCCGTCCGGCGCGAGGTTTCCTACTTCAGTGGATGGACGGTCAGCCGGACGGGAAACTGCTTCCGCGCCCGCGTGCAGAACGGACGCGGCACGCCGGATGTCATCCGCCTGCTTTCGGTGCTGATCCTGCTGATCTCTCCTGCGGTCTGGCTGTTTTCCCAGATCATGTTCTATCGAAAGCGGCGGGGTGAGCTGGCGCTCCTGCGCGCACTGGGCGCGCGGAATCGCCGCATTGCCTGCCTGTTCCCGCTGGCTGGCGGTGTTCTCTCGGTGCTTGCCTCGCTTGTGACCGTGGCGCTGGTCAGCCTGTGCAACCGGATCGTGTACCTGTGCATCGCTGTCCTGCTCCCGAAGCTGCATCTGACCCGATGCCTTCCCGTATGCATACAGCCTGTCGATACCGGCACTGTTGCTCTGCGTCGGTATCTCGCTGGTGTGCGGCTTTCTGTCCTGCGTCATCCCCGGATGGCTTCTGCGGCGGAGGGGGAAGGGAAGCGCCGGGGGAGATCCCGGCAATCTGCTGCCATGAAAGGAATCTGCTATGTTTGATAAGTACGGAGAATCCGCCGCACCGTGCGGCACAGACCCGGAGCGCGTCATCCTGGAGACGCATGACCTGACGCGGCAGTATGAGCAGTCCGATGAGGTCATCACCGCCGTGAACCGGGTGAATATACGCATCCGGGAGGGCGAATTTGTTGCGGTTGTCGGTCCGTCCGGTTCCGGGAAAAGCACCCTTTGCACCTGCTGGCAGGGCTGGACCGTCCGAGTGCGGGCGCTGTTTTCATCCGGGGGCAGGACATTACCGCGATGGATGACGACACGCTGGCACGCTTCCGGGGCGAGTATGTCGGCGTTGTGTTTCAGGAGCACAATCGATCCCGCAGTTTACGGCGCTGGAGAATATTTTGATTCCTACCATGATGTGCCGCAAACCGGATACCGCCTACGAGGAAAATCTGAAAAAGCTGGTGGCGGCGCTGGGCATAGCCGACCGTCTGCATCATCTGCCCGCCGAGATGTCGGGCGGACAGCGCCAGCGGGTCGCGATTGCGCGGGCACTTATCAACCTGCCGCACGTTGTGTTTGCCGACGAACCGACCGGCAACTGGATCGTGCCAATGCCGACGAAGTTCTGACGCTTCTGCTGGAGACGCGCGCCATGCTGGGGCAAACATTGGTCATGGTCACGCACGATATGAGCATCGCAGAGCGCGCAGACCGTATCCTATACATGGAGAACGGCTTCGACGGCAGTCGACAGACCCCGTGCACGCGGGTAACGCACGCCTATGAAAAAAGAACCCCGCCCGTAAGCCAACGGCTTACGGGCGGGGTTCTTGCGCGGCGGACTGTTGTGCACCTTGCGGTCGATTATTTCTCCAATGCCGCGCGGGTCTGCGCCATGACCAGTTTGTAGTAGATACCGCGCTGGTTAAGCAACTCCAGGTGCGTGCCGAATTCGGCGACGCGCCCGTGGTCAATGACCAGTATTTTGTCCGCGTTGCGCAGGGTCGAGAGGCGATGCGCAATGGCGAAGGTTGTGCGGTTTTCCGTCATTTTGTCGATGGCGTCCTGAATCAGCTTTTCGGTTTCGGTGTCCAGTGCCGCGGTCGCCTCGTCCAGAATCAGAATGGGCGGGTTATGAATCAGCGCACGGGCAATGGCGATGCGTTGCCGCTCACCACCCGAAAGCGAATAGCCCTTCTTCTCCCACGATGGTGTTGTAGCCCTGCGGCAGATTCATGACGAAATCATGCGCGTTGGCGGCACGTGCCGCCCGCACCACCTCGTCATCGGTTGCGTAGGGCTTGGCATACCGGATATTGTCGCGTATGGAGCCGGAGAACAGGTGCGTTTCCTGCAGCACCACGCCCATCTGCGAGCGGAGCGACTGCTGGCTGATCTGTTTGATGTTCACACCGTCGATCTCAATGCAGCCCTCGGTCGGGTCGTACATACGCATGATGAGGTTTATGAGCGTAGATTTCCCACACCCCGAATGCCCGACGATACCGATCATTTCGCCGTGCCTGACTTCCACGCTGACGTCCCGCAGAACGGGATTGCTTGCCTCGTAGCCAAAGGTTACGTGCTGAACGCTGACATCACCCCGGAAGTTGAAATGCTGGGGTTGGACACATCCGCCACTTCCGGCTCCTCTTCCAATCTCCATGATTTTACCGAAAGAGGTCGTAAAGGCGGAGATATTACGGGGATCTGCGTAATCTGCATCAGCGGTGCGTACAGAATGGAGGCGTAGGTGTTGAACTGGTTCAGCTCGCCGACGCCCAGAACCCCATTGAACAGCATCAAGGTTGCCGAACCACATGATGAGGTAGGAGCCGAAGCGCAGGGCAAAGCCCAACAGCGGGAAGACTGTATCAAACAGCTTGCCGTTTGCCTCGTCCTGATGCGCCTGCTGATTGGTGCAGTCGCGGAACTCCTCAATAGCTGCCTCCTCGCGTCCGTAGGACTTGACCACACGGATGCCGCTCAGGATATCCTGCAACGTCTGGTTGGTGCGGCGCCCCTTCTGCCATGCCTTGATGTTCAGACGCTTCATCATACGCCGGAAGCAGAAGATGAACAGTACAACGAACGGTATGGGAACAAAAATGAACAGGCTCATGTGCGTGCCGAGCGACACGTCCATGCCCGAACCAACACAAGCCCCAGTACAAAGGAGATGAGCTGCCCGGAAGTAGGTGGGGAGCAGGTTGGTCATGAAGTTCTGCACGACCGCCACGTCATTGTTGATGCGCCCCATGAGATCGCCGGTCGATTTTTTCTGCACCGAGGACATGGACAGCATCTGGATTTTCTCAAACAGCAGTGTCCGCAGGAAGCGCGTGAAGCGGTTACCCGAGAAGGCGGCAATGCGGCTCTGCACCATGCCCAACACTTTGTTGAGAATGTCAAAGCTGACGATGGCACCCACGATCAGCCACAGGTGGAGTGCCCACGACGGCTGGGAGGTGACGTTTTGTTCAAAATGTAGTCGTTGATGAGCGTTTTCTGGAGGACGGGCACTACGTACTGGATGCCCATTGCCAGGACGGCGGTCAGCAGCGGGAACAGCATCATGAGGCGGAGTCCCTTGGTCATGCCCCACAGCTGGCGGTAGGTTTCCTTCTTGCTCGACAGAAGGGGCAGATGTGCGTGTGCATGACGAACGGACGCCCGCACTTCTGGCAGTAGCGTTCCGGCTCGTTGCTCACAAACACCTTCTCGGTGTTGCCCGATGCGATGGATTCGCAGGCGTCCACCATGACCGCGTAGCGGGGCATATTCCGCCCACTGACAAAACGGCACAGACGGGTGCTCACGCCGTCCACCTTGGCGAAGAAGGCACAGCAACCGTACAGCATTTCAACCGAGAAGTCCGAGAGGTGAGAGAATTCCCCTTGGCTTCCAGTCTGCCTTCATTGATCTTGTAGATATACCGGTCGGTGAAGACCATACGTCCGTCCACCCGCCGCTCAAATTCGCAGTCGAATGGCAGACAGTACATGACCCGCTCGTCCGGTCCGCGCTCCGCTTCCAGTACGGCGGAGTCGGCGGGGGACAGGTCAAACAGCAGCTTCATATCGGCGTTCCTCCTGTATCAGAGGTAGATCTCGACCTTCTTGTAGCTGGTCTTGTCCAGCTTGGTCGGATCCTCGATGGTAAAGCAGTTGCCGTCGATGTCGTACATGAATAGCCCGTCCGTCCTCCAGCGTGCGGATGCTGGAGGAGGGGTTGGTCATGATGAATTCGATGCGCCCGGCGCTGGTGGTCACGTCCCAGTAGCAGTAGCCGAACTTCTCGGAGAAGGAGTGGATCTTGCTGATTGAGGGGGGTGAAGTAGCGCCGACTCAGTTCGGTGTCTATCATTTTCACGGTTTCGGGCGGAAAATCCGACAGCCGCCGGATCATGCCCAGCTCATCGCCGCGCCCGCCCAGCCGGGTGTCCGGCTCGCGGATGGAGATGAATTCCTCCGGGAGGAGATGGGGAACGCCCGGACGGGCACCACCCGCTCAAAGAACTCCACTTCGCCGGAGGGCTGAGTCGAGGGTCAGCGAGATCAGATCTGCCCGCCGAGGGCGTGAAAACGGCATTCTCCGGCGTCAGATCCAGCGAAATGCGGTGTTCAAACAGGTCCTTTTCACCGTCGGGAGCGGCGACCTTGGTCAGTTGTGCGTCAGCCATAACATACCTTCCTTTCGTGCGGGAGCCGTCAACGGCCCTCCATGACCTTCTGGAGCTGTTCGTTCTGGAGCGTCCAGAGGCGGTAGTAGATGCCTTTCTTTTCCATAAGCTGTTCGGCGGTACCCATTTCGGCAAGCTCACCGTTGTCAATCGCCATGAGATAGTTGCAGTTCTTGAGCGTGGACAGGCGGTGCGCAATGGAGATGGTGGTCTTGCCGACGCTCACGCGGTCGATTGCCTCGGAGATCAACCGCTCGGTTTCGGTATCCATGGCGGCGGTTGCCTCGTCCAGGATCAGCAGGGACGGGTTGAGCAGCAGGGCGCGCGCGATGGAAATGCGCTGGCGCTCTCCGCCCGACAGCGAGCGGCTGCCGATACCGACCTTGGTCTCGTAACCTTCCGGCAGCTGGAGAATGAAATCGTGGGCATTTGCCGCCTTGGCGGCGGAGACCACCTCGTCCAGCGTGGCGTCCGGCTTGGCATAGCGGATATTGTCTGCGATGGTGCCGCGGAAGATGTATACCTCCTGCGAAACGATGGCAACATTGCGCCGCAGGGACGCCATTTCCAACTGCTTGATGTCCACGCCGTCAATGGTGATGCTGCCGCTGACCACGTCATACATCCGCGTGATCGAGGTTCGCAATGGTGGATTTGCCCGAGCCTGTGTGCCCGACCAACCCCACGTGGTCGCCCTCGTGGATCGTGAAGCTGATGTCCTTCGAATGGGACGGTTGGGGTTGTAGTGGAAGCTGACATGATCAAAGACGATGTCGCCCCGCAGGGAATCCGATGCACCGGATTGGGTGCTTCGGCGACCTCCGGCGTCATGTCCATGACCTCAAACATACGCACGGCGCAGTTCATGACGTCGGTCACCTGGTTTGTGAAGTTGGTGAAAAAGCTCAGCGGGGAGAAGATCAGTCCGGTGTAGCCGATGTAGGTTGTCAGCTGACCGTAGGTCATGGTCTTGCCGAACAGACCGCGGATGACCATCAGACCGCCGGGACCCCACACGGCATGGCAGGATGCGCCGATCAGGATCGAGATAACAGGGAATATCCAGATGGATACGGCATTGACCTTCGATTTGCCTTGTAGAGCCGGGAGGAATACTCATAGAAGCGATGCGTTTCCGCGTCCTCCTTTGCGAACGCCTTGACCACACGGATGCCGGTGAGCGAGTCGTTCATCATGGAGTTCATGGAGGAGGAGCGCCGCCGAGCGAGGAGTATGCGCGGATCAGCTTGGGAATGGCGAACTTGATCATCAGCACGACCGGGATAATGGGAATGAACAGGAGCAGTGTCAGCTGCCAACTGATACGGAACAGCACGACCGACAGCGCAACGTAGGACAGCACGTGCATGACAAAGTAGGGAACGCCATCAATGAAGAAGCTGCGGACACGCTCTGCGTCATAGTTGACGCGGTTGATAAGCCGTCCGGTCGGGTTCTGATTGAAGTAGGAAAGCGATTGGTGCTGCATGGCGCGGAAGATATCATTCTTCATATTGCGCACCACGCGGGTGGACATATAGGCGTTGACCCGGTTCTGGACAATGCCGACACCCATGGACACGACCGCCATGGCGACCAGCACGCCGACCCACAGGAACACGTACTTTTGTCCTCGTGCAGGTCGCCTGTTTTGTCGATGACGCGGTCATAGAGGATCTGTCCGCTGATGATGGGGGTTGCAATGGAGATAGCCGTGTTGACCAGCAGGCACAGCGCGATGATGACGAGCTGCGGGCGGAAGTAGCCGAAATAGCCGAGCAATCGGTGAAGCACGCCCTTTTGCTGATGCAGTGCTCGCAGATCTTGTTCTGCTGATCGGTGTAGGGGCGTCCGCATTTGGGGCATACGCGGTTGAACTGCTCAAAAATCTGGTCGTCAGCACCGACGTCCTCGCCGTTTGCAAGCCGCTCCCAAATAGCGGTGAAGGCGAGCAGCTTGAGCTTGCAGGTATTGGTGCAGTAGCCCGGGATGACCGTTGTACCGGTCAGTCCCCAGGCGCGGGTTGCGTCGCGGAACTGCTCATCGGTCATGTCGCCCTGCACGGGCGGCTTGTCATCCGGAGCGTGGCGGTGTACCTGCAGACGGTTGGAGGTAGCGTAGTTGTCAATGTACGGCTCGGATAGGCAGTCCAGCGGGCAGGACTCAAAGGTCGAGTCGCCGACGGTGACGCGGTAGAGGTTCCCGTCCTTGCGGGAAAATGCCAGCCATACCTCTCCGTAGTCGCCGTTCATGTCCAGATCCAGCCGCAGGCACATATCCAGCCCGGCGGGATCGACTGATGGGCTGTCAGAACGGCCTGTGCGCCGGCAGACAGCTTGTCAAGCGGTAGTATGGGGATCACATCCTTTCCATAATTATAAAGGCGCTCATATGTGGATTTACTTACGTTCTGTGTGTGCAAGTGATACGGTTTGCCCGAATCGCAAGTATGATAGCACTTTTTCCGGAAAAAGCAACCCGTTTTTGAAAATTCCTTCATTTTTGGAGCTATGCCCAATTATTCACGAAAACAACCGGCGCTTTTCACAGAAAGGACAAATAAGTCCGGCATCGGGCGGAATGTGGGCGCTAATGCCGTTAAATCGGCTCAAAAGCAGAAAGGTTGCCCTATGGGTTGGTTGGTGCTGTTGTACATACCAGCATTCCCAATAATTCGACATCTTGTTGGAATTGCCTCTTGCTTTTTGTGATGGAACTGTGATACAATAGTAAAGGTTTCGTAAAGCGAACCGGACAGATGTTTCCAATATAGGTTCGAAGTAATGGGTCGAATGTTTCTACCGCACCCCGCAGTTGCGACTATTGGCGAATATCCCGCAAACGACTGAGACGATGCACCGATGAGCGTTTCCGGTGCCTTTGCGTGTTGCTGCGGGACTTCTTGCGCGCGGACGGTTACCTCCTCTACTCCCGGATCGGTACGGACAGGCATCTGCCTGTCTGTTTTTGTTCGGTACGCGGCGATTGGTGATTGGTCTCCCTGCGGGAGGCTTCACATAGAAAAAATATGGATGGATCAAGAAAATCCTCAAAACAAAAAGGAGAAAAACATGAAAAAAGATCCTGTCTCTGTGTCTGGCTGTCCTTATGCTGGCGGCGTGCATGTCCGCATTTGCTTCCTGCGGCGAGAGCGGCGAGAAGAAGATGAAGGTTGGCTTTATCTTCCTGCATGACGAGAACTCCACCTATGACAACAACTTCCTTGGCCGCCAAGGCTGCCTGCGAGGCGAAGGGCGTCGAGATGGTCGTGAAGAAGAACATCCCCGAGTCCTCCAAGTGCAAGGACGCTGCGGATGACCTGGTTGCACAGGGCTGCACCGTTGTGTTTGCTGACAGCTTCGGTCATGAGGACTTCATGATCCAGGCTGCCAAGGAGCACAAGGATGTTCAGTTCTGCCATGCGACCGGTACCAAGGCGCACACCGAGAAGCTGGACAACTTCCACAACGCTTTCGCTTCCATTTATGAAGGTCGTTACCTTGCCGGTATCGCGGCAGGTCATGAAGCTCAACGAGATGATCGCTGCCGGTAAGTTCACCGCCGAGGAGGCAGTGATGGGCTATGTCGGCGCGTTCACCTACGCCGAGGTTATCTCCGGTTACACTTCCTTCTACCTGGGCGCCAAGTCTGTCTGCCCCTCTGTCACCATGAAGGTTACGTTCACCGGCTCCTGGTACGATGAGACCAAGGAGAAGGAGGCTGCCAACAAGCTGATCTCCCAGGGCTGCAAGCTGATTTCCCAGCACGCTGACTCCATGGGCGCTCCCAAGGCGTGCGAGGATGCCGGCATTCCCAACGTTTCCTACAATGGCAGCACCAAGACCGCCTGCCCCAACACCTTCATCGTTTCCTCCCGCATCAACTGGCAGCCCTACTTTGAGTACATGATTCAGCAGGTCAAGGACGGCAAGAAGATTGACACCGACTGGACCGGTACGCTGGCTAACGGCGCCGTTGTTCTGACCGAGATCAACGAGACTGCCGCTGCTGCCGGCACCAAGGAGGCTATTGAGAAGGCAGAGGCTTCCCCTGAAGAAGGGCGAGCTGCACGTCTTTGATATCAACACCTTCACGGTTGGCGGTCAGAAGCTGACCTCCTACATGGCTGACGTGGACACCGATCCCGAGTTTAAGAAGGACACCGAGGTCGTCGAGAACGGCTACTTCAACGAGTCCGGCAAACGCTCCGCTCCGTACTTCGACGTACAGATCGACGGCATCACGCTGCTCGACCAGAACTTCGGTTCGTAATCCGACATTTCCGGATACAGGACGCACTCGGACCGGACGGGGAATCCCCGCCCGGTCCCGCGTCCGTTTTTCACTTATGGGGATTTTGAATTCCTGTTACAGGCAACCTCGCATCGGGTGCGCCACACGCGGTGCGGCAACAAAACCACGGAGGTATGAGCGTGAGCAAAACGGCGGCAATTGAGCTGAAGGGCATATCAAGCACTTCGGCTCCGTTCGTGCAAACCGGAATGTGGATCTGACGGTGTACAACGGGGAGACTCTTGCCATTCTGGGGAGAACGGAAGCGGCAAGACCACCCTGATGAACATGATCTCGGGTATTTACTATCCGGATGAAGGCAGTATCTGCATCGGGGGCAGGGAAGCACAGATAAGCTCCCCGAAGGATGCCTTCCGGTACCGCATCGGCATGATCCATCAGCACTTCAAGTTGGTGGACGTGTTTACGGCGGCGGAGAACATCGTGCTGGGTGTACCGGAAACGGGACGGTTTTCCATGGATGCGGTGAACCGGCGGGTCAAGGAAATCACCGAGCGGTATGGCTTCCGTCTGGAGCCGACCAAGAAGATATACGAGATGTCGGTCTCCGAGAAGCAGACGGTCGAGATCGTCAAGGTACTGTACCGCGGCGTGGATATTCTGATTCTGGACGAGCCGACCGCGGTTCCTGACGCCGCAGGAGGCGGGCAGACTGTTTGATATCCTCCGTGTCATGCGCGCCGAGGGCAAGGCAATCATCATCATCACGCACAAGCTGCATGAGGTCATGGCAATCTCCGACCGGGTAGCCGTCCTGCGCAGGGTGAGCATATTGCCACGGTTGAGACGGCGCATACCACCGAGGCGGAGCTGACCGAGATGATGGTTGGCAAAAAGGTGGAGCTGAACATTGAGCGGCGGGCGCCTGTGAATCCGGTCGAGCGGCTGACGGTCGAGGGACTGCGCTGTCTCAACCAGGAAGGCATCCCCGTTCTCCGCGATGTGTCCTTTACGGCACGTGCCGGGGAGATACTGGGTATCGCCGGCATTGCGGGCAGCGGACAGCGGGAGCTTTTTGGAGTCCATCGCCGGATTGCAGCACCTGGAGGCAGGTACCATCCGCTACAATAACCCCAAGAACGGGGGAAGTCGAGGATCTGCGTGATAAAACGCCGTTGCAGATACGCGAGCTGGGCGTCCGGCTTTCCTTCGTGCCGGAGGATCGCCTGGGCATGGGCCTTGTCGGCAACATGGATATTACCGACAACATGATGCTCCGCTCCTACCGGCGGGGGCAGAGGCGTGTTTTTGGATCGCAAGAAGCCGCACGACCTGGCGGAGGAGATCATCCGCGAGTTGGAGGTTGCCACGCCGGATACGCACACGCCCGTGCGGCGGCTGTCGGGCGGTAACGTGCAGAAGGTGCTGGTAGGGCGCGAGATCGCCGCGGCGCCTACCGTTCTGATGGCGGCTTACCCAGTGTGCGCGGTCTGGACATCAATTCGTCCTACCTGATCTACCATCTGCTCAACCAGCAGAAGGAGCGCGGGACAGCGGTTCTTTTTCGTGGGGAGGATCTGGACGTTTTGCTGGCGTTGTGCGACCGGTTGCTGGTCATGTGCGGCGGGCAGGTATCCGGCATCGTGGATCCGCGCGAGGTCACAAAGGAGGAAGTCGGTCTGCTGATGACGGGCGTTGTGCCGGAGCGTCTGCGGACTGCCGTCGAGCCGGTCGGTGCCGGTCGTGCGGGAGGAGGAAAACCATGGCTGAGTCTCATATTGCCAAGCAGACAGCGGACAAGCCCCGTCGGGCGCCTCTGTTCCATATAGTCAAGCGCAACGTCATGCCGTGGTATAAGGCGTGGGCGGTACGCGCCATTGCCATTCTGGCGTCCTTTGTGCTGATGGGGCTTGTGTCCCTGCTGGTTCTGCACGAGAATCCCTTCCGGGTGTTCGGCACCATGTTTTCGGGGGCTTTCCGGTACCCGAAGCGCACGTGGCGTCTGTTCTATGATACCGCCATGCTGTTGCTGATTGCGCTGGCGCTGACGCCTGCCTTCCGGATGCGGTTCTGGAATATCGGTGCGGAGGGACAGGTGCTGATCGGCGGACTTTGCTCCTTCCTGTGCATGAAGTACCTTGCCGACCTGCCCAATGCATTGCTCCTGCTTATCATGCTGGTGGCAGGCATGGCGGGCGGCGTTATCTGGACAGCTATCCCCGCTTTCTTCAAGGCGAAGTGGGGCACCAACGAGACGCTGTTCACGCTGATGATGAACTACGTTGCTACCTGCCTTGTCGCATTTTCCATACAGGCGATGTACCCGAAGGGTACCGGCACCGTGGGCATCCTGAACCCGGACACGCAGGCGGGCTGGCTGCCGAAACTCGGAAACGGAGACGGCTCGAATTTCATACTGACCATCCTGGTAGCGGTGCTGCTTACCTGCTTGTGTACGTGTATATGCGTTACAGCAAGCAGGGCTATGAGATTTCCGTGGTCGGTGAGAGCGAGAATACTGCCCGCTACATCGGAATCAACGTGCGGAAGGTAATCCTGCGGACCATGATCGACAGGAGCGCTGTGCGGACTGGTCGGCTTCCTGCTTGTCGGCGGACCCAACCACTCCATCGAGGCAAACTCGGTCGGCGGAAACGGCTTTACGGCAAGTATGGTCGCATGGCTGGCGAAATTCAATCCCGTGTTCATGCTTTTCGCATCCTTCCTCATTTGCTTCCTCCGGACAGGCTCCGGACAGGTCACGAGTGACTTCAGTATCGACAGCTCCTACGGCGATATTCTGATCGGCATCGTGCTGTTCTTGATCATCGGCTGTGAATTCTTTATCAACTATCAGGTTTGCTTCCGCAAGAAGCAGAAGGAGGCATAAATGCTGGACAGATTGATCGGATTCATTCCCGGAGCCGTGAAGATGGGAATCCCGCTGCTGTATGGCTGTACCGGCGAGATCCTCACGGAAAAAATCCGGAAACCTGAATATGGGTATTCCCGGTATCATGTACATAGGCTCCATCAGCGGGGTCATAGGCTCCTTCCTGTATGAAAAATCACTTGATAACCCGGCGGACATAAACCCGTTCCTTGCCGTCTTCATCCCGCTTGCCTGCTGTCTGTTCGGCGCGGTCTGATCGGACTGCTTTATTGCTTTCGACCGTGACTCTGCGTGCAAACCAGAATGTCACAGGTCTTGCCATGACCACGTTCGGCGTCGGACTCGGGAAACTTTTTCGGCGGTTCACTGATCCGGCTGGTCGGCAGCAATACCGGCGAGACTTACATCAGCGTCAAGACGACCAGTGACATCTTCCGGACGCCGCTTCCCTTTGCGGCGGATCTCGGTGCCTTCGGGCAGGCAGTTCTGTCCTACGGCTTCCGACATACCTGGCGATCGTGATAGCGATTGTGGCGGCGGTCGTGCTCCGCCGGACGCGCGTTGGCTTGCAGCTGCGCGCTGTCGGCGAGAATGCGGCGACAGCGGACGCGGTGGGCATCAACGTTACCCGCTATAAGTATGTTGCTACGGTGGTGGGCAGCATGATCGCAGGGCTTGGCGGACTGTACTATATCATGGACTACATCGGCGGTTCCTGGTCGAACAATGCATTCGGCGACCGTGGCTGGCTGGCGGTTGCGCTGGTTATCTTCGTTATCTGGCGCCCCAATCGGCAATCCCCGGCGCACTTCTGTTCGGTGCGCTGTACAATCTGCCGCAGTATGTGGACGGACTGACACTGGCGCAGAAAAAGCTGTTCGAGATGATTCCCTACGTTGCCACGCTGCTGGTTCTGATTATTACCAGCATCCGCAACCGGCGCGAAAATCAGCCGCCTGCCGGACTGGGACTCAACTACTACCGCGAGGACAGATAGCGCATACCCGCACTCCGTAATCTTTATCGGGGGTGTTAAAAAACTCATCTTGAGTTTTTAACACCCCGATCTTGTGTATACAGGCGTACAACCCCACATTGGAAAAAGCGGCAGAACAATTTAGCAGCTTGCAAAAGCGAAATTTGCATAAATTGCCAAATTGCCCGAAAAAGGTGAAAAAATATTTTCTCCGGCGCCCGAATGCGGCAACTTTCGACAGAGCGGATGTGGTATACTGACCACGCACCGGACGCCGGAATCGGCGCGGTGCCGTAAATGACGCACGATCCGGCAGGAGCCGGACGGAACTGGGAGGAAAGAAATGGATACGAAAATGCTTGAGAAAGAGCCAGAGGTTTGCCGTATGGGGAACGGCATTCCGGAAAAAGGAAGCAACGGCGTGGGCTACATAGCCGCGGCGGTATTGGACGAGGCGGGACGGCTGATCCTGCCGGAGGGACTGCGGATGCGCATGAACCGGGCGCCGGGGGCGCAGGTGTGGGTTTGCCTGACCGGGAGGGGCTGCTTGCCGAGTACGGGGCGACTATTGCCGGATATGCGGGAGCCGCTTGACCCGGATGCACCATGCGTGATATGTCCGTCCTGCATCCGCGAGGTGCGCGAGACAGGGGGGCGTACGACACGCAGGAGTCTTGATATAGTTGACCGGCAGAAAAGCCGGGTATTTCAGAAAGTAAGGGTGTTAAAAAACTCAATTTTGAGTTTTTTAACACCCTTACCTCTCGTCTCATGAAATCAGCGTTTCCTGAACGGTACCTTGTGACAGTTCACGGTTTTTACAGTCCAAATTCGCTCTGCCCCAGTGCCGCCTCAATACGCAACAGCCGATTGTATTTGGCAACGCGTTCGGTACGGCAGGGCGCCCCCGATTTGATGAGCGGAGCTCCGACAGCGACTGCCGATCGGCGATGGTGGTATCCTCTGTCTCGCCGGAACGGTGCGACAGAATATAGCGGTTGTAGCCCGCCGTTCGCGCCTCCCGTATGACGCGCAGTGTCTCGGTCAGCGTGCCGATCGATTGGGTTTGATAAGGATGGCATTGGCAGCGCCTGCGCGGATGCCCTCGCGCAGGCGAGCCGCATTGGTGACGAACAGGTCGTCCCCTACCAGCATGACACGCCCGCCATGAACGCCGGGTCATGTCTGCCCAGCTCCGGAAATCCTGCTCGCCCAGCCCGTCCTCAATCGAGAGTAATGGGTAGCGCTCCGACCAGTCGCTCCATTGGCGGATCAGTTCGTCCGGCGTCCGTTCCTTCCCGGATTTGGGCAGACGGTAGGAAAAGGCGCCGTCCCTGCCCGGTACCGCCCACTCCGTGGCGGCGGCATCCAGTGAAATTTTAACCTCGTCGGTTGTCCTGCCCGCTGCCTCAATGGCGCGGAGAAGGAACCGGATCGCTTCCTCGTCGGACTCCAATTCGGGGGCATAGCCACCCTCATCGCCGACCGCTGTGGTGTGCCCCGCGTCGCGAAGCAGTCCGCCAAGTGCGTGGTATATCTCACTGCCCCACCGCAGTGCCTGCGCAAAGCAGGACGCGCCGACCGGCACGATCATGAATTCCTGAATCTCCATGTTGTTGTCGGCGTGTGCGCCGCCGTTAAGCACGTTCATCATGGGGACAGGCAGGCGGCAGGCGTCCGCGCCGCCGATATAGCGGTACAGCGGCATCCGGTACCAGTTGGCGGCGGCGCGCCGCCGCCAGCGATACGGCAAGGATGGCGTTGGCACCCAGCTTGGATTTGTCAGACGTTCCGTCCAGGCGGCACAGCGCCCGGTCTACCTCTGCCTGCTCACAGGCGAACATACCGGAGAGCGCCGGGGAGATAATGTCACAGATATGCCCAGCCGCCTCCCGGACGCCCCGCCCGCCGTAACGGCCGGCATCACCGTCGCGCAACTCGTGCGCCTCAAAACTGCCGGTGGATGCCCGGACGGTACGCTGGCTACGCCCACGGTGCCGTCTGTCAGCATGACGGTTGCCTCCACGGTCGGGTTGCCACGCGAATCCAGTATCTCGCGCCCGCAGCATTTCATGATCTGAGGTTTTGTCATAGAAAATCCGCCTTTCTCCGGGGCTTACCCCCGGCTTGCTCGGAGGTAGTATGCGGCAGAAAAGGCATTTCCATACATGGCGGGCGTCAAGGGCGGTGCAGGGTTGCGGACGGTTCCGGTTTTGCTGTTACCGTCTGCTGTCAATCCACGTTGCCAGCCGACCGCACGTCAGGTAGAGCCGGAACATAATGCGTTGCCGAAGCCCCTGCCCACCGAGCAGGTATTGCCGGCTTTCCTGCAGGGTGCGGCGCAATTCCTTCGCCTCAGCGGAAATTCCTCGTTCCCGCCCGGAGCGGAGGAGCATCCGATACAGGTTCCAGAAAGCGAAAGCCTGCATGGAGGTCACCGATTCCAGCATGGCGGGATGTTCCTTCACGATTTCCCGGATGCGGTGGTACGCCTTCATTTGGGACAGGCGGCGTTCGTTAAACGGCTGTGATGTAGCCGTTCCGGGACGTGCGCGCGTATATCGGTACAGGCACGCACCCGAGAACCAGCAGACGCATTCCCTTACTTCCGTAGAAGTTGCAAACGCTGAACAGTGTGTCCTCTCCGTAAAACAGATCCTCGTCCAAAAAAAGCTGAACCAGGGAAGCCCGCCGGAACATCCGCCCGCAGCAGCTGCCCAGCAGGTGCATATCGCCAACCTCATCTTGCGTACAGGCGCACGCCGTCCGCGCCGGCGAGCGCGGTGTCATAGGCGTTCCTGCCATTTGTGTCCAGCCAGTTCACCGAGGCAATATCCGCGCCGGTGTCCTGCATGCCGGTATACAGCCGCTCCGAGATAAGTCGGGTCTGTCGTATCGTCGGCATCCACAAAGGTAATAAATGCCCCGCTCGCAATCTCAAGCGCCCGGTTCCGGGCGGCGGATACCCGGCATTTGTCTGGTGCAGGACGCGCACACGGGCGTCGGTCTCCCCGTACCGGTCACAGATGGCGCCGGTCGTGTCGGTCGATCCGTCGTCAACCAGAATCAGCTCGAAATCCCGGAATGTTTGAGCCAGCAGGCTGTCCAGATTCACCGGGGCAGGTAGTCTTCTACGTTATAAGCGGGAACTATCACTGAAACTGTCGTATCCATAGAGTATCTCCTCAGCTTTTATTTCTGTGCAGCAGGGTGCAGATTTGCCCGACAAAACGGGCTGTTGCCCGTTCAGTCAGCAGCAGTGCCGCGCCGAAGAAAACCGGCAGAAGTGCCAGCGTGGTGACGGCAGCCCAGGATGACACGCCCGTAGGAATCCAGCGCCACGTGCGACAGCCCCCAGCGTCCGGCGACGGTCATAGCGATGAACAGCAGAATGTTGAGAAGCCAGCGGCGGTAGGTAATCAGGGAGAGCGGTGCAGGATGCGGCGGTTCGCATACAGGATCATGTCATTGGAGCGGTACAGGAGTGCCGCGATGGTGCCGATCAGCACGCCGTAAATGCCGCTCAACTCAGTTCTGCCGCGCAGGAGCAGGACGGCACAAATGGACACCGACAGATTGATGCCGGATTCCAGCACGGAGCGCCATTGCGTCTGCCGGAAATGCTGGGCGAAGGAGATTGTATTCACCGAGGAGTTCCGCCCGTTGATCAGAAACTGTACCGCAATGAACAGGTAGGGAGGTGAAGTTGTCCACGTACCGGGATGTCGGTAACATCGGCGGTGTAGAGCCGCAGGAAGGGGGTAATGAACAGCCCTTGCCACGGTGAACAGCCAGAACGTCAGTGGGTCATGTTGAATATCTCGTACACATCCAACAGCTTTACGAAGCGGGGAAAGTCGGTGTGGTAGGTTTGCCCCAGGATGAAATTGGCGCTGCTGAAATTGCCGATCAGCGTTGTGACCATACCGAACAGCATGGCGTACATAGTGTACACGCTGACCGAAGCCAGCCCGCAGAACCAGGTCGATCAGCGTATCGGTGTTGTTGAATATCAGCGTGGAGACTTCATGAATGACCACGTTCCGGCTTTGGGATATGGCGGCATAGTCCGGCTGTGCCTTGGCGTCCAGCCAGCGGGTAGTGGTGGTACATATACAGGCACACAAAGCCGATCTGCAACAGGTTGACGGCGCAGTAGCGGCTTGCAGCTCGACCACCCGAAGCCCAGATGCAGAGAAGAATCTTGGAGAGACTGGTGACGACAAACGTGACCGTGCCGAGGTTAGTCAGAACGTATTTCTTGCCGTCCGCCAGCAAAAGCAGGCGCAGCTTGCCCTGGAACAGGTAGTTGACGGCACCCGGAAGCCCGCTGAACAGAACGACCAGGCAATCTGCCACGGAGCAATCCCCTCCGCACGGACGGTCAGAGGAAAGACGGCGGCGCACACCAGTACCGCAAGCAGGTAGAAAAAACCCGTCCGACGGTAGAAATGGTGTGTCGCCGCCATGATGCGGTTGACGGCGTTGCGATCCCCCGTGGCAACCGGTCCGTACAGCGCCTGCATGGATGCCGTTCCGATGCCCGCTTCCAGCAGGGCAAGGTAAGCAAGCACTGATTGACCGAGGACAGCAAACCCGTTTGCCTCGGAGCCGAGGCTGGTCGAGGATCAGCCGGGGATGAGGATGCCGAGCGCGATGGTCACCAGCTGATTGAACAGCCCTGTTACAATGTTGCCGAGTCCCTTCTTGGCTTTCGGAGACTGTTCATCGCGATGCCCCCTGTTCCTGAGCCGGCGCAGGCGGTTTACCGCGCGCAGAAGCACTGCCGAACGGGTTTTCAGCACCCGGATATACCATCCCGGCGTATCGCCGAACTGCCCGTCACGAA
>VOFG01004575.1_pt1 | contig 29805 bp, 49 predicted proteins | sample 5384171 | NCBI WGS metagenome assembly VOFG01 (sample SAMN12384726, study PRJNA508395) | human gut metagenome | isolation source: healthy gut F | host: Homo sapiens
TAAAAACTGCCGCCGTTTCCGGCCTGTCCCATTAAAAAGGCGTGGTACTCCAGACATTTTTCAGTGTCTGAAATACACGCCTTTGTGTATGGATGTGATGCAGTTTGCGTTTTATACCCCGAACAGCAAATCGCCATAGGTCGGGTACGGCCAGAAGTTTGCGCCAACCAGCGTCTCAATTTCGTCCGCCACAGCGCGCAGCTCCCTGCATTGCCGTCAGGACATAATCCTTGTAGTACGTCGCCGTCTGCGCCGCCTCGGTATAATCCTTTACGCCAATGAGCGCACTCGAGCGCCTCCGTCTTGTTGTACAGACTTGCGCTCAGCGCGGACAGCTTCGTAACAAGCCTCCTCCGCCTCGCAGGTGATTGCGCCCGACAACGCCTTTTGTTAACGGCCGTTTCCGTTAAATCCTTCGTATGCCATCGCCGCCGGAAGGATATCCTTGCGCGCCATGTCAATCATCGTAAGCGCTTCAATGTTGATAACCTGTTGTAGTTCTCAGCATGATTTCACAGCGGAGCGAACCTCCGCCTCTGTAAAGATACCATGCTTTTCAAACAGTTCGATATTTTTTGTCGGCTACAAAGTACGGCAGCGCGTCCGGCGTCGTCTTGAGGTTTAACAGTCCGCGTTTTCCGCCTCAGCTACCCACTCCCGTCCGAGTAGTTGTTGCCGTTGAAAATAATTCGCTTATGCGCTTTGATTGTCTTTTTAATCAGCTCGTTTAACGCCTTTTCAAAGTCGTCCGCCTGTTCAAGCACTTCGGCAAAATGCTCTAACTCCTCCGCCACAATCGTATTGAGCAGAATATTCGGACCCGCAACCGAGAAGGGCGAACCGAGCATCCGGAACTCAAACTTGTTGCCTGTAAACGCAAACGGTGACGTACAGGTTCCGGTCTGTCGTATCCTTTGTAAAGTTTGGCAGCGAGTTGACCCCTGTTTCCATTATCGAGCGTTCTTTTTCGCATAGGCGCTCCCATGCTCAATCGCGTCGAGAATTTCCTCTAACTCGTCGCCGATAAACATCGACACAATCGCCGGCGGCGCCTCGTTTCGCGCCGAGACGGTGGTCGTTGCCCGCATTTGCCACCGAAAGCCGCAGTAAATCCTGATATTCGTCGACTGCCTTTACTACAGCCATTAAAAAACAATAAAAACTGTCCATTCTCATGCGGCGTTTTGCCCGGTTCGAGCAGGTTTTCGCCGTCGTCCGTCGACAAAGACCAGTTGTTGTGTTTGCCGCTGCCGTTTACGCCCGCAAAGGGTTTTCGTGCAGCAGGCACACCAGCCCATGCCGGAGCGCAACCTTTTTCATTACTTCCATCGTAAGCTGGTTATGGTCGGTAGCAACGTTTGTCGTTCCAAAGATAGGGCGCCAGCTCATGCTGTGCAGGAGCAACCTCGTTGTGCTTCGTCTTAGCAAAAATACCAAGTTTCCAAAGCCCTCGTCCAGCTCTTTCATGTACGCCACAACGCGCGGCTTAATCGCACCGAAGTAGTGGTCCCTAACTCCTGCCCTTTCGGCGCTTTCGCACCGAAGAGCGTCCGGCCCGTAAAATCAAATCCTTACGCTGGTCATACATCTTTTTATCGACCAAAAAGTACTCCTGCTCCGGGCCAACCGTTGTGACAACGTGTTTTGCGGTCGTGTTACCGAACAGCTTAAGCAGCCGCATCGCCTGCTTGTCGATTTCCTCCATCGACTTTAAAAGCGGTGTCTTTTTATCAAGCACCTCGCCGCTGTACGAGCAAAACGCGGTCGGGATGCAAAGGGTTCCATCCTTTATAAATGCATAGGAGGTCGGGTCCCATGCGGTATACCCTCTCGCCTCGAACGTCGCCCGCAGACCGCCTGACGGAAAGAGGACGCATCCGGCTCGCCTTTATCAGCTCTTTTCCGGAAAACTCCATGATGACCGAATCGTCGCCGTCCGGCGTAATAAAGCTGTCGCTTCTCCCGCCGTGATGCCCGTCATCGGCTGGAACCAGTGCGTATAGTGTGTCGCGCCTTTTTTCCACGGCCCAGTCCTTCATCGCATTCGCAACGACATTTGCAACGCCAATCTCAAGGTTTTTTCCTTCCTTGATTGTCTTTGCAGCTCCTTGTACGTCGCCCTTAGGCAATCTCTCGCGCATGACCTTGTCATTGAATCACCATGCTGCCGAACAGTTCCGGTATGTTACTCATAAGAAGACCTCCCTATTCACTCTTTCATAATACTTGTAGACAGCGCCGGTTACACAATCCGCCTTATTTTTTTTTCTCTTTACGCGGCAATACCTTATGTAAAAAAAAGCACTGTGAGAACTAAGCTCACAGCGCCTTTGCTGTTTACAATTGCAAGTATACACCACTTTTTCTTCCGTGTCAATACCTTTTTAAAAATTTTTTTTAAAATTTTGCGTATATTTTGCAAGTCCAAAAACGCAGTATTTCAAAACCAAAGATAATTTCCGCGATTTATCCAAATAATATAATATAAAAATGCAGCACGAACAAAATTAATTGCAAAAATTATCACTTTTTTATTGACAAAATTAAGTTTATCGGCTATAATACGAAATAGAACAACGGCGTTCATGAAAAGAGTGCAAAATAGCGCTCTTTCATGGACGTTTTATTTTTGCTGGGAGGGATACGTTATGAAACGAGAGGGCGAAATCAGGATACCATCAGGCTGCGCCATATCCGGTATCTTTTCAAAAATCGGAAGGCGGCTGTGCGGAGACGCAATCATAAAATCTATTGCTACGATGCATGACCGTTCAAACGGGCTCGGCGGCGGCTTCGCCGGGTATGGGATTTTACCCCGAGTACAAGGACTTATACGCATTTCATGTCTTCTACGACAGTACCGAGGCAAAGGAAGCGTGTGAAAAATTTTTTAGACCGCCACTTCGACATCGTCAACCTTTCCAAAATACCGGTGAAAAAAGTAAAGGCAATTACAAACGAACCGCTTATCTGGCGCTATTTTTGTTACACCGCTGCATACAAAGCTCGTCGACAGCCAGCTCGACGAAAAGGAGTTTGTCGTAGAAAGCGTGATTCGGATTAACACGCAAATCGACGGTGCATATGTGTTTTCGAGCGGTAAAAACATGGGTGTATTTAAGGCAGTCGGCTTTCCGGAGGACGTCGGCGAGTTTTACCGCTTAGACGAGTATGAGGGCTACTGCTGGACGGCGCACGGGCGCTACCCGACGAATACGCCGGGCTGGTGGGGCGGCGCGCACCCATTTGCAATGCTCGATTATTCTATTGTACACAACGGCGAAATATCGTCTTATGACGCGAACCGCCGCTTTATCGAAATGTTCGGCTACAAATAGTACGCTTCTGACCGACACAGAGGTCATTACTTATATGGTCGACTATCTGCTGCGTAAGCAGGGCCTAACGCTGGAGGAGACGGCGGGCGTAATCGCCGCGCCGTTCTGGAAAAACGATTGAAGCAAGGCCCAAGGAGGAGCGCGAAACGCTCGCCTACCTGCGCAACACGTTCGCAAGCCTGCTGATTACGGGCCCGTTTTCCATCCTGCTCGGCTTCGAGGGTGGCATGATGGCCTTAAACGACAGGCTCAAGCTGCGCTCTATGGTCGTCGGCGAAAAGGACGATATGGTATACGTAGCGAGCGAGAGTGTGCAATCCGCGTGATTGCGCCGGAGCTTGACCGGGTATATGCGCCGCGCGGCGAACCCGTTATTGTCAAACTGGACGGAGGTGTGTTATAATGGCTTTGAATTATTTTTTACCCTTTATATGAAGTCGTCCGCAATCCCGACCGCTGTATCGCGTGCCGCGCCTGTGTGAAGCAGTGCGCGAACGGCGTACACAGCTTTGATGAAACACTGGGCCATCTGACCGTGGACGAAAGCAATGTGTCAACTGCCACCGCTGCGTGGCAATTTGCCCCACAAGGGCGCTTAAAGTAACAAAGACCGACCATACCTTCCGCGAAAACGCGAACTGGTCGGGCGAGGTTATCACGGAGGTATACCGTCAGGCGGAGACCGGCGGGGTATTGCTTTCCTCAATGGGGAATCAAAGCCGCTTCCGGTATATTGGGACAAAATACTCATCAACGCCTCGCAGGTGACGAACCCGTCCATTGACCGCTCCGCGAGCCAATGGAAACGAAGACGTATCTCGGCCAGAAGCCGGCAAAGCTACAACGCGGCAGCGACGGAAAACTCATCAATAACCTTGCGCCGCAGCTTGCGCTTGCCGTTCCGGTTCTGTTTTCCGCTATGTCGTACGGCTCAATCAGCTACAACGCGCACGAAAGCCTTGCGCGCGCCGCACAGGAGCTTGGAATCTACTATAACACGGGTGAAGGCGGACTACACGAGGATTTCTATCAATATGGAAAGAACACGATTGTACAGGTTGCGTCCGGCCGGTTCGGCGTACACGAAAATTACCTGACGGCAGGGGCGGCAATTGAAATCAAAATGGGTCAGGGCGCGAAGCCCGGAATCGGCGGGCACCTGCCCGGTAAAAAATCGTCGGCGACGTATCGCGCACACGTATGATTCCGGAGGGTCGGACGCAATTTCCCCCGCGCCGCACCACGATATCTATTCGATTGAAGATTTACGCCAGCTTGTATTTTCTTTAAAAGAAGCAACAAACTATACAAAGCCTGTCATCGTAAAGGTTGCCGCCGTGCATAATGTCGCTGCAATCGCGAGCGGTATCGCCAGAAGCGGCGCGGATATTATCGCGATTGACGGCTACCGCGGCGGTACGGGCGCGGCGCCGACGCGCGCATCCGCGACAACGTTGGTATCCCAATTGAGCTCGCACTCGCAAGCGTCGACCAGCGTTTGCGCGACGAGGGCATCCGCGGTAATGTCGATCCTCTGCGGCGGTTCAATCCGCAGCAGCGCGGACGTCGTAAAAGCAATCGCGCTCGGTGCCGACGCGGTCTATATCGCGACCACCGCCCTGCTCGCACTCGGGTGCCACCTGTGCCGGAGCTGTCATGCGGGCAAGTGCAACTGGGGCATCGCAACGCAGCGGCCCGACCTCGTTGCCCGCCTAAACCCTGACGTTGGCTACAAGCGGCTCGTCAATTTGGTACGCGCGTGGGAGCACGAAATTAAGAAATGATGGGCGGTATGGGCATCAACTCTATTGAGGCCCTGCGCGGCAACCGGCTGATGCTGCGCGGCGTCGGACTGACGCAAAAAGGAGCTTGATATCCTCGGCATCATGCACGCGGGCGAGTAATAAACATGCCGCGTCCCAGCTGGAGGGCGCGAATAAAAAATAGTTTGCCGCAGCAATCGGCGGCGGAATGGAGTTTGCCGGATGATATGCTAACAGCAATTGTAGGGAATCAACTGGGGCGACGAGGGAAGGGCCGTATGGTCGACCTTCTGTCCGAGCAGCAGGATATTGTCGTGCGCTATCAGGGCGGCAACAACGCCGGGCACACCGTCATCAACCACCTCGGTAAGTTTATCTTAAATCTGCTCCTTCGGGTATCCTGCGCGAGAATGTCGTCAATGTCATGGGCAACGGCATGGTGATTGACATTGCGCACCTGTGCGGTGAAATCAGCCGCCTTACAGAGAGGCGGGCGTAAAGGTAACGCCGGGCAACCTAAAAATCAGCGATAAAGCGGTCATTTGTATGCCGTACCACGTCCAATTGGACGGTTTGGAGGAGGACCGGCTCGGCGACGCGAAATTCGGATCGACACGCCGCGGTATCGCGCCCGTCTATTCCGATAAATATATGAAAAAAGGGTATCCGTATGGGCGACCTGCTCGACCCCGAGCCGATGCTCGCGCACTTAAAAGGATATTATTGAATGGAAAAACCTTTCGGTTCACAACGGTTACGGAGCGGAGCCGGTCCGGTTTGAGGATATGGCCGCATGGCTGGAAGCAATACGGCGATATATTAAAGCCGTTTATCTGCGATGTTGGCGCATACCTTGGAGCAGGCAGCAAGCGATGGCAAGCGCATCATGTTTGAGGCGCAGCTCGGCGCGCTGCGTGATATTGACTCCCCCGGTATCTATCCCTACACGTCCTCGTCCTCGACGATTGCGGCATATGCGCCAATCGGCGCGGGGATTCCGGCAGAAAGCTCGACAATACAATCGGTATCATGAAGGCGTACTCCTCCTGTGGGGCGAAGGCCCATTTACGGCGGAGCTGTTCGGCGAGGAGGCGGAAAGCGCTCCGGCAGGCAGGCGGCGAGTACGGCGCGACAACCGGCAGACCGCGGCGCGTCGGCCCGTTCGACGCAGTGGCGTCGCGCTATGGCGTACGCGTACAGGGGCGGACTGCCTCGCGCTCACAAAGCTCGACATTCTCTCCGCACTAAAAGAAATCCGCGTATGCACAGCGTACGACGTCGGCGGTACCATCACGGAGCATTTTCCGACTGGGCATGCGCTCGGATTGCAAAGCCGGTCTTTTGAGACGCTTCCGGGCTGGAACTGTGACATCAGCAGCTACCGTAAGGCGGAGGATTTGCCCAAAGAGGCGCTTGACTATATCAAATATATCGAAAAACTGGTCGGCTGCCCAATCAAATATGTATCGGTCGGCGCCGAACGGGAGGCATATATCACGATGGACTGACACACCGGGCGTATCCCGGTGCACAGCTTGTAAAGGAGTGGTGAAATTGGTAAACATCGTTGCAAACGATATGCATTTTAAGGACTTAAACGAACAAATACGCACAGCGAAAGCGATACCGTCACAGTCGAGAGCTGTATCGGACAGCGCTACATCGGCGACGGCCTGTCCGGCAAAACAATCACCATCAACGGTACGCCCGGCAACGCGCTCGGCGCTTATCTAAACGGTGCGCAAATCTATGTCAATGGCAATGCGCAGGACGCAACCGGCGACACGATGAATGCAGGTCGTATCGTGATAAACGGCAGCAGCGGCGACGCAACCGGCTACGCGATGCGCGGCGGAAAAATTTTGTAAAGGGCGACGTCGGCTACCGCGCCGGTATCCATATGAAGGCTTATGAGGACAAACTGCCCGTGCTCGTCGTGGGCGGAAAAGCCGGCAGCTTTTTAGGCGAGTATCAGGCCGGCGGCGTGATCGTCGTGCTTGGGCTTGCTGTGGCGCCCGTTCCGGTCGGGTACTTTTGCGGTACGGGAATGCACGGCGGCGTAATGTATTTGCGCTGTAATGAAGCGCCGCGAGATCTCCCGGCGCAGGTCGTTGCTTCTCTCGCAACACAGCAGGATATGGCGGCAATTCAGGGCTACATTGAAACGTACTGCGCGGAATTTGGGGTCGATATCGCTACAATTCTTCCGCACCAATTCTACGTTTTGCGCCCCGACACAAAAAAAATCCATACAAACAGCTTTACACGCATAATTAATCCGTGGTAAAATAGATTCAAAAGCAAAGCTTTTTGAATCTTTAGAAGAAAACCGCTGTCGGGGCGCCGCCCCTCCTCCCGCACGGCGGGAATGCGTTTCTTCGGATTTATACGATATGGCACAGTAAAGTGAAACAGCCCGGCGGGCAGAGTTTTTTGATCGGAGGCTCTGCCCTTATCAATACGCGCAGCGGTAAGTACGTCCCGCCCAGCGGTTTACGGTAATAGCGCAAAAACTTACATTATATGCGCACAAAAAGCTTATATCTTCGCGCATAAAAATGATAACTTCACGCCAGAAAGGCATGGTGAGTACTATGAACTATACAAAATCGGAAGTTTTGCAGTTTGTCGCGGAAAACGACGTGAAATTTATTCGACTCGCTTTCTGTGACATTTTTCGGCACGCAAAAAAAATATTTCGATTCTACCCGATAAGCTCGGCGAGGCGTTTGACTACGGGATTGCGTTCGACGGCAGTGCGATTCGCGGCTTTCAAAATATCAGCCACTCCGACCTAATTCTCTTTCCCGACCCGGCTACGCTTTCCGTCCTTCCGTGGCGGCCGGCGCACGGGCGCGTCGTGCGCCTATACTGTAACATCAAATATCCGGACGGAACGCCGTTCGAGGGTGACTGCCGCGCGATTCTGTCCGGTGCGGCGCAACGTGCAAAAGCTATGGGCTACACCTGTAAAATCGGGACGGAATGTGAGTTTTACCTTTTAAGCAAAACGAGTACGGCGAACCAACAAAAACGCCGCACGATATCGGCGGCTACATGGACGTGGCGCCCGCGGATAAGGGGGAAAACATCCGGCGGGAAATCTGCCTGACTTTAGAAGAAATGGGATCAGCCCGGAAACCTCCCACCATGAGCAGGGACCGGGACAAAAACGAGATTGACTTTATGTACAGCGATGCGCTGGAGGCGGCTGATAATCTGATTACCTTTAAAACCGTCGTTAAAACTGCGGCAGCGGGCAATGGGCTGTATGTCATCCTTTATGCCGAAGCCGCTTATCGGTCGCAGTGGCAACGGCCTGCATGTTAATTTGTCGCTTTATAAAAACGGGAAAAACATTTTTAATGAGGCCCACGGAGAAAAGGCGGCGCAGACAGCTTTATCGCGGGAATTTTATCGCGTATCAAGCGAAATTACGTCGTTTTGAACCCGCTTACAATTTATATGCGGCTCGGCGCGGATAAAGCACCGGAAGTATATTACCTGGTCGAGACAAAACCGTTCCAGCTTATCCGTATTCCTGCGGCACACAGTGAGCAAAAGCGGCTTGAGCTGCGTGTTCGCCGACCCGGCCTGTAACCCGTATCTGGCGTTTGCGCTGCTGCTGCACGCGGGCTTGACGGGATCGAACAAAAATGGTTTTGCAGCCGGAAACAGATGTGAACCTGTTCTTTATTTCAGAGGAGGACGCCAAACAGTATGCTTCCCTGCCGCAGAGCTTATCCGACGCACTCGCGCTGACACAAAAAAGTAAATTCGTAGCGGATATCATCCTGCTTTATTGTCAAAGTATATTGTGCAAAAAGAACAGGAGCTGCGTGCCTTGAAAAAGCTGACCGGCAAAAGGTAGAGCACGACCTGTATTTCCACCGTATTTAGTAAACTATGAAGCTTGATTGGGGGTGGTTATTTGGAACATATACTGATTATATCCGGCTCGGAAAAAGGCCGCAGAGCAGCTTGTAAATCTTTTATCTGCGGCAGGCCACAGCAAAATAACCACCATAACGAGCGGAAGCGAAGCGCGGCGGCTGGTCAATGAGACGGAGTTTGATTTTATCCTTATCAATACGCCGCTGCCCGATGAGTTTGGCCACGACCTCGCGGCGGTGCTGAGCCTAAAGGCGAACGCAACGGTATTTTTGCTTGTAAAAAACGAAATTGCCGACGAGGTAGCCGACAAAGTGGAGCCGAGCGGCGTATTTGTGGATTCCCAAACCAATCAACCGCGCCTTTTTCTATCAGGGCGCCAGCGTTTATTAGCGCTTCGCGGCGCAGATTGCTCGGCCTTCGGAAAGAAAAAATATCCAATTACAGACGAAAATAGAGGAAATCCGCATGGTCGACCGGGCGAAGTGCGCGCTGATTCAATATTTAAACATGACGGAAAAGCAGGCGCACTGCCAAGCATAGAGAAGCAGGCAATGGATATGCGCACGACGAAAATGGATATTGCGCAGGGAATTTTAAAACTTATGAATCTTAGGGGCTTGCATTTTGTCTGAAAATAGTGTATTATTAAATATTGAGAATAAAATCTAAAATTTGATTGTAGGAGGATTGCCACACATGCAAGATAGCGCATATTTAATTTTAGAAAAACGGCACTGTTTTCGCGGGCAAGAGCTTTGGATACGCTGGTGAGACGATCGGCGAGGTTGTTTTTACGACTTCTATGACCGGCTATCCGAGACTTTGACCGACCCCAGCTTTTTACGGACAAATCGTAACGCAGACGTTTCCTTTGATTGGGAACTATGGCGTGATTCCTTCCGATTTTGAAAGTAAAAAGCCGCATTTAACCGCATATATTGTCCGCCAATGGTGTCAGCATCCTTCCAACTTTCGCTGTGAGGGCTTGCTTGACACTTTTTTAAAGGAGCACAAGATTATCGGCCTGTACGGCATTGACACACGCGCGTTGACGAAAATTGTGCGCGAGCACGGCGTTATGAACGCGAAAATTGCGTCCGGCCCTGCGGTTACGGACGAGCTGTTAGAAGAACTGAAAAATTTTCAAATCGTAGATGCTGTGCCGCATGTGACCTGTGAGGGCGAGAGCACCTATACGCCGGAGGAGAAAAAACGCAGGGTTGTCATGTGGGACTTCGGCGCAAAGGAAGCAATTGTACGCGAGCTGGTAAAACGCGGCTGCGAGGTTGTACGCGTACCGGCGCAGACGAGCGCAGAGCGGATTTAGAGCTTGCGCCCGACGGCTTATCAAGCTTTCAAACGGCCCCGGCGACCCGGCGGCGAACCTTCCGATTGTTGAAGAAATAAAAAAGTAATGCAACATAAGATACCGACGTTCGGCATCTGCCTCGACATCAGCTTTTGGCGCTGTCGCAGGGGCAGGCTCTGAGAAGCTCAAGTACGGCCACCGCGCGGGGAGAACCAGCCGGCTGTAGATACGGCAACCGGACGTGTATACATTACGAGCCAGAACCACGGCTATGCGCTCAAGTCCGACACGCTTCCGTCCAATGCGCGCGAGAGCGTTTCAGGAACGGAAACGACGGCACAAACGAGGGAATTGTCTACACAGACATGCCGGCCTTTTCGGTACAGTTCCACCCGGAGGCGGCGGCGGCCCGCTCGACACAGAATTGTTGTTTGACGACTTTATGGAACTGATAGATAAGGAGGGGAAGTAAATGCCGCTGAGAGAAGATATCAAAAAGTAATGGTAATTGGCTCCGGCCCAATTGTAATCGGACAGGCTGCGGAGTTTGACTACGCGGGTACACAGGCGTGCCGCGCGCTCAAGGAGGACGGGCTTGAGGTTGTGCTCGTTAACTCGAACCCGGCAACCATCATGACGGACAACGCGATGGCGGACAAGATATACATCGAGCCGCTTACGCTTACGACGGTAAAGCGTATCATAGAGAAAGAAAAGCCGGACAGTCTGCTCTCCACGCTCGGCGGACAGACGGGGCTGACGCTTTCGATGCAGCTTGAAAAAAGAAGGGTTTTTGAAAAAGCACGGCGTCAAGCTCCTCGGCGCAAGGGTCGACACAATTGACAAGGCGGAGGACCGCCAGATGTTTAAAGATACCATGCTCGCGATTAGCCAGCCGATTATCCGTCTTTGGTTGTAACCGACGTGGAAAGCGCGGTCGAATTTGCCGGCGAGGTCGGCTATCCGCTCATTATCCGTCCGGCGTTTACGCTCGGCGGCAGCGGCGGCGGCATTGTCAATAACGAAGAAGAACTGCGCGAGATTACGCACGGCGGGGTTTGAGCTTTCGCCGATTCATCAGGTATTGGTGGAAAAATGTATCTCCGGCTGGAAAGAGATTGAGTTTGAGTGTATCCGTGACAGCGCGGGCAACGTCATCACCGTCTGCAGCATGGAAAACTTTGACCCGGTGGGCGTACATACGGGCGACTCCATTGTAATCGCGCCTGCTGTTACGCTGTCGGACAAGGAATACCAGATGCTGCGCACCGCGGCGCTCAGTATTGTGTCCGAGCTGCAAATCGAGGGCGGCTGCAACTGCCAGTTTGCGCTCCACCCAGACAGCTTTGAGTACGCGGTTATTGAGGTAAACCCGCGTGTATCGCGTTCGTCCGCGCTCGCGTCCAAGGCGTCGGGCTACCCGATTGCAAAAGTGGCGGCGAAGATTGCGGTGGGCTATACGCTCGACGAAATCAAAAAACGCGGTCACAGGCAAGACGTACGCCTGCTTCGAGCCTGCGCTCGACTATGTAGTTGTAAAATTCCCGAAGTGGCCGTTCGATAAATTTGTTTACGCAAAACGTTCGCTCGGCACACAGATGAAGGCGACGGGAGAAGTTATGTCGATTGCGCCGACCTTTGAAGAGGCGATTATGAAGTCCGTGCGTGGCGCGGAGATATCGCTCGACTGCATGAACATGCCGAAAGCTATGGAACTGACGGACGACGAGCTTCGAGGCTGCGCTGCACGACTGCAACGACGAGCGGCTGTTCATGGTCTACGAGGCGCTGCGCCGGGGCGTAAGCTGTGAGCACATTTTTGACATCACCAAAATTGATAAATGGTTCTTATATAAGCTCTTAAATATTGCAGAGGTCGAGAAGCGCCTGCGCACAGAAACGCTGACGCACGAGCTCTATGTAGAAGCGAAAACACCGGCTTTCTGGACAGCGTGATTACAAGGCTGTCCGGCCAGAAGATTGAAACGCCGCTTGTTGCGGCATATAAAATGGTTGACACCTGTGCGGCGGAATTTGCGGCGCAGACGCCGTACTTCTACTCGACTTGGGACGAAGAAAACGAGGCGGCGGAGTTTATCGCCGAGCGGCACAGCGGCAAAAAGACGATTATCGTATTCGGCTCCGGCCCAATCCGTATTGGGCAGGGGAATTGAGTTCGACTACGCTTCGGTCCACTGCGTCTGGGCGCTCAAGAAAGCGGGCTACGAGGTGGTCATCGTCAACAACAATCCGGAAACCGTTTCGACAGACTTTGACACGGCGGACCGGCTCTACTTTGAGCCGCTCACCAAAGAAGACGTCATGCAGATTATCCACACGGAGCAGCCGTACGGCGTTGTAGTGGCGTTCGGCGGGCAGACGGCGATTAAACTGACCAACTTCTTGAGCGAACAGGGCGTCAATATTCTCGGTACATCGGCAGACAGCATTGACATGGCGGAAGACCGTGAGCGGTTCGACGAGCTGCTCGAGGAGCTGCAAATCAAGCGTCCGCAGGGCTTCACGGTCATGACGTGTGAGGAGGCGCTCGAGGTGGCGAACAAGATCGGCTACCCGGTGCTCATGCGTCCGTCGTACGTGCTGGGCGGCCAGAATATGATTATCGCCTTTAACGACGAGGATATCGTCGAATACATGGGCATTATTTTGGAGCAGAACATCACCAACCCGGTGCTGATCGACAAATACCTGATGGGAACGGAGCTGGAGGTCGATGCAATCTGTGACGGCGAGGATATCCTTATCCCGGGTATCATGGAGCACATTGAGCGTGCGGGCATCCCTCCGGCGACTCGATTGCGGTATATCCGGCGTTCAACATTAGTGACCGGATGCGCGACCGCATTATCGACTGTACGAAAAAAGTTGGCGGTCAGCCTGAAGACAAAGGGGCTTGTCAATATCAATACCTTGTGTACGACCATGAGCTGTATGTCATTGAGGTAAACCCGCGCTCGTCGCGTACGATTCCGTATATCAGCAAAGGTGACGGGCGTACCGATGGTCGAGTTGGCTACGCGGGCCATGCTCGGGGAAAAGATGAAAGACATGGGCTACGGCACGGGGCTGTACAAGACTTCACCGTACGTGGCAGTTAAGGTGCCGGTGTTCTCGTTTGAGAAGCTGATTAACGTCGACAGCCACCTCGGGCCGGAGATGAAGTCGACCGGCGAGGTGCTCGGCCTGCGCAGACGCTCGAGGAAGCACTTTACAAGGGCTTGATTGGCGCAGGCTATACACTCAAAAAGCACGGCGGCGTATTCATTACGGTACGCAACAGCGATAAGGGCGAAATCGCCGACGTCGCAAAGAAATTCTACGATTTGGGCTTTACGCTCTATGCAACAAAGCGGGCACGGCAGCGGTGCTTGACCGCGCGGGTATCCCGGCGCGTATTGTCGACAAGATTCACGAGTCGGACAACAATACGCTCGCCCTGCTCGAAAGCGGAAAAATTAACTACGTCATTTCTACCTCCACAAAGGGCAGAATCCCGACGCGCGACAGCGTAAAAATCCGCCGGAAAGCAGTAGAGCGCAACATTCCTTGCCTGACGTCAATTGACACCGCAAACGCGATTGCAGACAGCTTAAAAGAGCCGTTATTCGGATGTATCAACTGAGCTGGTTGATATTAGCCATATGAGAAACGAAAAAATGAAGCTGCATTTGACAAAAATGCAGGGCTGCGGCAACGACTACATTTACTTTAATGTGTTTGACCAGATTATCGACAACCCAGAGGGCCTGAGCGTACGCCTCCGACCGGCATTTCGGCATCGGCGGCGCCGGCGTTGTGCTGATTTGCCCGTCTGATGTAGCGGATGCAAAATGCGGATGTTTAACCTTGACGGCAGTGAGGGGAAAATGTGCGGCAACGCGATTCGCTGTGTCGGCAAAAGTACCTCTACGACAACAAAATTGTCGACAAACAGACGATTACAATTGATACGCTCAGCGGTATCAAAACGCTTGTCGCTGTACCTGCGCGGCGGCGAAGTATACGCAGTCAAGGTCGACATGGGTAAGGCCGTGCTGACGCCGAATCTCATTCCGGTAAAGCTCGGCGGCGAGGAGGTCATCGACCGTCCGGTAACGATTGGCGATACACCGTACAACATTACCTGTGTTTCGATGGGCAACCCGCACTGTGTCGTATTTGTCGACAGTGTGGACACACTTGATATTGAAAAGGTCGGCCCCATGTTTGAAAAAACAGCGAGCTGTTCCCCGAACGCATCAACACGGAATTTATCCGCGTGCTCGACAGCCATACGCTCAAAATGCGCGTATGGGAGCGCGGTAGCGGCGAGACGTGGGCGTGCGGCACGGAGTGCGTGCGCGGCGGCTGTCGCAGCGGTGGAAAACGGCCTCTGCCCGAAGGGCGAGGACATCACCGTGAAGCTGCGCGGCGGCGATTTGGTGATTAATTACACCGACGAGGGCGTATTTATGACCGGGTCGGCAGTAAAAAGTATTCGAAGGTATCGTAGAAGTTTAAGTTTACGTAAAAAGCAGTTGAAGCACACTTCAACTGCTTTTTTATTTCGCTTTCGCCACTCGCTTCACAGGTTCATATACTGTATCCACACTTCCCGCTTGCCACAATTTTTACGCGACTGTACAGATGTTCTCTGACAGCTGGCTACTCTGCCTTGCAACGCTTTATCAAATCCTCTAAAGGGAAGCGCAGGGCTGTATAAATATCCCTGATAATACAGACACCCAATATCCTCCAACGCCGCCCGCTGCGTCTCATCCTCTACATATTCGGCCACCACAGTAAAACCGAGCGAGTTTGACAGATATATAATAGACGAAATAATATCGCGGCTGCGCGGATTTGTCCGTATCCCATTCACAAAGCGAGCCGTCGAGCTTAACCATGTCAAACGAATTATCCTGCAAGTACTTCAGCGACGTATGCCCCATAGAAAAATCGTCGATTGCAAGCCGGAACCCAGCCGCATGAATTTTCTCAAAAATCCGTTTTGTGTTCTCTGTCTGCACGATTGCGGCCTGTTCCGTCACTTCCAGATAAATCGGATTTTTTCTTTAAGATAGCCCTCCGACGTCAGCGTCGTCAAGAATGCTTCTAAAAGCAGCGTCTTGTATCGTTTCAGCGGAAACATTGACAGACAGCTTTTAAGTTTTTGCCCCCGCCCCCTGATTGATGAGGCGGCTGTCGCTGACTGCCTGCGCGATAATTTTCTTTTCTAAATCAAAGAGCAGGCCGGCCTCCGCTGCAATTTTAATCACGAGCGGCGGATACAGCATCCCATAAGTCTCGTGCTCCCACCAGAAGCGCTTCCCGCGCCAATGCATCTGCCATTATTATCATACTGCGGCTGATAATACAGCCGCAGCCTACCCTCTGTCATCGCCTGCTTTAAATCAAATACAAGCCCTTTTGCAAGCGAACCACATTCTCCGGATAACTCAGTTAGGACAACCACTCGATTTGTTTCTCACTTTCCTTTGAGCGTTGATACCAGCCTATCCATATTTCTTTCGGCGTCCTTTATCCGTTCTCTATCAAACAAGCAGATAAATGGCGCATAAATTCCTATCCCAAGAATTAAGTTTATAATTTGCAGCACGCTCCCGCTGATAGAGCCAGTTGAAAGGTATCCGCTAACAGCAGAGGCGTTGTCCATTCGACAGTTGTAGTCGTCACCGGGACAGCTCCCATTGCGGTTGCAGCATACGCCGTCAGATAGGATAGAATCGGCGTCATAAGAAATGGAATAAACAGAATCGGATTAAAAAAATCACTGGCAGGCCAAAAATCATAATCTCATTGATGTTAAACAGAATCGGCACCGCGGCGATTCTCGACAACTTTGATTACTCTTCCGCTTTGAAAACAGAATAACCGCCAGTAGCAGACACAACGCCGAACCACAGCCTCCCATCAGCACAAAGCAGTCAAAAAACGTCTTTGTCGCAATTTCAGTCGGCACAGCGCCCGCCGCGACAGCCGCCGCATTCGCCGTTACGCCCGTAGCAAACAGTTCGGCGGACACACTCTCTAAAATATTTCTCCCATGAATTCCGAAAAACCGCATCAGGCTAGACAAAAATACGTACAACAGGCCGCTCCAAAACGTACGCCCCATCTCTAAAAAGTTGGTCGAGCGCTTGAATAAATAATGCATTAAAGCCGCTCACCGAAAAACCCTTACAATCATATAATTAAACAGCGCAAAAACGAAGATAACCAGAACGGCCGGAAGAATAACCGCTACTGCATTATTGTAAGACAAATCCGCATTTTCCGAGTAGATATTACGTCTATCCCCTGCGCAGCCGCAGCGCGAACCGGTACAGCGCCGATGCACCAACGCCGCAAAACAGGGCGGTAAACATCCCCCGTTACGCCTAAGGACTTGATATCAAATCCGTCTGATAAAACCCCGGTCAGAATAAAAACAAATCAGCGCACAGATTGGCCCGCCGTAGGTATCTGTGACCGTATCGGAATTTTGCCGTGAAAAAGGTCAGGGCTAACCGTCAGCGTCAGGAACACAGACAGCATCCCAAATGTAGCGTTATAAAAAACTGTAATAGATCGACCAGCGCGCCGCCAAAACCCATGTAATAAACTGCTGGTACGCAGGAATTGAAGCGTTCTAAGCAGCAGCGAAAAAGACCCAATCATAACAACAGGGATCAACATAACGAGCCCGCCGCTGATTGATTTTATCATTACTGACTTTTCTATTGTGTGAAATCGGGATACGCCTTGTTTTTGTGTTTTCATCGTAAAGCCCCTTACTCCTGCTTTTTGTGCCGTTTTTTATACGTTCCCGGCGTTACGCCGGTATGGCGTTTAAAAAACCTTATAGAAAAAAACTTTGAATCACTGTAGCCAACCGCCCCCATCGCTTCATCCACCGTAGCGTCCATCTGCGTGAGCAGATAGCACGCCTTTGAAATACGCAGCCGCTGAACATAATCGGTGATACTGTCCCGGTATGGCTTTTTAAAAATGGCAGAAAAGTAGCTCGGGCTGAGGAAGACCTTTTTTGCTACCTCGTCAAGGTTTAACGGGCGCGAATAGTTCGCCTTTAAATACGAAATTGCGTTGTCGATAATCTCTTTTTTGGTACGAGGTCGTCCGCTTTGCATCCTTTGTAATTGCCAGACGGAATATCTTAGAGAGCAGCACCATCAGATACCCTTTTAAAACGGCCTGATACCCCGCTTTTTTTTTGCTCATATTCCTCCGTCATTTCCTCCAGCAGCGCGGCAATATCCCTCCGTCCTGTAAAACATTCAAGTAAAGTGGCACGAGCCGCCTTCAAAAAAAAAGGATGAAAGAGCAGAAACTGCAAAATATCGCGCGCATTGTGCGACTCAACCAGCGAGTCATCGACTGCATCCGGCGTAAAGGCGCAGGTGATAATTGTAAAGGCATCATCTTTATCCCAAAGTGGTGCTTGTCGGAAAAGTCGAGCAAATATAAATCGCCGATACGGGCGGCACGGTCCTCTCCATTGACAATATGGGTCGCGTTCTCGCTCACAATATAAACAATTTCTAAAAAATCATGAAAATGCTCCAATGTGTCGGGCGCGTCATAAGAGTCCTTACGCACCAATATTTTTCGTCTCATGCCGATATTGCCCTCCCTTGACAGTATATGCAAAAGCATCACCCTCCTGCAAAAATCACGCTAAATTTTCTTTTTCCATGCGCCGCGCGCAAACCGTCCGATAAAGAAGATGTCGCGGAATATCCAGTCGAGAATCATCGCAATCCAGACGCCGATTACGCCGAGGCCAAAGCCCAGCCCCAAAATATAGCTAAACGCAATTCGGAACAAAATCATAGAAATAATCGAAATCCACATCGTGTAGCGTACATCATTTGCCGCACGCAGGGCGTTCGGCAGCTCAAACGACTCCGGCCAGAACACAACCGAACACGTATTGTGAATCAAGATAATCACAGTCGCATACTGCGCCGTTTCCGTCGACAGCGAATATAGCTGTAAAATCCACGGTAGGCAAACAATGACAAACAAATTTGTCACAAAAACCGCCGCGTGCGAGTACTTTAAAATACGCTTCGTGTAGTAGACTGCCTGCTTCGTATCCTTTGCGCCGACGCACTGTCCAACAATCGTAATCAGCGACAGGCCCATTGCCTGTCCCGGAATGCAGCCAAATGAAGCAAGATTGTTCGCTACAGCGTTTGCCGTAATCTGCATTGTGCCAAACATTGTCACGATACTGAGCACAAGGATTTTCCCAAGCTGAAAAAAGCTATTTTCAAACCCATTCGGCACGCCAATATATAAAATCTTTTTAATCATCGCCCAGTTAGGCGCAAACTTTTCCTTAAAGTCAATATAGATTAGGTTCGTGTCCCTTGCAATCAAAACAAGCATCACAGCCGCCGCCACAACTCTCGACACAAGCGTTGCAATCGCCGCACCGGCAACCCCATCCCGAACCCGAAAATTAGGATTGCATTCCCGACGATATTAATCACATTCATCAAAAGCGACGTCAGCATCGAAATACGGGAATTACCCATTGAGCGGAACAGCGCTGCGCAAGCATTGTAAAAAGCGCCAAAAACGGATAGGACAGCGCCGAATACATCAAATACGTCAACGCATTTTCCATGACGTCGGCCTCAATCCGACCGAACACAACGTTTAAAATCGGCCGTTTAAACACAAGTGCGGCCACCGCCAAAAGCAGCGACGCCATCAGGGTCACAAACAATAGCTGCGAGGCGGATGCCTTCGCCCGCTCCCTGTCCTGCGCGCCGATAAACTGCGACGATACGACCGCGCCGCCTGTAGCCAGTGCGGCAAAAATATTAATCAGCAAAATATTAATCATATCGACCAGCGAGATACCGGAAACGGCGGCCTCGCCCACGGACGAAATCATGATTGTGTCGACCATACCGACCGTCACAGCCAACGCCTGCTCAATAATCAGCGGTATCACCAGCTTTTTTGAGCGCACGGTTCGGAAACAACGGATTTTCAGGTCTATAGGTGCTTCGTTTGAATAACAAGAATGTTCAACCTTCTTTTTTAATAAATATATTACGCCTCAAGGCCTAACGCCCGCTTTAAATCCTTAAAATAGACCGCCTGCTGCCGCTTTAGATAAAGCCCAACAAACGGCTTTAGATACCACTTCTTTGCCGTGACATCTTCCGTGAAAACGGCCTCTACTGCGCCATCTTTTTCTGCAAAAGCACCGGCCCAATGCCCCGCCATATTGTCATTTTCCATATCAAATTCATACCGGCGCATAGGTTCGATGCATGTAATCGTAAAAACGGTTGCAATCCCCTGCTTGGTATATTCGATAAACTTTTTCTGCGGCTCAACGACCTCAATTCGGCTCAGGTCGCTTCGCCATCCAACGTTTTTTAGCGATGTAACCGTATCCCAGACACGCGTCAGTGAGCAAGGAAGTACCGCCTTTTTTCCGCTACAGCCATCTTACCGCCTCCTGTTAAGCCTCTTTATTGTCTTGCACTGCTTTCGCTTGTATCAGACTCTTTTCCTTCAAAATGCGTCCGTCCGCAAAAAGTGCGCACAGCGTATTTTCATCCTCTGCTTTAGCGCGGCGCGGTATCGGACAAGTGTCCTATTATCGTATCAAGCTCTTGTATGAGTGCAGGCCGATTCATCAAAAACAAATCCGTCCACATATGCTCATCAAGCTTCGCCACGCGCGTCAAGTCCTGAAAAAGCTGCCGCGCTGAAGCCGCTTTGCGACAGCAGACGCGGACTTTTCACATAGGCGTTCGACACCACGTGCGCAAGCTGCGACGTAAAGGCAATTTCTTCATCATGCTCCTGCGGTGGCAAGTACGACACGCCCAAAGCCAAGCTCTATCGCAAAAGCGCGGAGCGTCTCGACTGCCTCTGGGTCGGACGCTTCTGTCGGCGTAAGGATAAAGCTTGCCCCACGAAACAGGCTGTCCGTCGTGTAATCATAGCCGGAGAACTCGCGCCCTGCCATTGGGTGCGCGCCGACATAACGAACGCCCGCCTGTGCGAGGATGCCCTCCACAGCTTCTACAACCGACTGCTTGACGCCGCAAACGTCCGTCACAATCGAACCGGGCCGCAGCGAATCCGCATATTCGAGCAAAAAAGCAATTGTCTGGCGCGGATGCAGACAGACAATTGTCAAGTCCATTTCACACAGACAATCCGGCTCCAGCCGAGCGCAATTGCCCCATCGCGCAGCGCCTTATCTACTGTTTCTGTGTCCTTGTCCAGCCCGTAACAAACGTACGGCGTGTTTTCGAATCGTTTTACATAGTGATCCGCCAATCAATCCAAGTCCTACAACACCAATTTTCATTTTTCCCATCCTTCCATACTACCATTCTACATTGCACAAGCTTATAACCGTGTATATAGTAACACTGAAAGCTTTACCGTTATATGTCATCATCACTTTTGTTAAATTCTTGATATCTTAAATTATATAATTCCTTTGCATTACATTGATTTGTAATCGCATCATAAAATTCATTTTCTGTCAATGAAGTCTTGTTTTTCATAAAAAGAAGAATATATTTCTTGAACATCAGCTTCCTCCTCCAACGCCAGAAAACAATCTAACACTTCAATTTTTTCAGTCTTGACCCCTATCTCCTCGAGGATTTGTGTACGCATCATTATATCCAGCAGCATATTTTTCTGCTTTTTCATACGCTTCCTCAAAAGAACCAGCATTCACCGACAAAATTTGTTCTTCATAATATTTTTTTATAATTATTGCCGACAGTATATGTATAAATTACTTTAACTCCATACTTCATTTCTAAAACCTCACAAATTTTAAACTTGTGAACTATGTTGCCATAATAATCCTGAAAGAAAACGTGTTCCCGCTCGCGGGAAGACATGGGTGCGGCATACGCCGCAGGAGGACAGTGTCCCGACAGTGACTTCTTCAAGCGCAAGCCGTCGGCTTGCGTATATTATACCACATATCAAAACAAACTGCAATTGCCGCGCACACTTTTTACTGTAACCGCGGGCGGGCGCCGTTCATATACTTATCATGAAGGAAACTATAGCGGCACAGACGGGCCCGGCACGTACCCGCGCCCTATAGCCTCCTTACAAATTATATAGATTGGAGATAGTATATGGAACAAGCGAATTTATCACTCGACTGTCTGTGCGTCGGACAGAATTGCCGGGTTTCCGGCCTCGACGCAGTCGGTACCCAACGGCGGCGTATGCTCGACTTAGGCCTTGTGGAGGGGCACAAACGTTGAGGCATTACATAAAAGCCCGGCGGGCGACCCTGTTGCTTATTTCATCCGGGGCGCGGTCATTGCGTTGCGCGGCGAGGACGCGAAAAAATCCGGATTGAATTCCGCGACTGATACACAGGGGCAAGAAGGAGGATGCTGATGGAAGAAAATAAAAGGCAAACCTACCTCGGAGAACTCGACATCAAAAAACTTCTGAATCCGACAGAATCATCGGCCTTGCCGGAAACCCAAATGTGGGCAAAAGCACCGTGTTCAATCAACTCACCGGATTAAACCAGCACACGGGCAACTGGCCGGGGAAAACCGTCGCCAATGCGCGCGGGCAGTATACATATAACGGCACGAACTACATTCTCGTCGATATGCCGGGCACGTACTCCATCCTCGCAAGCTCTGTCGAAGAGGAGGTTGCACGCAACTACATCTGCTTTGGCGGCGCGGACTTGACCTGTGTGGTGGCGGATGCGACATGTCTGGAACGAAATTTAAACCTTGTGCTGCAAATTTTAGAAATCACCGGGAATGTCGTCTTATGCGTAAATTTGATTGACGAGGCAAAAAGAAAAAGATTCAAATTGACATAGGCCGGCTTTCTAAAACACTTGGTATCCCCGTCGTCGGGACGAGTGCGCGGGCCGGGAAGGGCCTCGACACACTATGTGAAACGATTCAGAACGCCTGCGATACGCCGAGTGGGTCCTGTCATGAGATCGACTATGGTTCTGCTGTGGAGACTGCTCTGGCGTTGATAGAAGATGATGTATACCGTTTGGTGGGCGGTGGTTTAAATGTGAGATGGCTTTCTTTAAGGCTTTTGGAGGAAGATGACGCCTTTAACCATTCCTTGGCGGAATATTTGGGCTTTTCGCTGTCTGATGACGAAAGCTTTCAAGAAAACTTGACGCTAGCCAAACAGGTTTTATCTAAAATGGGATTGAGCAAGAACAAATCCGCGACCTGTTCGTTTCAAAAATTGTTTGTGAAAGCGAGGCAATCTACCGCGACTGCGTACAGGTGGAAGAAGGGTATAACGCGCGCGACCGGCGTCTCGACCGTCTGCTGACCTCTAAGGCGACCGGAATCCGGATTATGCTGGCGCTGCTGTTTCTAATCTTTTGGATTACGATTTTCAGGTGCAAATTACCCCTCGGAACTGCTTTTCGCATGTTTTCGTGGATTGAGGCAAGATTGTGGAATGGTTCGCTGGCGCGCCGCCGTTTGTAAGCGGCCTGCTCATTGGCGGAATGTACCGGGTGCTGTCTTGGGTCGTATCCGTCATGCTGCCGCCAATGGCAATCTTCTTCCCGCTGTTTACCTTGTTAGAGGATTTGGGATATCTACCGCGGATTGCCTTTAATATGGATAAATTCTTTAAAAAAGCGCACGCGCACGGCAAACAGGCGCTTACGATGTATGGGGTTCGGCTGCAACGTGCGGTGTCATTGGATGCAGGATTATTGACTCGCCCGCGAGCGGCTGATCGCAATTTTAACGAATAACTTTGTGCCATGCAACGGCCGGTTTGCACCACCATCCAAAGGGCAAATTTGTGCCGGCATGGGCGCCGTTTGACGTTGCCGGCGAATAGATCGCTGACAGGTTCTTACTCGCCGTATAGAAAAATATGTAAGTCCGACCCATTCCAAACAATTTTTGCACCAACAGCTTGATTAAAGTGCGTTTCTCATGGACGGAAAGCAGATGGAAATTGTCCTTCAGGCTTGCCAAAGCGCCGGCTAATAAATCAATTTGTAATTCCTGATCTGCAACAAGCTCGGATTCTTTGTCAAGCTGTTCGCGCTTTTTGCAAACTCCTGGAAACCTCCTTGTCAAGCTCTTCTATTCTTTGGTTTACACGTTGGGTGAAGGCGGGACTATAGTTTTTCTGCGACAGAGTAAAAACGAGATGGTCCATTTCGTCATTGCGCTTTTTCATTTGCGCGTCAATACTGCTGCGTATGTCTTCATGCGGTTGACTTTGTAAATCGCGTTTTAGTTTTTCAAGCAGTTTATAGATGTCTGAGCTTTCCTTGGTGTAACTCATCAAATATTCACAAACCATGTCGTCAGCTTGTTGGCCGCCTATATTTTGACAATCACAAAGAGCATTCCCACCCCGCAGCTTGCTGCTGCAAATATAGTCGTACCTATTTTGCCCGACCGCGGTTTTGCAAACATGCGGTTCCCGCATTTGTTGCAGTAGATAAGGCCGGAGAGCAGCGAGTAGTCGTTGTGCATTTTCGCAGGCTTCTTTCCCGTAGGAATATTGTCCTCTATGATGTTTTGGACTGCTACCCACTTATGGCCAGAAACGCGGCCTTTGTGCTTGCCGATCGCAATAATCCATTTATCCATTGACTGCCGTGGCGCGTGTTTTTTTTATAATCGCGCGTTTGTTGTAGGCAAGAAGCCCATATTTGTCCGAACAGTCTTTTTCTTCAAAACAAAACGTCTGAATTTTGTGCAGTGAAATAGCCGAACGCATCTTTATCAGCGGTGCAATATAGGGACAGGATTTGTTTAATCCCAAGCAAAGAGTAATATTTACCGCTGCGGGACTTGATGTTTGTTTGATAAGATATTTGCTAACGCCGGAAACACTGCGGAGTTCTAATCACTACTCAAATATCATATCGACAGCACGAAGCTCATCCGGATTGTCCTTCAGCTTGCAAGATGTCTTAACCTTACCGTCGATGATAATTTCTTGCAATTTTTCAGACGTAAATCCCGTTGGAGTAGTTCCGCCGAGCCAGCGCCACTGCGGGCAAGCATGAGCATATTATCGCGAACACGTTCCGCAATAGTTTCCCGCTCCAGTTGAGCAAAAACCGAAGCAATATACATCATTGCCTTTCCATAGGCTTTGATGTATCAAATTCTTCTTTGATACAAACAAAAAGAAATGCTGCGGTCGTTTAAGTCTTCAATCAGGGAAGCAAAATCGCTTACATTGCGGCTGATACGGTCAAGCCGGTAACAGACCACAAAAATCCGGCTTTTTAATTTGATGTCCCGCAGCATTTGTTGAAACTGCGGCCTATCCGTATTTTTAGCAGAGAAGCCCTCATCTTCGTAAATGGTAATATCTGCATCGGTCACATCAGAGAATTTGAATGAATATATTCTTTGCACATTTCAATCTGATTTCGATGCTCTCTCCTTACCGGTATAAACAGATTTGCGGCTATAAATAAAAAATTTCAAACGATTCACCGTCCCTGATACATTTGAGGTATTCAGCGATAATTTTACCGCACAGATTAGAAAGGGCATACTGTTCAATTTTTACGATTTTTTGCCCTCTTCGCCTAATCGCATTAGAAATCTTGTTTTTTTTTGAAACTGCCAATTAAATCACTTTATTTAAGTGTAGCATAGTAAATCTCATTGTCAATATAAAATCCCCTTTATTCATCACTCTGCCAATAGCATATATCTATTGTGACACTGTTTTACAAAATAGTTTTCTATTACATATATTTTTACTAATTTTTCACTTAAAAGGTGGTATTATACTTATGGAGAAACAAATAATGGACCCATCAAAGACGACAATCTATTCTCTGTCTCATATTCAAATGTTTCATTTTGAGAGGCCAGAATCTCAGAAATAATTCCGCATAACTCTGCATTGTCAAATCTATCATATTTTAAGTAAACACATGTGATGTCGCCTTCTTTGGGAATGGTGTAGTCGTCCGCTACATATAATCTCTGATCTAAAAATGATCGGAGGACAATAAACGTATGGGAAGGGTCTTCCTCCACTTCGTTTACTTGGGTGAATGACCATTCGGTTATTTTTTCTGCCTTCGGTATCTGGAGCAATGGCAATGGTTTTTCCCTTCCGAGTGGCTGCCGGCACAAAGATGATATGTTTTATTATTCCATTCTACAGATTCCCCAACGATACGCGCGGAATAATCTGTTACAATAACCCTGTTTATAATTAGGACTATGCTAACAGTCAGAATAATAAGCAATATAATCCCAATTGCAATCAAACGTTTTTTCTCCTACGTATACACCCCTTCCGTCATCACCATTATATCAGCATTCCGCCCGCTTGTATAGTCGATTACGAAATTTTTGACAAAGAAAGCAGCCGGAGGCATTGCCTCCGGCTACTTTTTAAATAATCTACCTAAAATACAGCCCCAAACTTCTTTACAATGTTTCTCTAAATATTCTTGGCTATCAAATTTAATCTTTAAAGTAGACAGATTAAAACAAGAAAATTCATCGTATTGTTTTACAATTGCAAAACAGGCTTTCTTAATTTCTTCACTAATCCCATTTTGAGCCATTATCATTATATCCTCGTCCTTTTTATAAAAAATGTATATTCCATCTGTTTCTGTTGTAATCTTATAAATTGGACTTTTTGAAAAATTACGTTTTTACGTTTTTTCTTATCTTATTCGCTATACGGTTAAGTAAAAAAACAGCGATATATATAAGAAAAATCCATATAAATAACAAAAGTATCTCTTGGGATATTGTAATGATATTTTTTTGCTAATACACGAAAATGGGCCAATATACGCTTTCGATATTCCTCCTCAAAAGGAAACACTTTGCCATTCTCTTTTGTAAAAAAACATTGATAATCCTGTTCCGTATCTACTACGATGTTAATCCTTCCGCGAGAACTTGCTTCTGTGTAATCAAAATAACAAGTAATTACGTTTACACGAAATTCTTCCTGTATCCAATCTGTCAACTCTCTAAAAAATATCTGCTATAGACTCTGTATCACCACGCTTAATTTTTATAATAAACTGTATATCTTTTTTTTTTGCTAAGCAAAACTGAATCAATCCCCCCTCTTATTATTTAATAAACTTCCATATTTCTCCTTCCTGTATAAACCTATAGCCTTCCCTGAAGTAAAAATTCAACCTCTTTGCAAACTCACCGTCTGCATTTGCGGGATTGTGCGAAGCATAAAATACTTTACCCGCAGCTAACTGAAGTTTAATAAATAATTCATTTATTTTCCACATATTTTTCCGGACCTAATATCTTATAGAAAAAATCCCAATGATTTAAAGTGTAATATGTCGCCCCCATTTCCATTCCAAGTTTGGTGTATCCTGTTCCACCAGCATATTTTCCTATAACAACAATTTTAGAAGAAGCATTTTGAGTTGCCGCCGTAGCAAGTCTATAAATTTCAGCCTGTGTAAGCGCCCCAATGTACCTTTTATAGTAGGTGCAACTATAATTACACCTGTTATATAATATACTAAATCTTGAATTAACTGATCCCTATCATATGCACTTATATAGTCCTGTATCGCCTGAATCGCCGCATTTGTTATATCAATCGAATTACCTTGGTTATACGCATTACCACAGACTATTTTATTAAAATAATCCGAAGGCCAAAGGTCTCGCCCACGCCTTCAATATATGGCTGTGTTCGTGTAATTTCGTTACGAACCATATTGGCATATTCATGAGCCTTCGGGTCTGTGTAATTCTCTTGATAATATTTTAGCATATTTAGCAAATCTAAAGCACCGGTTGCCCATAAATAGTCTATATTCGAAAAATTTGGTGCATTTAGATAAGACTGTGGCTGTGCTGGTTGCTGCGATCTCTGATAATCCCGCAACAATGGCATTGATATACTCCTGTTTACCATAGGTCTCACCATTCAAGATTTGAATATTTTTGTTATCCGCCCAGTACACCCCTATCCTTCCGTCCGCTTCATTGCGGCTCCAGTCCTTCCATATAGTTACTCTTGTGCCATCCAGCCATGTGTGGTAGTTGATTGGATATGGCAAAATATCCTGGAAGCCGTTCTAACCCAGGTTTTGGCCTGGGATTGACTGCCTGATGATGAACTGGACGAGCCACTCGGTTTTGCATCCGGATAGAATTCATAATATACACTTTTCGCGCTTCTTCCATTCCAGACGCTCGAGTTGTCGGCTGCAAAATATGCATCTGGCAAATTCATATAGCGCCAAGCAGTCAAATCGACTACTCCGGCTTGCCCGAGCCATTCAGACAGAAGACCTACACCTTTTTTGAAATGATTAACTACCGCTACAGTAGCTTCTCCAAAATAGCCATATCCTACATGACTGGGAAACGTCACATTTCTGTCTATCTCTTCTTTGTATCTATTCCACCAACCATTGTGTTCGAGTCGTCTTTGTATCAATTCTGTGGCTTTTTACAGCTACTATGGGTATAGGAATTATTTGATAAAGTCAACAGCCCCAACAAATCCACATACGTCGCCGGATTGTTCCTTGCATACCCATACCAGTTCGTGCCGTCCTTCGCCGGGTCTTCGCTCATAAACCGCTTCAATTTCGCGTCGTACATCCGGTACTGTGCAAAGTGTTTGTCAAGCACCTTGTCGTAGCCATGCCCCGTGAAGTCGTGGATGTTGTCGATACCGGCATAGTTCGTCCCGAGCCGTTCGTCCGTCTGCACCTCGCCCCACTCGTTGTACGTCGTATAGCTGATGACCGTGGCGTCGCGCAGCGTCGTATATGCGGTCGAGCCGATCCGGTTCTGGTGGTAGAACAGCTTCGTGATGTCGTTTGCGGCAATGTCCGAGTCGATATTTTCTATCGCCTCATCCGCGCTCAAATCCGAAGAAATGCGCTGCAAGCCGTACACGTCGCGCTGCATATACGCCCCTTCCGTCATTACCATTATATCAGCATTCCGTCCGCTTGTATAGTCTATGACGAAATTTTTTGGTAATGAGCGGATTTTTTCGTCCTGATGTACGCTGCCCAGCGTATCGTTCCACGTTTTTGCCCTGCGCCGGCGCGCCTGTCGTCCGCCCATTCATCCAGCGAACCAATCCTGTCGCTGCCGCCGGAGTTTTGGCCGTTTTGATGCGTCAGCTCTGTGTTATTTATCTGCTGTTCCAACTTGACACGCATACCAAGACCGTTGTGGTGTATGTGCTCGTTTCACCGTCGGCGTTTGTACCGGACTTGATCCGCCCTGTTGCGTCATAGGTATACTGGCCGATTACCGTACCGTTCTTCGTCTCCTTGATCAGATTGCCGCGCCCGTCGTACTCATAGGTATAGTGGTCGCTGCCCCTCGGTCTTGGTGACGAGCTGGTTGCGGTTGTTGTACGTGTAATTTACGCCGGTTTCACTGATGAGGTTTCCACGGCTGTCGTACTGGTAATTAGTCGTACCGTTTGCCGTGTCGCGCGCCTGCGTCATTTCATGGTTTGCATTGTACTGGTAATAGCGGTTTTCCTGCGACTGCCGGTCGATCCCCACACCGCTGCTGTACTCGCTGCGTACGTCACCCGCATCAGTATAATTATACCATACACACGGCGAGTCGTGCCATCGGCAAAGATTTCTTTTGTCTGTACCAGTTCGTTTTGTTGTTGTAGCTATGCTCTACCTTTTTTCATCGGTTGGGTAAACCTGCTGTTTGAGGTTGCCCGCGTCGTCGTATTGGTAGGTCGTCACATCGCTGCCATCAGTTACCTTTGTCAGCCGGTTCTCCTTGTCGTGCTCGTAAGAAACCGTACTGTTGTCCGGGTAGATGATGGAAGCCTTCTGACTGGTTGGCGTCCATGTATACTGCGTGACCTGCTGGTTATGGTCGGTTACCTTCGTTTTGCGGCCAAGGCTGTCTACTTCAAAGGCGGTCGTACCGTTCCAGTCTGTCATTTCTACCAGATACCCCGCCGCGTTGTACGCATAGTTGACAACCTTACCATCCGCGTAATTGCAGGCATCGTATTCGCCAAAGTAACCGGAATTTCCGCGTCCATCCTTGTCTGTACCACGTTGCTTGTATCATATAAAAAAGGAGGAGAATTTATCTCATCCTTTTTTTTGTTTAATAGTTTATTTTAGTATCTTTGGCAATCTAGTAACATTTATTATAGATGGCTCACAAAAATAATCATTTGGTACAGGTCGTAGGCTTTTGTTACAACTGACATTCGACAGATTCGAAGGTATTTTGCGACCCAGAGAATGTGTGGGTGGTTACAAACAAGAAGTATGCAGCCCTTTGTACAGGAGCAATTGCCCGAGATTCCTGCGGGCAACATCGTGTAGGAACCTGTGTCGCCGCAATACGGCTCCATGTGTTGCCTACATCAGTTGGCGAATCAAGGAGAAGGACCCCAATGCCAATATTGTCGTTTCCCCTTCCGATCATATTGTTACCAACAGTAATGAGTTCAGACG
>VOFG01002232.1_pt1 | contig 29790 bp, 48 predicted proteins | sample 5384171 | NCBI WGS metagenome assembly VOFG01 (sample SAMN12384726, study PRJNA508395) | human gut metagenome | isolation source: healthy gut F | host: Homo sapiens
GCCGTGCTGGCCCTGCGGCAGAGTGTATTCCGGCGGCGGCCAGCCCGATGCACCCGCCCCGCTGCCCAGCGCAGCCCCCCCGCCGCCACCGCTGCACCGGGGACCGCCCATGTGAGCGTTCAGCCGCTGGCTGCCACGCGGGACGCATTGGCTGAGACCCTGCAGGCCGACACGCAGGCCCACACAACACCGGAAAGCGCCGCCCGGCCCCTGCCGCCCGCACCGCTGAGGTCCTGCCCCGCTACCGCAGCCTTTATGAGCAGAACTCCGACCTTCATCGGCTGGCTGCGCATCGACGGCACCGGCATTGACCTGCCCGTGGTGCAGACCCCCGGCGACAACGAATACTACCTGCGGCGCGGCTTTGACCGTTTTTATGCCGTGGGCGGCACGCTGTTCCTCGATGAGCGCGTTGCTCGGTAGAGCCGGACGCGCCCACTGATAACTGGCTCATCTACGGCCACAATATGCGGACGGTCGATGGCCAGCTGGTGCGCTACATCGGGACGAGGCATTCTGCCAAGCCCACCCGACCTTTACCTTTGACACACACTGTACGAGACCGCCATATGGCAGGTCGCAGCCGTGCTGGAACCGCGCTGGGCGCTGACGAGCTGCCCCTACTACACCTTTTTTGACGCCGACAATAAGCTGGACGGGCAACGCCGTGTGGCCGCCATCACCGAAAAATCGCTGTATGACACCGGCGTCACCCCGGCATACGGCACCCAGCTGCTGACGCTTTCGACCTGCGGGGATACCCGCATAGGCACCGATGCCCGCTTTGCCCTGCTGGCCGTCCGGGTGGAGTGAGCGGATTTTCCTCTTGCATTTTCCGGAGCGAATCCGCTATTATGGTGCTTACACAATTTTATATAAATAAAAGGAGTCTGTATCATGGCAGAATTTACCTATGAAGTTACCGAGCGCATCGCCGTTCTTTCCACCAATGCCCGCGGCTGGGAGCGTCAGCTGAATATGGTCAGCTGGAACGGCAACCCGCCGAAGTACGACATCCGCGACTGGTCCCCTTGATGGCAGCCGCATGGCCAAGGGCATCAGCCTGACCGAGGACGAGCTGAAAACGCTGAAGGGCATTCTGGACGACATGGAACTGTGAGGCTTGTATGCAGGACTATCACGCCGAATTTGTGGAGATCTACAACAAGAATATCACCCGCCCCGGCGCTGACCGTCTGCTGAGCTGGCTGGAAACCACGGATTTTTTTCACCGCGCCGGCCTCGACCCGGTTCCACGGTGCCTGTGAGGTGCGGCCTTGTCATGCACCAGCATCAATGTGTACAATGCGATGATGCAGCATTTTTCACCGAGGGGGAAAGCGCCGAGAGCTACGCCATCTGCGGCCTGCTGCATGACCTGTGCAAGGCAAACTTCTATAAGGTAAGCACCCGCAATGTCAAAAACGATGTGACCGGCCAGGGAGAAGGTCCCCTTTTATCAGGTAACCGACCAGCTGCCCTACGGCCACGGGGAAAAAAAGTGTCCATCTGATCGAGCATTTTTATGGCTGAAAACGGCCGAGGCCATTGCGATCCGGTGGCACATGGGCGGCTTTTGACGATGCCGTGCGCGGCGGCAGCTTTGCCGTCAGCGATGCCTACAACACCTATCCCCTCGCCGTCAAGCTGCACATTGCCGACCTGACTGCTACTACCTGCTGGAGCAGGGCACCAGCGAGGTCGAGAACGGGCACGAGAAAAAAAATAAACAGCACGCCCCGCTTATGCGCCTGCATGAGCGGGGGCGCTTTACTGCGAATCGATAAGCCTGTAGGGGCGACCATTGGTCGCCCGCCAACTCTGGCGCGCAGCGGCAATTTTCCGGGAAGGTTCTCCGTGTGAAAAACGAGTAAAGGGTTCAACATATCGGCAATGGGGTCTCCCTGCGCACTTAACAAAGCACGCCCCGCAGGCTTTGTTTGCCGCCTGCGGGCGGCCGTGCTGTTCGACCCCTCAGCACCGGGGATAAAATAATCCCCTTTGACCGGGACACACGGTCAAGGGATTATTTTTATGCCGGTGATGGGGGTCGAACCCATACGGTGTCACCACCAACGGATTTTGAGTCGCCCCAAATGAGCGGAAATATGCGGTGTTTTTTAGGAATTTCAAGGAACTTATTTCCTGTTCTTATTCAGCGAAAAGATGCCGCGTCACGACATATACCTCAATTTCCGAACGCGCTCGATTGAAAAATCTGGCAGACTAACGGAGTTGAATAATCATTCTCGCTTGTGGACAATCCTTCAAAAATGGCAGACCAAAAACTATTGCATTCGAAAAGAAAAGCACATAAAAAACGGCGGTACCCAATAGCGACATCTGTTTATTATCAAGCAGCCTTGCGCCCTGTTTTTTATTGGGAATATGCCATTCTGCCATTGTTTCACTGCCACAAAATATTTCAGGGGAAACTGTACCTTTTTATTGAACTGGAATCTTTACGTTCCTCTCCCCTAACAACCCCCTTTCAGCCAGCTGAAGTGACAAAAAGCCTGCTGAAACAAGAATATCGTTACTCTGCGCCTTTACCATCGGTAGGGGCGTTTTTATTTACACCAACGGAGGAAGTCAGCAATGAGATTACCCGCAGAGAACATCAAGGCGCCCGCGAGGTCCAGCTCGTGGATTTCTTAAACACCTACCGTCCCGGAGAACTTGTGCGCAAATCCAGGGATGAGTACTGCACAAAATCGCACAGCAGCTTGCGGATCACGCCAAGCAAGAACCTGTTCCACTGGTGTTCCCAGAGCAAAGGCGGCAGAGGCGCGCTGGATTATCTGCTGACGGTCGAGGGGATGAGTTTCGCTCGGCGGTGATGCTTTTTGAACGAGATGGAGCTTGTTCCTTTCAGCAGGCCAGAGCTGCCACCGTGGAAAGCGTCAGAACGCGCAGCTTTACACTGCCGCGTCCCGACAAAAAACACACAGGCAGCGACCGCCTACCTGATGCACCGCGGCATCAGCCCCAAGGTGCTGCGATATTGCATCAGCAGCGGCATCCTGTACCAGACCACGCGCGGCAACTACCGCAACTGCGTTTTTGTGGGCAAGGATGAAGGCGGCGTTCCGCGGTCTGCTTTTCAGCGCGGCTGTCAGGGAACGTACCGCGGTGATGTCACCGGCAGCCAAAAGAAGTACGGATTTTCTGATGCAAGCGGAAAACCCGGATTGCGATACCGTGGAACTGTACGAAGCCCCGATTGATGCTATGTCCGGCGCGACATTGCGACAGTATACGGACATTGGGAAGTGGCGCAGTGTGCATTATCTGGCGCTGGGCGGGCTGAACTATCTGCCCATCGACTACTTTTTACAGCAGCACCCGCAGGTGAAAAATGTGGTGCTCTGCTTTGACCGTGATGAACCGGGGCTGCGCTTTACCGAAACGGTTGCCCAGCGCCTTGCCGAGCGCGGATTCAATGTGGAAAAACGGTTGCCTGCCGTTGGCAAGGACTACAACGAAAGCCTTATCTTGGTACAAGTCAAAGATTGAAAAACAGCGAGGAGAGCGTGTATGAGAAACAATAGCGATTGCCAACCAAAAAGGCGGTGTGGGCAAAACCACGACCGCCGTAAATTTGGGTGTAGCACTGGCGGATATGGGTTATAAAGTTCTTCTGGTGGACGCCGACCCGCAGGCCAGCCTGAGCCGATACCTTGCTACACCGCAGCTGCCAAACGCAACGGTGCGACCTGATGGAAGCTGATTGAGGCTGCCTGCAACGACGAACCGGCACCGGAAGTGGTTATCCATACCATGAAGAAAAGTAGATTTCATTCCCGCGGACATTGGACTGTCGGATATGGAAGCGGCTGGTCAACAAATGGCTTTATGAGCGAATGCGTAATGCAAGGCGCTGGAACCATTTCAAAGATAAATATGATTATTGCCTGATTGACTGTATGCCGGAACTCGGCAACCTTGTCACCGCCTTCGCTTGTGGCTGCCGACAGGGTTTTGATTCCCCGTACAGCCGCTGATTTTGATGTCGAAGGTCTTGCCAGTATCATTGGCACCATCCGTAAAATCACGCAGGAAAATCAAGCCTCTAAACTTGAGATTGACGGTGTCCTGATTGACCATGGCAGACCATCGTACCAATATGACACGGGATATGATCAAAGCCATTCGGAATTCCTATGGTACACACGCGCATTTATCAGGCAATCGTTCCCGCTGCACCAGAGTCGGTGAAAGCCTTACTAAATCGGAGAGCGTACTGAGTTTATAGTAAGCAATGCCCAAGCGTCGCACTATACAAAGCATTGGCAAAGGAGGTGGAAAAGGGTGAGAGATCTCGCAAAAACATCCGACTGCCCTCGATAGATGACTTGTTTTCCACTGAGGAAGAACGGCAGGATGCCAAGTTGGAGAAAATTCAGATCCTGCCGCTGTCGGAGCTGCACCCCTTTGAGGGGCATCCATTTCAGGTGCGCGACGATGAAGAAATGGACAAGATGGTGGACAGTGTCAAGGAATATGGCGTGATGACCCCCGCCATCGTTCGCCCGCGCCGGGACGGCGGTTATGAAATTGTAGCCGGACACCGCCGCTGCCACGCCAGCCAGCGCGCCGGAGTGGATACCATGCCCTGCATTGTGCGGGATATGGACGATGACACCGCCATTATTTTGATGGTGGATTCTAACTGTCAGCGCGAGCATATTTTTGCCAAGCGAAAAGGCCAAGGCGTACCAGATGAAGTTGGAGGCTGTGAAAAGAAAAGTCGGTAGACCGTTAAAAGAAAATGAGCGCCAAGTTGGCGCGAATTATTTTGGCGCAAAAAACAACAGATTGTCGGTGAACAAGCTGGTGATAGTAACCCGCCAAGTAGAGCGTTTTATCCGCTTGAACAAGCTGACACCTGACCTGATGCAGCTTGTGGATGACGGCAGACTCAAGACCACCCCTGCGGTAGAGCTGAGTTACCTGACGCCGGAGGAGCAGGAAGAATTTCTCTCTTATATGGAGGAGAAGGCTGCACGCCGTCTTTATCCCAAGCGCAAAAGCTGAAAGCTGCCAGCAAGGAAAGCGTCCTGACAAAAAGACACAATCCACGGGATCATGTCTGCCCGTTCCCCAAGCGTAAAGCCGCGTGAGCCACAGCTCACGATTGCCGTATCTAAGGTCGAGCGCTATTTCCCCAAGGGTTTTACTCCGAACAGATGGAAAGTATCATCCTGAAACTTTTGAAAACTACTACCGCAAGCGGCAGGATTACGAGCGATGAGGTGGCGGTATGACAAGAGTTTTGGTCGTAGAACCGGGCTACTGCCCCTATCAGGCTGCCTTTGACAGCCCGCAGGCGGCGGTTTCCGAAGTGATCGAGGGCGACAGTTTGCTGCTGAAACCGTTCGGCACATCGAAAATCGGCGTTGTGTGCAGTAAAAACCAAATCCGACTGAAATACAACAGACAGCTGGAAGATGGCTGCACCATACGCGGGCGGTTTTTCTGGTTTTTGGACTCAGTGAGTCCAAAATGTTGGGGACAAAAAAAGAACAGGCGGAGCGCTACAATCGGCTGCTGTTCTTCCCGCAGGTGGAGGATATGCGGTCCGGTGATTTGCCGGTTGCCAAGGTCCGCCCACCGGACGAGCGCTTTGGAAGTAAGATCTCTTTTTGGGAAAGGTTGAGCCGATAATTATAAAGGAGAATCACCGAGATGAGCAAACACGAAACCGTCATTGGCTATATCGAATATCTTGACAGCAGCGGATGCGTTCAGGAGCGCATTCCGTATGTCGATGCAGAGGAATTAAAAACCAGAATTTATGCTTCTTTGTATTGCGGCGAACCCATCATTCCGGTTGTGTTTCCGGAGAATCTGAGCCAGCCCCTTACTTTTGAAAAGGGCACCATTTTTCCGTGGGGTCAGCGAAGTGAAAAGCACGAGCTTCTGCCGTATGAGATCTACCAGACCAACAACCGCGAGATTGCATTTTTACGGTATGACTACACCAAAGACCATATAAATGCCGCATCCTATAAGCTGGTGTACCGTGGGCAGAGGGAATGCTGGCAGCCGCTGGACAGCCTTTACTGCCTGCACAATCAGGAAAAACCGCCCCAACGGCAGGAAAGATGCGCTCTTTGTCTGTCAGCGATATTATTGTGACGCATGAGGGCGGTGAGGCACACGCCTATTATGTGGAGCCGATTGGTTACAAACAGGTGGATGACCTGCTGCCGGGGCTGGAACAAGCAAAGAAACGCAGCGCCGAGCGCGAAGAACGATAAACAACCAGTTCAGCAAAGGAAATACTTTCATAAATGAACTGGATTTTTCCCCTTATTATCTGCTATATTATAAGGGAAAGCGAGGTGAGTAAGGGAATGAGAACTTTTAACTATTCTGCACTGAAGGATCAGAAATGGGATTCTGAGATTCTGGGGTACATTGCAGGAATTTACCGGTATGCCGGCAAGCAGGCCTATCTGAAGCAGCGCCCGCAGGAATTGGAAAAGCTTGTCGAAATAGCAAAGATTCAGAGTACCGAGGCATCGAATGCCATTGAGGGAATTGTAACGACGAGCACCCGTATCAAGCAGCTGGTTGAAGAAAAAACCACACCCAAGAATCGCGATGAGCAGGAAATTGCCGGGTATCGTGATGTGCTGAATATAGTACATGAAAGCTACGATGCAATTTCGATTACCAGAAACTACATCCTGCAGCTGCATAAAATCATGTACAGCCACATGAACAACCCGATGGCCGGACAAACGAAGAATGTGCAAAATTATATAAGCGCAACATACCCGGACGGTCATACGGAAATCTTGTTCGAGCCATTGCCCTTTATGAAACGCCGGAGGCTCTGGATCAGATCTGTACAGAGTACAACCGAGTCATCGGCAATTATGAAGTGGAACCCTTTGCTTGCCATTCCGGTATTTATCCACGATTTTTCTGCATCCACCCATTCAACGACGGTAACGGGAGAATGAGCCGTCTGCTTACAACGCTGCTTTTATACCGCAGCGGTTTTTATGTCGGCAGGTATATTTCGTTGGAGGCAATCATAGCAAAGCATAAGGACTTGTATTATGAAGCACTCCAACAGAGCCAGAACGGATGGCATAACGGAACAGAAGATGTCGTTCCCTTTATCAAGTATATTCTGGGGACGATCCTTTACGCCTATAAGGATTTGAAAAGCGCTTTTTATTGTGGAAGAAAAGCTGCCTGCTGTGGATATGGTAAGAAAGGCCGCAAATGAGAAAATCGGTCGCTTCAACAAGCAGGATATTATAGAACTTTGCCCAACATTGAGCATAAGCGCTGTTGAAGCTGCCCTTTAGAAAACTGGTGGCTGCCGGGGAACTCAAACGGGAAGGTGCCGGAAAATCGACTTACTACATCAGATTGCAATGAATCCCTTTACACTATACCGCTTTCCCTTGAAATTGCATCGTTTTTAAGGGAAAGTATGCTATATAGTATCGTAAGCTCTGCACAGCAATGCAGGGCTTTTTTATTACCGCAAAGGAGATGAAACCGATTGGCGAATTACCAAAATATTTTACGGCAGGCACATCAGGCGATTGCCGATGTGGCGGACAATGCCGACAGCTGGCGGGCGTTTTTGCGCTCAGCCGCGTATACAACGCATTATGCCTTTCCGAATCAGGCGCTGATTTACAGCCAGCGCCCCGGAGCCACCATGCTGGCGGACATCGACACTTGGAACCGTGCTGCCGGGCGCTGGGTCAACCGCGGTGCGCACGGCGTAGCGTCCCTTGGCACCGGTAATATGGCGGGCAATGTGCGGTATCTGTTTGACATCAAGGACACCCACCCTGCTGGCAAAGCCTCCAAAACCATTGGGCTGGCAAATCACCGATGCCAACCGCTATCCGACCCTGCAAGCCTTGCAGGAAAAGCACAATGCCGAGAGCCTGCCGGAAATCTTTGGCCTGCAGGCAGCCTTGTTTGTGGCACAGCACGGCAAACAACTGGACGCCGATTTACAGAATGCCGTGATTGGCAGCACGCTGGAATGGGCAAAGCCGCAGGAGCAAACGGCGATTTTTGCCAACCTCATCACGCAGAGCGCCGTCTATATGGCGGCAGTGCGCTGCGGTCTGGGCGACAGCGCCGTACCGCAGGATGCCTTTGCGGACATTGACCGCTTTGATACCGAATCCGCGGTTTTGGCGCTGGGCACGCCGTCAACCGCGTGGGGCGGCAGATGTTTGCCGAAATCGGCGCTGTCGTTAAGAGCATCGACAGTGTTGCAAAGCCTCAGGCGAAACAGTATGATGTGAATGTAAGCAAGACGAACCAACAGGAGGTGCAGGATCATGGATATGACGAATCAGAACGGGTATCTGGTGCCCAAGATGGCAATGAAGGAAACGCACAGACCGCCGGTCGGGAGAATCGGTCTGCAGCGGGAGAAGTTCCTGCAAGAGAACCACTCCCCTGCTGTACGACAAGATGCTGCTGGACGGGACGCTGTACAGCGACCTGAAACAGACCGAGCAGCGCTATTGGGAGCAGGTGGAGCAGACCATCACGAAGCTGCTGGTCAGCAACCCGGCACCGGACAAGAACAACGACCCGTTGGGTTGGACCGCGCACATGAACAGTCTGCAAGCGCAGGCGGCGGAACTGGCGATGCCCATCGTGACGAGCCTGTAAATACCGAACCCACAACAGCGGAGAGCGAGCCATCGCCCTCCGCTGTTTCTGTTTCCGATGAGATTGAACTGCCGGAAAGCGTGGGGCGCGGCGACCTTGCCGAGGAAACTGCCGCCGCCATCGGTGTGCCCGCACCTGAACAGCAGCAGGAAACGATCCGCCTATTACAGCCCCGCGCAAGCTGGCAGCCGCCCATCAGGATGACGGCACCCATATCGACGAGCAGGACATTGTCGATGTTCTTGTCATGGGCAGCGGTTTTTGTGAGGGGCGTTTTCGCATACAGGAATTTTTTCTCTGCCACAGTATTGCCTACAGTAAAGGAGCAAGCCGACTGGCTGAAAAAAAGAATACGGTATCGGCGGGCGCACTTGGGATTTCCGAGATGGCGAAAGAGGGTTTCTGGATTATGATGCCAAGGGGCTGAGAATCAAAGCGCTATGCATCTGATAACGCCCCGGATTATTTCCGCTTGCTGCCGTGGAACGAGGTTGCCCGCCGTTTGCACCTGCTGGTCCACAACAACCAATATCTGGATGAAAACAACAAGCAGGGATATGAAAAATGGGAAGCGGAACAGCAAGCCCAAACGCGACGCCCGTCAAGCCGAGATAGACTATGCGGAGAAAACAATCGCGGATTTTTTGTGAACGCGAGGGGCTGGGCGAACCGGATTTTTCGAACCTACGCACATCGACCTTGCCTATTCCACCACTGGGGACGGCGAACACGAAATTCAGGTGTACGCCAACTTCTTGCGCAATGAGATTGTGTATCTGGTTGATGGTTCCTTTGTGGACAGTGCGCGCTTCGACAACACAAGGGCGCTTGCCAAGGAAGGCATTGAGGACATTGAATTTTCGCAGTTCATTGACGATGCGGAAGCAGCGTATGAAGCATATCAGGAGCGCTAAGCCCAAGCCCGTGGAAAAACGCCCGCTGGCTGCCGGGGATACCGTTTATTTGAAAAAACGACCACCCCTTTACGGTGGAGGAAATCGGCATCTTCGATGTGCATCTGCGCGATGAGGATTTCCTCTGATTGGGCGCGCCGTCAACCGCGCGGAGTTTGCAAGGCTGCTGGCGGCAAATCCAAAAACCAAGCTCTGGCGGCACCCGACACGGTGGTTGAGGGCAGGTCATTGAGGAAACAGACACACCGGAAGAACCGTCAGACGAACTCGCAGAAGAAACCTCGTCTGGTTTTGGCGAGCAGGTCTTGCAGGCTGCGGAGCTCATTGCCCTCAAAGAAGCCTATTTGCCGAACAACTATATCCCGCCGCAGGACCCTGCACCCCCGCGCACACCGCGCGAAAAGTTTGCCGCCAACATCACTGCCATCCGCACCCTGAAAGCCATCGAAAAGCGTATGGCGGACGGCGGTCCCCACGCAAACGGCGAGGAGCAGGAAATCTTAGCCCAATACTCCGGCTGGGGCGGTTTGTCCGATGCCTTTGAACCCAACAAGGACAGCTGGCACAGCGAATATGGGCCGAGCTGAAAAGCCTGCTGACAGAGGAAGAATACACTGCTGCCCGCAGCAGCACCCCTGACCGCCTTTTACACCCCGCCAGAAGTCATTGACGCAATGTACACCGCCCTGCGCAAAAATGGGTGGGTGCTGGCACGATTCTGGAACCCAGTATGGGTGTGGGCGCGTTTTCGGGCAAAAGCCACAGCTATTTGTATGAGTCGACCACCCGCCTGTTCGGCGTGGAGCTGGACAGCCTGACCGGCAGAATCGCTCGCCAGCTGTACCAGAAAGCCAACATCCAAATTACCGGCTTTGAGAAAAGCCGACCTGCCTGACAGCTTTTTTGATGTGGTCATCGGCAATGTGCCGTTTGGGGATTACAGCGTGGTTGACCCGCAGTACAATCGGCATTTCAAGATCCATGACTACTTTTTTTTGCCAAATCCATCGACAAGCTGCGCACGGGCGGCATCATCGCCTTTATCACCACCAGCGGTACGCTGGACAAAAAAAGAGCGAGGAAGTGCGCAGGTACATCAATGCCCGATGCGACTTTTTATCGGTGCCGTGCGCCTGCCGGATTCCACTTTTAAGTCAGCCGGAACCAAGGCTATGGCGGACATCATCTTCCTGCAAAAGCGTGACCGCATTCTGGAGCAGGACGCGAGCTGGCTGCACACCACCCAGACGGAGGATGGGCTTGCCTCAACCGCTATTTTGCCGAACACCCCGAAAATGGTCTGCGGCACACTGAAAACCGTCAGCGGTCCGTATGGTCCTACCCCTGACCTGCGAAGCGTTTGCCGATAAACCTCTTGCCGATGTGCTGAAAGAAGCAATGTCCCACCTGCACGCTGAATTTCACTTTCAGGACATCGAGGTTCAGGAATCCGGCGCTGTCGAAGCCAGCATTCCCGCTGAACCCGATGCGCAATTTCAGCTTTTGTATCCGTAACGGCAAATTCTATTACCGCGAGAACGCCATTATGCGCGAGGTTTCCCTTGGTGCCACCTCCGCAGCGCGTATGCGGTTGCTGATCGAACTGCGGGACACCACGCGGGAACTGATTCAAGCCCAGCTGGAAGATATGCCGGATGAGGTCATCACGGAGCTGCAAGCCAAACTCAACCGCCAGTACGACTACTACCACAGTAAGTTTGGACTCATCAACAGCCGTGGCGCATCGCTGGATATGCGGGATGACAGTGGATATTTTCTGCTGTGCTCCTTGGAAAACCTCGACAGCGAGGGCAATTTCATCGGCAAGTCGGATATGTTTTTTCAAAGCGCACCATCCGCGCTGCCCGCCCTGCCGAGCGTGTGGAAACCGCCAGCGAGGCGCTGGCGCTGAGTGTCGGTGAGCGCGCAGGCATCGACTTTGGGTATATGCAGCAGCTGACCGGCAAGGACAAAGAAACACTGATTCAGGATTTGCAAGGCGTTATCTTTGCCGACCCCTTGGAAAAGAATTCTGATGGTGAACCGCGCTACTATACCGCTGATGAATATCTTTCCGGCGATGTGCGCCACAAATTGCAAGTAGCAAAGCTGGCGGCACAGAACAACCCCGCTTTTGCTGTGAATGTGCAGGCACTGGAAACCGTACAGCCGAAGGACTTGGAGGCCAGCGAAATTAGCCGTGCGTCTGGGTGCCACTTGGCTGGCACCTGAACTCATTAAGCAGTTTGCCGATGAGCTGGTGGACGCGCCTTACCATGTGCGGGACCGCGTGAAGGTGCTGTACATTCCGCTGACCGGCGTCTGGAATGTGACCAACAAGAGCTTTACAGGCGGCAACATTAAAGCCACCGTGACCTACGGCACACAGCGCGCCAACTTCTACCACATCTTGGAGGAAAGCCTGAACCTGCGGGATGTGCGCATCTTTGACACCAAAGAGGATATGCAGGGTAACAAGATTCGGGTACTGAACGCCGCTGCCACGCAGGAAGCCCAGATGAAACAGCAGCAGATCGAGGACGCTTTCAAGGACTGGATCTGGAAAGACCCGACCCGCCGCCAGATGCTGGTAAAGGAATACAACGAACGGTTCAACTCCCTGCGCCCCCGCGAATACGACGGCAGCCATATTCTGTTCCACGGTATGTCGCCTGAAATCACGCTGCGCCCCCACCAGAAAAACGCCATTGCGCACATTCTGTACGGCGGCAACACGCTGCTGGCGCACGTCGTAGGCGCGGGTAAAACCTACGAAATGGTCGCTGCAGCGATGGAAAAGAAACGCCTTGGGCTTTGCACCAAGACCCTGATCTGCGTACCCAACCACCTGACCGAGCAGCTTGCCGGAGAGGCTTTGCAGCTGTACCCCAACGCAAATATTCTTGTAGCCCGCAGGACGGATTTTGAAAAAGCCAACCGCAAACGGTTTTGCGCCAAAATCGCAACCGGCAATTATGACATCATCGTGATCGGGCACAGCCAGTTTGAGCGCATCCCGCTGTCACAGGAACGGCAGGTCGAATACCTGCAAAGCCAGATACACGATGATCAACCAGCGGCACAGCTGAAAGAGGAACGCGCCGAGAATTTCACCGTCAAGCAGATGGAGCGTATGCGCAAGCAGCTGGAGAAAAGCTGGATAAGCTCAACGACCAGTCCCGTAAGGATGATGTGGTGACCTTTGAACAGCTTGGCGTGGACAGCCTGATGGTGGACGAAGCCCACGCATTCAAGAACCTTGCGGTGCTTTCCAAAATGCGCAATGTGGCGGGCATATCCCAAACCGAGAGCCAGCGCGCCAGCGACCTATATATGAAATGCCGCTACCTTGACGAAATCACCGGCAGCCGCGGCGTGGTATTTGCCACGGGTACGCCCATCAGCAACTCTATGGCGGAGCTGTTCACCATGCAGCGATATTTGCAGCGGGAAACCTTGGAGCAGCATGGGCTTTCCTCCTTTGATGCGTGGGCATCTACCTTTGGAGAAACTGTGACAGCCGTGGAGCTTGCGCCGGAGGGTACAGGCTACCGAACAAAAACGAGATTTTCCAAATTCTATAATCTGCCGGAATTGATGAGTATGTTCAAGCAGGTGGCGGATGTGCAGACGGCGGATATGCTCAACCTGCCGGTGCCTAAACTGGTGGGCGGCAAACCCATCAATGTAGCGCTGCCGCCAAGCCCCCAGCAAAAACAGATGGTGGCAGACCTTGCCGACCGCGCCGAGGAAATCCGTGCGGGGAAATTTAGACCCCACCGAGGACAATATGCTGAAGATAACCAACGACGGGAGAAAGCTGGCGCTGGACCAGCGGTTGATCGACCCCTAATCTGCCCGAAAACCCCAACGATAAAGTCCACGCCTGTGCCGAGAATGTGTACCGTATCTGGAACGATACCAAAGGAGAAGCGCCTGACACAGTTAGTGTTTTGCGACTTATCCACCCCGAAACCGGACGGCTTTAATGTGTACGATGATTTGCGAAATCTGCTGATTTCTATGGGCATCCCCGAAAACGAGGTGCAGTTCATCCACAGCGCCAACACCGAGGTGAAAAAAAAGCCGAGCTGTTTGCCAAGGTGCGCAGCGGTGATGTGCGTGTGCTGATGGGAAGTACCGGTAAGATGGGCGCGGGTACCAATGTGCAGCGGCTGTTGGTTGCCACGCATCATTTGGACTGCGGGTGGAAACCCTCTGACATTGAGCAGCGCAACGGGCGTATGATTCGCCAAGGCAACACCAATGCCGAGGTGTATGAGTATCGATATGTCACGGAATCTTCATTCGACAGCTATATGTGGCAACTTTTGGAAACCAAACAGAAGTTCATCGGACAGGTTATGACCAGCAAAAGCCCTGCCCGCAGTGCGGACGATTTGGACGATGCTGCGCTCTCCTACGCCGAGGTAAAGGCGCTGGCTGCCGGGAATCCGAGGATCAAGGAAAAAATGGACCTTGATATTCAGGTGGCGCGGCTCAAAACGCTGAAAACCGCCTACAACAACGAGCATTACCGGCTGGAAGATGCGATTACACAAGGGTTCCCCGCAGAAAATGCGCAAGACCGCCCAACAGCTGGAAAACGCCAAGGCCGACACCATCCTATTGCAGCAAAACACCAAGCGCGATGCAGACGGCAAGGATGTTTTCGCCATCTCGTTGATGGACACGGTTTACACTAAGCGCGAGGATGCAGGCAAAGCCCTGCTGGGGCTTGCTGGGTATGGCGATGAACCGCACCGAGCCGGTTTCCATCGGGCGGTATAAGGGCTTTGATTTGCAGATCGCTTATTTTGCAATGGACAAAATGTATCTGGCGTATCTTGTGGGCAACGGCATCAACCCCGGTGCAGCTGGGCGCGGATGCCGTCGGCAACACCATGCGTCTGGACAACTGCCTGCACAACCTGCCGCAGAGCGTGACCGACCTTGAATCTAAATTGGTGCAGCTGCAAAACAGCTGGAAAACGCCAAGGAACAGCTTGCGCAGCCCTTTGCACAGGCGGACGAGCTGGCTGAAAAGAGCAAGCGCCTTGCCGAGCTGGAGGCGCTTTTGAAACTGAACGAAAAGGATATTGTGCTGGATACCGTGCCAGACGAAGATCAACAGTGTCGTTCGGACAATCGACAGCGTGGACAAGAAAGGTAGAAGGTTTTACTATGAAAGAAAGAAGAAGCAACCGGGTCAGAGATGGCCCCCGCAAGGAGTTATCAAGATGAAAAATGGATCGTAATGCTTGCGATGCTGTCCTTATTGACAGCCTGCGCACAGACACCGGAACCGGAATCCGCTGAATTGACGGAGCTGTCGGCAGCGACATCCGAAAGCGCAGAAGCCGAAGAAACACCTGCACCGATTTCAACTGCCGAGCCGACAGCGACACCGGAACCGACCGCCACACCCGCGCCGACACCTTCGGCAACACCTGCCGCTGCCCCCCGCGCCGACTCCTGCCCCTACGCCGGAACCCACGGCAGCGCCGACGGCAGAACCTGCCCCGGCGCAGGTCAGCATGAGCTATGGTGCTGTGCCCTTTGATTTGGCGGCAGGCACCGAACAGTGGTGGAGCATCGACAGTTCCGATTCCGCTTATTGGGCGGTGCAGGAAAACATCAACGCTATGCGCGCTGCCGGTGGACTGTCACCGCTGACCATGGACGGCGGTTTGAGCGCCGCAGCCGATGCCCGATGCGAGAGTTTTGTGGCAGGCGGTCCCTTTGACCACAGCGGTATGACTACCCGCAGCGAGATCTGCGCCGCCGGTCCGCTGGGCTCTGCCAGTGCCGTTTGCACCGGCTGGCAAGGCAGCCCTGCCCACTACGCCAACATTATGGAGCCGAGCTTTACGTCCATGGGCGTTGGCTGCTGGTTTTGCCAAACGGCAGAGGGGCAATACACCTATTGGGTCGTGACATTCAACTGATGCACGGCAACGGATTCACTTCGGCGAACATCGACGCGAGAATTACGCATATTGACGATATGGTTCATTTCTGTTAGGTTTGAAAAAGCACCTGAGCGCTCACATTCGTGGGCGCTTTTTTATTGAGGAATTCTATGGACATTGAAGCCTTATTGAAAAAAGCCGAGCAGGACGGCTGCATGGTCGTGCTGAACGACATTGCCCCCAATCGAGAACGCAGCGAGTTGGTATTTCGTGTGCCGGAAAGCGTATACGACACCACTATTGCCGCGCTCGACATAGACGAAAGCACAAAAAACGCGCTGCAAAAGCAAAAAATCACGGTTTTAGAGAATCTGCTGCACCGTCTTGCGATGGGGAAAAAATGCGGCAAAACAGTTGCATATCGCGCAGGATGCCGCCGAGCAGGTCGTGAATGCGGTGATCGAAACTGCTTACCGCAGCCTTTCCGAGCCTGAAAAGCGGAATTTCTGGGAAAGAATTCTGCACAATGCGGATGGTGATGCAATGTGAAAAACGATCCCCTTTGTCCGCGCTGTACAACAAAATGCAGCAGGAGCAAAACGAATACCGTGCGTGGCTGCTTGCACAGCCGCCCGAAGAAATTCTGAACCACGCGTATGAGTACAGTTCCCGCGAGGATATTCTGATCGCGTTCGAAAATGCTTCGCTGCGCCCTGCACAGCTGCGCGCTTTGTTGGAATCCCAAGCACCGCTGGCGGACATTTACAAAGACTACCGCGATCACGATACCAATGCACTGGATATTATGGCCATGTGCATCGAGGACCGCGCCGACATTAACCTGATGGAAAGCACGAAAAAAGAACTGGCCGCCTGTTTACTATCAGACCGGACGATACGCCCGCGAACACGAGGAACTGCCGCAATACCGCGCCTCCATGAAGCTGAACGAGGAATGCCGCGATGAAATTGACGACGCCATTTCTTACAACTATAACGGCTTGTGTTTGGATGATGGTGCCGTGCAGCAGGTGCTGGCAGGATACGGCGCAGAGCGCACCCGCTATATTGTTGCAGCAGCCATCCAAGTGCGGGATGGGGACGCACGAATTTCCCCCGCAGAATCGAAGATGGGCGAATTCTGTGCGAAAGATCAAAGACATCAATGCGGATGGGTATGACAAGGCGGCGTATTACGCCAATTTGCAATCTCATGCCGGGTTGATTGATATTTTTACTTCGCGCCTGCGTCAGCTGGAACGAAAAAAGCAGTCCCCGAAAATAAAAAGAGGTGATTACAATGAACCGAAAAACCAAATGGAGCCAACGCATTCTGGCTCTGGCTATGGCAGCCATGATGTGCTGCTCCGTGTTCCCGGTCGGCGCGTTTGCCGAAACGCCACCGCCGCAGGAAAGCATGGTCGCTGCTGAGGAACAACAGACCGATGAAACCGAAACCGACAACGGGCAGACCGATGCCAGCAGCCCCGACCCCGGTGCAGCTACCGAGGAAAGCACGGCACCAACAACAGACGAGTCTGCTGAAGAAAAAGAGCCTTACACCTTTGACGGTGAAATCCTTTACGCCGATATGCCGGACGCCCCCACAGGCTCCTACATCGGCAGCTACGGTTTGCCGGTGGCGACCGGCGAAACCAAAATCGGGCTTGGCGCGTGGGAATGTCGATTTAGAACAAACCAATTATCTCAACGCCGAGGCGCTGGATAGCGATGACCAGACACATTACTGCGCCCTTGCTGGAAGATACCGACTACGCCATTGTGCCGATTCTGGCACAGGTGGAATACCCTGCCGATGGCAGTTCCCTTGATCTGGTTCTGCCGGACGGTGTGACCCTGCTGGACTACTACGGCGCACCTGTTGAAAACACAGAAAGCCTGCTACACAACGAATACAGCGAAACTTCCGCTGCGGTGATGGGCGTGTATGTGCAGGCGGATGCGGATTTTACCGCGCAGCTGGTTTATACCGCGCCGGACGGCAGCGCCCTTACAAAAACCTTACAGGTGACCATCGACCGCAATGCGACTGCCGAGTATCCTTTCCCTGACAGCGAAATTGCCACCTTTGCCGAGCGCCCCACCCCTGCGGTGACAAGCGGCAAGATCACCAAGGTTGCCAAGGTCAACGGCACTTGGCTGATCTGGTTCAACGGCGAACCCGCCTACTGCTGCACCCACGGTGCCAACGGTCAGCCTGCGGGATGCCCAACATACACCTATGTGAACACTTCCACGGTCAACGCAGACCAGTGCATCCCCGGTGACCACTACGGCAACCAGATTCGCATCTGGGGCGGCTTGAACCAGCTCGCTTTGGGCGATGCGGACGATCTGCCCGCTGTTTTTCCGCTGACGAGGGTGAAGAAATCTCTTTTGGATTTCTGTGCATCAATTTATGACGATGTGCAGATGTATATTATCGAAAACTTCCCCGAAAGCACCGCCGCGGAAATCTATCTTGCCTCTGCCGACGAGCTGCTGAACGGCGTGGAAACCTACGCCTCCGCCCGCGGTTACTACACCTATATCTACAACCCCGGCCGCGCAGGTTGGCAGACCGTTGCCCTGATCGGACCTGAGATCGGTGAGGAGGAACCTGAGCCGGAACCTGTTGTGCAGGAATACTACGCCAGCTGGGAGGCACCAGCCCAGACCACCAGCGGTAGTTTTGATTTTTCCTATGGAATCTGCACGGATAAGATCCAGCTGAAAACGCAGGAAAAGGTGGACAGCGCGACCATCGAGATCGAGCCCATCACCAAATCCGGCAGCATCGACGGCGGCAGCTGGTCTATCAGTCCTGCTGGAAAGCAAACGGTGACCACCAGCGGTCATACCGCCGATGACAACTACCAGAAGAACGGCGGCGATGCGGCGCAAGCTGGAGCCTGCACTATGCCGTTACCAAAACATCGGGCACTCGCAATGGACAGGTTGGTCCTTTCACCACGCAGGAGGCTGCTGATGCGGCCGCCAGCAGCGCCCGCGACGCCGCCATTGCGGAATTGCAGGGTGAGGCCCAGAACGCTGTCAACAATGCTATAGCAGCAGCTAAAGCGCAGCTGGGAAGCATCCAGTTCCGCTATGAGGAAATCACAGTACCGTATGGATTCGGCAAGTACTGGGGCACGAACGGCAGCAGCCAAACGATTTCGGTACCCGCAAACACCAACAATGACTATGTCATGAAAAATGACGAGTGGAGTTTGCAGGTTAACCTCAAGAAAACCGACAGCGAAACCGGCAGCCAGATCGCAGCCGATGCCCAGTATGAGATCTATCAGTGGGATGTGGTGACCGGCAAATACCAGCCCACAGGGGGCTACAACACTTACAGTGTGCAACGCCAGAATGACGGCACTTATGCGGTCATCAACAGTGCGGCCTATGCAACCACGGATTCCATGCGCCACACTCTCTACTACACCCAGCGTAATGCGGGCAAGTTTATCCTCGTGGAAACCAAAGCACCTAACGGATACTTCGGTGATTGGACGAATATCGACCACCCTGGCACGGCTAATACTCCGCTGGGCAAGCGCGGTTACTATATCGAAATCACCGAGGACAGCGACAATTCTGTAATCTGGCTGGACAACGCTGACTATAATGCCGACATTACCGCTACCGACAAAGGGCGGCACCAAACTTGTCACCAGTGCAGGCGAAGAAACTACCGTTACCATCTACGACACTGCCAAGGATTCCCGCCGTATTTATAACACCGACAATAGCGGCAAGGCGGCCAATGAGGACAGCTACACAATCACGCCCACAGACGGCATTATGAAAAATGACCGCACCTTGGGCGAAATCAGCATCTCAAAGGTTGACCTTGATGCCGTGCGGTATGTGGGCGGCAGCACCGCCCACGGCGATGCCGCGCTGGACGGCGCGGTGTACGACCTCTACGCCGCCGAAGATATTACGCATCCTGACGGCGTGACCGGCGTAGTGGACTATCCAAAATCGTGGATGCAGACGACAATCCCGTCTGGCACACGACAATCCGCGACAACAGCGGGCAGTGGGTATCGGATTATCTGCCGATTCTCAAAAAGACCATTTGGTCGCCAGTGCCAAAATCGAGGACGGCTGGCTGACCTTCGCAAACCTGTACCTCGGCAAATATTATGTGGTAGAGCGATCCACCGGCACGGTCATTCCGCTGCGTGAGGGCGCTCTTGTTGTTTCCGGTACCTATCCCACTGTGGACAGCCGCACCAAAGCCGCCACCGGGCAGGTCGCGGCACTGGCAAGCAGCGGCGGGCAGTACACCGATTGGGTGTACAAGAATCAGTTCAGCACCATCACCAAGGGCAAGGCATTGGACGGCACGGTAACCTACGATGCCTATTCCTTGTCCTTTGCCAACGGCTACCTGTGCGATGAACACAACTACTACATTACGCCTGCTTACGCTGATGAGGGCTGGTATGTCGAGAAAACCACCTTTGCCAACGATAATGCCGTGTACAGGGCAAACTACCACATTCACCGCGACAATGCCCAAACCGAAAGCCAAGACCAAATCGCCAAGGGCAATGTGGAGATCAGCAAAATCATTTCCTCCAGCGGCGAATCCAACGGGCAGGAGCTGGAGGACGCGGGCTTTACCTTTTATCTGGTGTCTGACTTGTCCAAAGCCGCGCAGTTTACCCAAAGCCAGACGGGCGCTTACAGCCTGCAAAGCATCTTAGACTGCTACCTCGACAAGAACTACAACAATGACCACCCTAAGTGGGATTTCTCCGGCGAGGGACAGGCGGTTGCCAAACTTACGAAGTCAACGCCGCCGAAATTGCCGCCTACAACAAAACGCTGAACGCCGCGGGCGACAACAAAAACGGCAAGGGCGACGGCTGGCAGCCCACTGGCACCGCCAACGAGTACCGTTTGGCAGAGATTTTCAGCAACGACACGGGCAACATCCGTGTGCAGGGCTTGCCCTACGGCACCTATCTGGTGGTCGAAACCACCGTACCCAAGGATTTGTATCAGGCGGAACCGTACTTGGTGGTCATTGAACGCAACAGCCCGATGAGCGCGATGGCAACGCCTAAGGGTAGCGAAATTGTTGGCTCAGTTCCTACCAGAAAATTCACGGTTTTGGACGAGCAAATTGAAGTATATCTGCGCATCACCAAAATTGACGAGGAAACCGGCAAGCCCGTGTTGCTGCCGGGTACGGCGTTTCAAATCTACTATCTGGACGATGACGGCAACTACCGCATAGAAAACGGCGCGCCCAAGCTGGTGCGCATGACTGACACCGTAAACGGAAACCTGCCCAAGAATGTCACCACCTTTTACACCAACGCCGAGGGCGTTTTAACCCCTGCCCGAAAAACTGCCGCTGGGTAAATACCGCATTGTGGAAACCACCGCGCCCAACGGCTATTACAATGCGTGGGCAGACGATGCAAGCCACTATGTCGATTTTACCATCACCACCGACCGCATTTATCAGGCGACCGGCGATAAGAACGAAAACGGCATGGACACGCTGGTAATTGGTGAAAAGTATTCCAACCACGAAACCCTCGGCAAGCTGACCATCCGCAAGACCGGCGAGGTGCTGACCGGCTGGCAGTCTGAGCCGGACGGCATTGACCCGTGGATGACGGGCGAAGCGGAAACGGCAATTTCACCTACGAAACCCGCCCGCTGGCCGGTGCCGAGTACACCATCACGGCAGCCGAGGACATCTACACGCAGGATCGCCAGCTGGATAACTACGGCAACCGCACGCTCTGGTACGCCAAGGGCGATGTGGTGGCAGTGGTAACCACAGGCGACGGCGCTGCCGACACCGCCGTGTTTGCCCCTGCGCGCACGGCGGCTACCTATGATTTCCTGAGCGTCATCCACGATGGAACCATCGGTGAGGTCAGCGTGACCCTGCCGCTGGGCAGCTATCACATTGCGGAAACCCAGCCGCCGTATGGCTATGCAGGCACGGACGCCGCCTTTGATGTCACCCTTGCGTGGGACAACCAGACGCAGGAAATCGTTGCTGCAGACGCTGTTGAATTCCATAACGAGCGCGAAAAGGCAAAAGTCGGCATCTACAAAACTGATCTGGAAAGCGGCAAATACCTTGCAGGTGCCGTGTTCAACCTGTACACCGCCGATGACATTTATGATGCGGACGGCAGCCTTGTTTTGCAGCCGGTGAGCTGGTAGCCACCAGCCCCGAAACCAATGCGAACGGCACCACCTACTTCGATTGCGATATTCCCATCCGCGGCGAAAAAGTATGGCAGCAGCACCCACAAAGGATGCCGCCACCAACAGCGGCAAGTATATCGTCAAAAAATCCGCGCCCCGCTGGGCTACTATGTCAATGAAGAACCTATGGAAGTCACCTTTACCTACGATGGGCAGGCTGTGCAGGTTTTGGAGAGCACCTGCACCGACAAACCCACCGAAATGTGGGTGAGCAAGCGCGATTTGACCAACGACGAGGAACTGCCCGGTGCTACCTTGACCATTAAAGATGCAGATGGCAATGTGGTGGCTTCTTGGGTGTCCACCGACACGCCCCACCGTGTGGGGGCTGTATTTGGGTGAAACCTACACCCTGACCGAAACCCGCCCCGCCGATGGCTACGCGCTGGCGGATGATATTACCTTCCGTCTGCTGCAAAGGTGGACGAGAACGGCAGCAACCTGCAGGAAGCCGAGGTCTACTACCTGACCACAAAGGACTTCCTGTTCTGGACGTGGGATGACTGGAAACTGCTGGACGATGCGACCGTGATCATGTATGACGACATCACGAAGGTGCAGATTTCCAAGGTGGACATTGCCACCGGTAAAGAACTTCCCCGGTGCAGAGCTGACCATTACCGACAAGGACGGCAAGGAAATTGACCGCTGGGTATCCACCGACAAACCACACTATATCGAAAAAAAAAAAATGCCTGCCGGAGAGTACACCCTGACCGAAGTGAAAGCCCCGGACGGATACGCTTTTGCCGAAAGCGTACCGTTTACGGTGCTGCCCACCGGCGAGGTGCAGCGGTTTTGAAAATGCGGGACGATGTCATTAATGTGGAAATTTCTAAGAAAGATTTGACCACAATGGAAGAACTGCCCGGTGCAGAGCCGACCATCACCGATAAAGACGGCAAGGAAATTGACCGCTGGGTATCTTCCGACAAGCCGCACTATATCGAAAAACTCCCTGCCGGTGATTACACGCTGACCGAGGTGAAAGCCCCGGACGGATACGCTTTGCCGAAAGCGTACCGTTCACCGTGCTGCCCACCGGCGAGGTGCAGCAGTTTGAAATGCGGGACGATGTCATCAAGGTGGAAATTTCCAAGGTGGACATCACCACAAACAAAGAACTGCCGGGTGCCGAGCTGATTATCACCAACAAGGACGGAAAGTTGTGGAACACGGACCTCTACCGACAAGCCGCACTATATCGAAAGCTCCCTGCCGGTGAGTACACCCTGACCGAAATCACCGCCCCCAATGGATACGAAATTGCAGAGAATATTTCCTTTACGGTGCTGCCGAACGGAGATGTGCAGCGCGGTTATGAAGGATGCACCCATCCCCGAACAGCCCGGCACAGCCGACACCGCCGAGTACCCTGACTCCCACACCGCTGATCCCCAGACAGGCGATTCCCTCGCTGGGGCTGCTTCTGGCGCTGGCAGGTCTTTCCTGGCAGGACTGGCGGCACTGATCTGCAAAGTGCGTCCGCTGCAAATCCGTTGCCCAAAAGGACGACGATGAAACCGAATAAGGAACACAAAAATGAACCATCCAACCACTATGGGTGACCCGCGAGGGCCACCCATTCTTTATGAGGAAATCGAATGAAACACATTCTGACTTGCAGTTTTGGCAAAGATAGCATCGCCACGGCGCTGCTTGCCTTGCAGCACGGCGAACCGCTGGATGAACTGGTTTATTCCGAGGTGATGTTCAGTGATACCGTATCAGGGGAACTGCCGGAGCATAAGCGGTTCATCTACGAAACAGCAATTCCGTATTTGAAAAGCGCGGCATTCCACAAGGGTTCTGCGCGGGCAAAAGACATATTTGGACTGCTTTACCATTATCGTAAGCCGCGGCAACGCCGAGGGAAAGCTGGCGTCCTTCCGCTGACCGGACGCTGCAGTATACAGAGGACTGCAAACTGCCACCCATACGCACCTACCAGAAAAACATTGCCGCACGACACGGTTTACTATCTGGGGATTGCCGCCGATGAACCGGTACGACTGGCACGACTTAAGACAAACCAAATCTCCCTGTTGGCAAAGTACAACCTGACCGAGAAAGACGCGTGGGCGATGTGCCAAGCCCGAAGGGCTGCTGTCCCCGCTATATGAGTTCACATGGGCGCGGCGGCTGCTGGTTTTGTCCCAATGCGTCCATGAGGGAACTTTCGGCACCTGTACAATGCACATCCTGATTTATGGCAGCTGTTGTTGCTGGAATTGCAGGATACCCCCAATAAGGCAACAGAATGGTTCAACCGCAGTTATACGCTGCACGATTTAGATTTACGGTTCTGTCTGGGGGGGAACAGTTGAGCTTTTTTACATATGGAGAGCGTTGAGCAGACGATGAAGGCTTTCTATATTCGCTTTTTATTGGGCTGTTCGGTATTGCAGGACTTACAAGCATCGCATTCTGTTGATGTATGCCGTACAGTCCAAACAACAGGCGAACTTGCCATAGCGCCCTTTGCCGCCGCAAGGGCGCAGGTCACGCAACAGGAAATCTTATCGGAATCCTCGGTACAACCAACCAGCCGAAACTTGTATTTGGAAAACTCTGATATGGTCGGCTGGATTCAAATGAAGGCACTAAAATCGACTATCCTGTGATGCAGACACCGGCAGACCCCCCACTATTACCTGAAGCACGACTTTGAAAAAGAACTACACGGACTACGGCTGCCCCTTTATGCAGGCAGATTGCGATGCGCTTGCCCCGTCCGACAACCTGATCATTTACGGCCACAACATGAAAGGACGGCTCGATGTTTGCAGACCTTGCCAAGTACCGCAGCAAGGATTTCTGGCAAGCACACAAAACCGTTTGGTTCGATACGGAGTTGGGCAGCTGTGCCTATGAAATTTTTGCCGTGATCCGCACGACCGTGCAGGCAGATGCCGACGATGCGTTCCCGTTCTATTGGTTTGTGGACGCAGCAGCCCCGGAAGGTTTTTGCCGATTATGTGTCAGCCTGCAAGGCACGGGCGTTGTACGATACAGGTATTTCAGCCCAATACGGTGACAAGCTGCTCACGCTTTCCACCTGCGACAACATCACCGATGACGGCAGATTGCTTGTAATTGCCAAACAAACCAAAACAGAATAGAGGAAACAAAAATCCATGAAAACAACAAAGGAAACCCCAGCGCGCGTGGTTGTATGCGCGCGTCCACGGCAACTACATAGAAACGAAAAACACCCTGAATGTTTTGATGCTGCAGGCGCAGCGCGATGGTGCCGAAGTGGTGGGGTGGGGAATATGACATTCACCACGGCTGGCTGCGCCGCCCCTGCTTACCGCAGGATGATGCGCGAGGCAAAGGCTGGACATATTGAGAGAATTTATATCTGCCGTATGAGCCAGATCAGCGGTCGAAGAACGGCACTTGATTTTTCAGGCGGCTAATGCGGTACAAGGTCAATGTCATTGCTACCGAGTACGCCCTGAATCTGAAGGTGCCTGCCTACCATATGGGCACGATAATTGATGAAATCTGCGCCCGCAAAGGGTGGGAGCGACCTTGGTTTGTTTCAGAAAGCGAGGAACGGCATTGCGTTAGCAACGCCGTGGCAAGCACGTCAAAATGATAGCTTGCTATCATTCCGACCCCTTGTTAGGGGCTGCCACCCCTAAGACCCCCTCGCGCTTGCAATAATCCAAAGGAGAGCAGCGAAATGCAAACAAGAACAAATCCTTCCTGCTTCGGTTGACGGAGCAGGAATATGCCACGCTGAGAAAAAAAGCGAACTGGCAGGTCTGAAGATGAATCCTTTTTTGGTTTCACTTATCAACGGTTGCGAGATTCACCCTCGCGCACCGGACAGCTGCAAGGCGCTGGCAAGGCAGGTGGCGGCGGTCGGAAACAACCTGAACCAGTTAGCGCGCATTGCCAACTTCAACGGCAAGGCGGAGGATGCTTATCTGCAAGAAGCGCAGCAGATCATGACTCGCATCTGGCTGCTTATGAAGGAGCAGTTATAATGGCGACAACAAAAATCCTGCCGGTGCGCAAGCGCCTGAAAGACTGCCTGGACTATGCTGCCAACCCGAAAAAGACCGAGATCTTCGCGGGGATGCGCTCGACCGGCTGATGCACTACACCCAGAACGAGGACAAGACGGAACACCAGCTCTATGTCACCGGCTTTAACTGCGACCCGCAAAATGCCTGCCTGATTATGGAGGCAACCAAACGGCGCTGGCATAAAGACATCGGACACGGCAATGTCGGCTACCATATTATTCAGAGCTTTAAGCCCGGCGAAGCCAGCCCGAACCAAGTGCATATCAAATCGGTTGGTGAATTAGCCAGACGCTGTCTGGCGGATCGGTTTGAGTGTACGGTGTCCACCCATCTGGACAAGGGGCATCTGCATAACCATATTGTGGTCAATTCGGTTTCCTTTATGGACGGCAAAATGTTCCGCAACGATTTCAAAACCTACTATCAGGGCATACGGCAAATTTCCGATGACCTGTGCCGGCAATAATCAGTTGTCGGTCATAGAAACAGACGGACGCGGCATCTCCTACGGAGAATGGCGCAACCGCCGCGAGGGCAAGCCGACACTGCGCGGTATGGTCAAAGCTGATGTGGAAATGACGCTTGCCGAAAGCACCGACTTTGACGATTTTGTCTTTGCAGGCCGCAAAAGTTGGGCCATGAGGTCAAGTACGGTCCCCGCGTCGCACATGGCGGTTCGGCACCAAGACAGCAGGTTTTGTGCGGCTGGACGGTGTTGCGCCGCAGTTTTCCGGAATCGGAATTGAGAGAGTTTTTCACGCAACTGAAAAAACTTCCGCCAGAAATGCAGCAGGAATATCAGGCAGAAAACCAGCCTGTGCAAAAAGCTGGCAGAAAGAACCGGAACTTCCGGTCGTGCGCCCGCGCGCTGCCGCAGCAGACCGAACCGCCCGTAAAAAGGTGGGCGGCATTATGGCCCGCTACTACCATTACTGCGCCTTGCTGCGCAGAAGCTACCGCGGCAAAAACCGGACGGCGCTGCTACTACCTGCTGCGCGAGGATTTCAGCAAATTCAACCGCTATCGGCGGCAGTGTGGATTTGCTGTGGGAGCAGAAAATCGAATCCACCGAGGAACTGGGGACCTGCCAGCGCAAGGCTGACCACGAACTGGAGGTGCTTACTCAAAAACGCAAATACCCATAACCACAAGGAAGTCCTGACGCCGGATGTCCGGGCAACAGGCGATTGGAGGAACTGTCTGCCCGGATAGACCGTGCGCAGGGAGCTGGAATACCTGCGCAGACATTGAAATCGATGCGGCCGCCCTTGCAGCTGAAATGGCTGGAAGTGCGTCAGGCTGAAAAAGAAGAACGCGAGGTGAACAAAAATGAACAACCGCGGAGAAGCCGCTGACCAGATGGTGCGCGAGGGAGGCAATTTTCTGAGGTTGCCATCAAACTGACAGCGCTGGGGTTAAGAACTGCTGGCGATTGCGCTTGCCTACGCCAAGGAAAACCCCTGGTGCGCGGCAAGACAAGCCTTGACCGCCTACTGCGCGAGGGAAAGGAGAGATGAAGATCATCCCCCTTGCAGACCAAGGATCTTGCCCAATTCAAGGCGTATGCCAAACAGTACGGTGTGCTGTTTGCGTCCATGGGACAAGGGCGCACAGGGCGAGAAAATCGACATTATGTTTAAGGCAGAAGATGTATCCAAGCTCAACCGCATTTATGAGCAGCTTGATATACCGTACCCAAGAAGATTTCGGCTGACCGAAAAAACGCAGAAACCCGCCGCCAGATGCCCGATCCGATGCTGACGCGCGGGAAGACGATGGAGGATATTGACCCCGCCCATCGTTCAAGACGGTGGCGGCAATAGCCGCGCAAAAGCGGCAGCCCGCAGTGCGGAGCGCGCGGTCAATGCGACCCGAAAGGAGGAACGCTAAATGTATGAGCGTATGAACATTGAGGATTGAAAGCCAAAAAGAAGAACGACCGCGATGTCGTGCTGGCCGACCAAAAAAGCAGGCGCTGCAGGAGGTTTTGCAGGACGGCGCGCATCTGACCGCCTACCTTTCTGGGGCGCGGCAGGGCAGCGGATTCCTCCGGCAATGCTGCGCTGGTGTTGAAAGCCTGCCCGCAAGCGACTGGCCGATGACCTTTTGACGGATGGAACCAATTTGGGCGCAGGGTCAGCAAAGGGGGTGCCGTTGGTATTTCGCAGTTGGTGCGGTCCGGCGGCTATTTTACGGTGGGCAAGGTATATGACCGTTCCGCGACCTACGGCAACAAGCCATGCCCGACGGTAGAGCTGCAGGGCGACCAGCTTGGCAAAGCTGTTGCGGTATTGACCGCTTTGTCACCGGTGGAGGTGCAGTTTGATGATAAGCAGCCCACCAGGTTTTCTTGCTGACGAAAATCTATTCTCTATCCAAGCGGTGCAAGATGAAGAAGTCCTTGCGCGTCTGCCTGCAGATATTGTCCTTAAGCCACGGCAGCGCAGTGCTATGCAGAGTCGGTAATGAAGAATACCCGCACCAGATGGCGTTGGCTGTGTTCCGTTGAAGCTTCAGCGGTTGTATTTCACCGCCCGCCGATGCCGCCGGACAGGCTGAACGGCTTGCGGGGCGCATATTCCTGCCGCGCGGAGCGCCGTGCGTTGAGGAGGTGCGCGAGATGGCCAAGGTGTTTGGCGATGCCTCGTTGCGAATTGACTTTGCAGCGCCCGCGCAGTGATTTGCAGCGCACGGGGAACGCTGACCGCCATGCGCCCGAATAAGGGATCGGCAGAACCTCTGGCTCTGGGCTGCCCTGTTGCTGCCGCTGCTCTGGCTGGCGGCAGGGTTGGCGCAAATCACCGAACAGGCGCACGGACTGTCTGCCTTGGCAGCAGGGCTTAACGCGCTGCTAAACGACCCGCTGCGTTTGCGTTGGTGCAGAAGTACGCCGAAATTTCTGCTGGCGGTCTTGGTGCTGTACCCGCTGGGGTGTATTGCTATCTGCTCGACCAGGCGGACCGCCGCCCCGGTGAGGAACACGGCTCTGCCCATTGGGGCAATGCCGGGGAATTGAACGAACGCTACCGCAACCAAGGACCCGCAGCAGGAAATCATTCTCTCCCCAAAATATCCGCCTCAGCAATGATTCCTACCAACACCAGCGCAATCTGCATCGTTGTTGTGATTGGCAGTTTCCGGCAGCGGTAAGACCCGCTTCTTTGTAAAACCGAATGCCCTGCAATGCAGCGGTTCTTACTTCTTTTGGTCCCCAAGGGGGAGCTGACCTATTCCCTCGGCGGTGCTATGGAAGAAAACGGCGTCACCGTGACGGTCATTGACTTTGTGCATTTCCGCGGACATTACAATCCGGTAGCGTACCTGAAAAACCGATGAGGACGCTATGAAGCTGGCTTATGCGCTGGTGTTCAACACCAAAAAAGAACCCGGCAGCCTCCGGCGGCGAAAAAAACGAGTTCTGGGACAAGAGCGCTGTTATGTTTCTGGCATCGCTGATTTTGTATATCCTGTACGAATCCCGCTGTATGCAGCGCAACCTCAACACGATGATGGATATGATTCTGGAATGCAAGGTCAGTGAGGACAGCTACGACGAAAAACCGTATGGATATTCTGTTCGGTGAACTGGAGCAGCGCGACCGCATCACCCAACTGTACTGCAATACCGTTCGTTCAAGCTCGGCAGCGAAAAACCCTGTCCAGCATTATGGTCACGGCGGTATCCAATCTGCATATGCTGCAATCGGCGGCGTTTGCCGAGATGATTGCCACCGATGAAATGTTCCTGCCGCAGTTGGGCGTGGAAAAACGCGCCATCTTCTGCGCGTTATCCCCGACAATGACGATACCTTTAACTTTTATGGTTTTCGATTCTGTACACCCAACTGTTTGACCAGCTGTTTGCTTGGGATTCCACGCTGGAATTTCACGGCACACTGCCGGTTCATGTACGCCTGATGATGGACGAGTTCGCCAATGTCGCCACACCGGAAAACTTTTGTAAAGATCCCGTTGTTGCGCGCAGCCGCAACATAAGCT
>VOFG01002580.1_pt1 | contig 29790 bp, 54 predicted proteins | sample 5384171 | NCBI WGS metagenome assembly VOFG01 (sample SAMN12384726, study PRJNA508395) | human gut metagenome | isolation source: healthy gut F | host: Homo sapiens
TCCAAGGTGTTGCCCGCGCCCGCATCGTGGGCATCAAGCAGCCCACCGGTGCAGTCTGCGAGCTGCTGCTGCTGCTCCGTCAGGTCGGGCGGGGCGACCAGTGGGAATGCCTGGCAAAGCCCGGCAAGCGGATGCAGGTCGGCACCAAGGTCAGCTTCGGTGACGGCAGCCTGACCGCTGTGGTGGACGAGACGCTGGAGGACGGCAACAAGTACGTTACATTCTATTACGACACCGAGACTCTTTATGAAAAGCTGGATGAGTTCGGCAAGATACCGCTGCCGCCTACATCACCAAGCAGCTGGAGGATCAGAGCCAGTATCAGACCGTGTATGCCAAGGGCTGGGCAGCGCGGCCGCACCACGGCTGGCCTGCACTTCACCCCGGGCTGATGGACACTATCCGCGCCAAGGGTGTCGGCATTGCCGAAGTGACACTGCACGTTGGTCTGGGCACCTTCCGCCCCGTGCAGGAGGATGAGATCACCGACCACAAGATGCACAGCGAGTGGTATTCCATCAGCGAGGAGACCGCCCAGCGCATCCGCGACACCAAGGCTGCCGGTCACCGCGTGATCGCCGTGGGCACCACCAGCTGCCGCACCTTGGAAGCCGTGGCGGCCAAGTATGGCGAGATTCGCGCCTGCAGCGGCAATACCTCCATTTTCCTGTACCCGGGCGTCAAGTTCAACTGCATCGACGGCCTGGTCACCAACTTCCACCTGCCGGAGAGCACCTTGATCATGCTCATTGCCGCACTGTATGGCTACGACAAGACCATGCATGCCTACAAGGTGGCCGTGGAAGAAATACCGCTTCTTCAGTTTCGGTGATGCGATGTTTATACGAGGCGGAAACGACCCGGAAGATAAAAAGTAATGAAAAAGTCCAGAAGCCATGCGGGTTTCTGGACTTTTATCTTATTCGGTAGTTTTGTACGAAAATCGTAGTTCTATTCCGTTTTTGAGCAAAATCGAGGTGGTAAGCCCGTCTTTTATACAAAAGTTTGAAACTGTTTCGTTGAGGAAATCCTTGACGATTTTGGGGTCGATTTTGCGGATGAAACGCTCGTAGTTCACATAGCGCTTGTCCAAGAGCTGCTGGGTCAGGATGAACTGGCTGGCCTTCTGCATGAATGCCTCATCGGAAAGCGACAGGTCGAAGAAGGCATTGGCGATGTCCAGCTCGTTGATGCGGGAGTCTACCTCGCTGAGAGCTTTGGTGATTCGCTCGCGCTCGATGTTGAAGTCTTTGCTTGCCATCTCGTCATCTCCGTAGAGATAGATGGTCTTCAGGCGGTTGAGGGCGCGCTCAAGCCGGCGTTTCTCGGAAAGCAGCAGATCACGTTCACTCAAGTCCGCGCTGGCCTCCGTGGCCGCGATGGTGGGTGGCTCAAAGCGCTTCTCTTCAAAGCCGCTGCGCAGGTGGTTGTATAGTTCTTCGAGGCCCGGACGCTCGATGTGGTCAACGCGGGAGAGGGCTTCACCGCGCAGCAGCTTCTTCTCAATGTTTCGATGGATGTCGTTCTGCCGAAGGAGTTGGATGCCTTTATCAGGTTGGCGAAGAAGTTCAGTACGAATGGGCCGAGGCTTACATCAGAGACGTACTTGTTGGTGCAGTCATCGGATTTGCGCCGCCGCGAGCAGATGTACATAGACGGTCTCCATCCGTCTGTCCGCACTTTATCGGTGGTTGCGGCCATCGTGGAGCCACAGCAGCCGCAGGTGAGCAGCCCGGCGAAGACGTGGACGTTTTTCCGCTGATAGGTAGCATTCTTGTTGTAGCGCTTGCTTTCCAGAATGACACCGACAGCAGCCTGTCGTTCAGGGGACACAATGGCCGGGTGGTGGTTCTCGACCAATACCCATTCGTCCTTGCCCTTTTCGCGGAAACGCTTTGTGTTGGACTCGTCGCGGTAATTGTACCGATACGTTCCAGAGTAGAATGGACTGGAAAGAATCGTGTGGACGGTGGTCGGACTCCAGTCGTTTCCAGCGCGGGATTTCAGGCCACGCTCATTCATAATCCGAGCAACCCGGACAATGGACTTTTCGGACTCGTACAGGGAGTAGATCAGACGGACGATTTTGGCCTCGTCCTCGGCGATGGAGAAGGTCTTGCTCTCTTTGTCGTAGGAGTACCCGTAGGGAACCTTGCCGCCGTTCAGATACCATCATTGGCGCGGGACACGAAGACGGCGCTGACTCGCTCAGAGGTCGTTTTGCGCTCCAGTTCCGCAAAGATCAGGATGATTTTGAGCATGGCTTCGCCCATCGCAGAGCTGGTATCGAATTGTTCGTTCTTCGACACGAAGACCACGCCAAGCTCTTTCAGCTCGGCGTACATGACGGAAAAGTCCAGAAGGTTACGGCTGATACGGTCGATTTTCCAGACCAGCAGGTGAGAGAATTCGCCGGTCCTCATTCGGGACATCATCTGCTGATAGTCTGGACGGTCGGTATTTTTGGCAGAGTAACCTGCATCCTCGAAAATCACATAGTCTGAGATTCCGAGGGCGTATTTTGCATAGTTGATGAGTTCTTCTCGCTGGACGGGCAGGCTGGCCCGGTCAACCTGATACTGCGTTGAGACTCGAACGTATATGGCGGCTTTCTTTTCCTCAAAGCGTTGTGCCGCCTTCTTCGTCACATAGCCCATTGCGAAACCTCCAGAAGATAATGATAGCTGAAGAAAAAGCAGCTCCGTGCGTAGTGCGGGGCTGCTTTTTCTGTTATGCACAAAAAGAACGCTAAGAATTATGCAAATTGTCGGGATGGGGAGGGGGGTACACATCCAGCGAATGGATAACGGCATCTCGGATGCCGCCATAGTCAGCGCGGTATGGCTCCAACTTTTGTAGCATGGTGAGAGAGATGGTCTTTTAGGGGGGCCACACTGTTCGTCCAGAATATGAGTCGGTACGATGTAGAAGTCCCATCCATCCAACACCAGCGGGTCGGCACGCTCGCGCACGGTCTCCGTATATAGGCAGAACATACACGTCAGATTGCCGCTTGACCTCCTCGGCATAGCCGTTGATGGAGTCCCATGCTCTTGTTGGGCGGATGCTGAACTGGATGTTGGACAGCCGGCCGTCACCCTGCCACCATGCCTGAAGGTATGCGCCGCTCTTGACCTCGATACGCACTTCATCGCGGGCCTCGCCGTTGTACTCCCAGTTGTAGGGAAAAAAGAGATGTCGTAGGGAGTCCAGTCATCGTTGGTTCCGCTCAGATCAACGCCCAGTGCGGCCGATACGATGAACTCGCAGTAGGAGCCTCGTAGGGTGTTGTTGAGCAGGTCTGATGCGTTCCAGCGCCAGTAGTCCCCAAGGATTTGCCGATGGGCATATCATCGAAGACGATAAGCTCGTCCCCGGTACGTTGCTTCGTCATGGTTTTCATCTCCTCGAAAAGTCAACTCGTATTAGCCTACGTCGGCTTTTTTCTCACGCTGCATGGACGTTATGATGACCCGCTGTTCCGGGGTCATGTAGCGGTCAAGCAACGACCACAAAACCTGCCGGTCTGCGATGGACGCTTTCTCGTAGCAGGCGACTAAGATGTTGACGTCGGGCGGTGTGCGGCTTGCAGCGGGCAGATTAGCACCGACCAGAACGTCCAGCGTCACGCCCAGTACAGAGGCCAGCTCCACAGCGGTCTCGATGTTCGGCGTTCTATCGCCGGAAACATAACGTGAGATGGTCGTCTCCGTCGTGTTGATACGTTCTGCGACAGCACGCTGCGTGAGGCCGCGCTTGTCGATGAGTTCCTTGAACCGGTTGGCGAACATGGCTTTGCTGTACATAGTGATACCTCCCAATGTAGCTTACTTACCAAGTTTATAACATACTTGTCAAAGAGTAAACAAAACTTACCAAAATTATCATTTTAAGATTGACATATACCATATTGGTAAGCTATAATGAAGACACGGAAAGGGGGGTGAGCAGATGAATAGCTCCAAGCTCAAGGGCATCCGGGTCGAGAAGGGAAAGACCCAGAAGAACATGGCCGAATTGATCGGCAAATCGCTTGTTACCTACTCCAAGAAGGAGCGCGGAGAAGTCGAGTTTTCCAATGAGGAAATGAGCATTGTCGCCAAGGCGCTTGACCTGACCAGCGATCAGGTCAACGCTATTTTTTTCGACGACAACTTACCGAAAGGGTAAGTATACGCATGGCGGTTTGCTGATGTCTAAAGTATAACGCATCAAGGGGGCAAAGAAAATGGGACGCGATGCCGCAAAAGCCTGTGAAAACCAGTGCTTCCGGTGTAGGAAAGAGGCCGCAAAGTACAACGATAAGCTCGGTAGCCGTGAAGGTGCTGCGGAACTGCTCGGAATCTCGGTTTCGAGCCTTGCGGATTACGAGCTGGGCAATACGAAGGTCATCCCGGTGGATAAGGTGGTGCTGATGGCAGACATCTACAATGCACCGGAGCTGATGGCGTGGTATTGCTCGTCGGAGTGCCTTATCGGAAAGAGCCTCGAAATGCCGTCCCCTGAAATTGCCTCGGTAGAGCGTACGACCATGAAGCTGCTGAAGCAGCTCCGGCAGGGTGACATCGAGCAGGTCAAAGAAAAGCTCATCGACATCACGGCAGATGGCATCATCTCCAAGGATGAGTGGGCTGACCTGACCGAAATCCTCGACTACCTCGACGGACTGATTCGGGCGGCGCGGGAACTGAAGCTCATTGGCTCCAAGCTCCTGAATGGAGGTGCAGACGATGGCTGACCTCCAAGCGCTGAAGAAGCTGCTGGCCGAAGAATATGGCATCACAACCGCAAGAGAACTCGACGAAGCCATGAAAAAATCGGTGGATTGAATATCGGCGTGTTTGCATCGCCGGTAAGAAAGGATGGAACGAAACATGAAAAAGTACGCAGTATTGCACGAGCCGGGTGACATCGTTACGCTGGCCGGAACCAGATTTGTGGTGCTGGATGTTGAGCGTCGTGGTAGCCTGCCGGACAGCCTGTTCCTGCTGGCATTGGAATCGGTTGGTGAATCTGAATTTGGCAGCTCAAACAACTACGCGGAGAGCAATCTGAAGAAGGCCGTGGAGAAGTGGCTGGAGGACATGGGCAAGAGGGGCCTCGACAACGCCAAGCTCATCCCCGCGAGATCGACCTGACCACGATGGACGGTTCCGGCTGCTATGGGAAGCTGTCGGTGAAGGCTGCGCCGCTTACACTGGATGAAGCTCGCAAGTATGCTGACATCATCCCCAATGCGGAGCGGTGGTGCTGGCTGGCGACCGGTTGGAGCGGTCCCAGCAAGTCGGACGGTGATCTCGCCCTGTACGTCCACGCCAATGGCGGCTGGAACCTCAACATCTGCTCCTACTCGCTCGGTGTCCGCCCCGCTTTGAAGGTCCCTCTATCCTCTTTGAGGACTCTGAGGCGGGTCTGGACTTGAGCAAGGTTCCTACCGATGATCTGCTTCAGGAAATCCACCGCAGACTCGCGGAAAGGGCATGAGTGCCGATAAGCTGGCAGAAGCGCGGCAGGCGGCGGAAACATCGCTGGGATTCAAAATCCCGGATGTGGTAGCCACCAGCGTTCTCTGGTATGCCCGGCGCAAATGTGAGCTGGCAGAGCAGCCGGAGAGCTACCTTCCGCTTCTGTACGAAACCGAGCTGACCGACTACTATATGCGGTTGGCAATCAACCTGAAGGGAGAAAAGCAACGTGAGCAACGAATGCGTGAAGCCCGAAATTCCGCAGTTCCCGGAACTGACATTTGAGGAAGAACGGCATCTCTACTACCTGAACGGGCTGGAAGTACCCAGCGTGACCACCCTGATGAAGCCGCTGTCCAGTGACTTCTACAGCACGGTGGACCCGGAGGTTCTGAACAAGGCCGCAAAGCGCGGCACGGCCATCCACAATGCGGTGGAGAACTACGCCAAGTTCGGCATTGAGGACATTCCGCCGGTGTATGCCGGGTATTTTGCCGGCTTCCGGGAGTGGTGGGATAGCCGCAAGCCGGAAGTTCTGGCGACCGAAACCAAGGTCTACCACAAAATCCTGCGGTATGCAGGCACGGTCGATCTGCTGTGCATCATCGACGGCAGGGTGACGCTGGTGGACTACAAGACATCGGCACAGGTGAACAGCAAGCTCTGCGCTGTGCAGCTTGAAGCCTATGACAGAGCATGGGAGAGCCACGACATCAAGGTCGATGACCGGCTGATTCTCCACCTGTCCAAAAAAGGGCTATCAGGAAGTGCGCTTTCCCCGGAGTGGGAAGTGCTGGTCGGTGTTTTCGTCCTTGATGACAATTAAGAACTACATGAACGAGTGATTTTTGGGAGGTTCGACAGATGGAAAAAGAAACTATGGTGGCAACCGTTCCGCAGGCCGAAATCGTTGATGAGCAGCAGCTCTCCCGCGATGTGACCGACATCGAGTTTCAGGCGGAGTCGCTGGTTATCCAGACCGATGAGGATTACGCCTTTGCCGGTGAGTTCGGCAAGATGCTGAAGAAAAAAGGCGTCGCAGGTCACGACGTTCTTCAAGCCCATGAAAGACAGCGCCTATCAGGCCCACAAAGCGGTTTGCGATCGGGAAAAGGCCATGCTGACCCCGCTGCGCAACGCCGAGAAAATTATCAAGCAGGCCATAAACATCTACGACGCGGAACAGAAACGCAAGCGGCGTGAGGCTGAGGAAGCTGCCCGGCGGGCCGCTGAGGCAGAACGTGAGCGCAAGATGCGGGAAGCATCTGAGCTGGAAGCAGCCGGTGACAACGAGGGCGCGGAAGCTGCCTTTGAGGAAGCAGCCATCATGGATGATGCCGCGAGCTATGCGGTAGTACCCGCCACGGCTGCGCCGAAAGTCTCTGGTGTCAGCACCTCGAAAGACTGGGAAATCGTCGAGATCGACCTGAAAGCGGTTCCGCTGGCGGTGGCTGGCGTTGAGATTCGTCCGGTGGACAAGGCTGCTGTTATGAGGCTCATCCGGACCTCGAAAGGCCAAATCGAGATTCCCGGCATCACCTACCGGGAAGTTGCAAAAATTAGCTTCAGGGGGTAAAAGAATATGTCTACTGCTATGAGCAAGGCTGAAACCAATGCGCTGTCCGCAAGCTATGAGGTTATGGGAACCAAAGTTGACCTCGATTTGGATTTCGTGAAGAAGTACCTCGTTCGCGGCAGGGCAGAACTGGTAAGCAATCAGGAACTCGTGTTCTTTATGAACACCTGCCGCCAGCAGAAGCTCAACCCGCTGGTTCAGGGCGAGGTCTACCTCATCAAGTACAGCAAGGATGACCCGGCGCAGATGGTCGTTGGCAAGGATGCCTACCTCCGCAGAGCATTTGACCACCCGGACTACCTGTTCAAGAACGACGGCATCACGGTACAGCGTGGGAACGAGATTATCCAGAAAGAGGGATGCTGCCTCTATCCGGGTGAAACTCTGGTTGGCGGCTGGTGCCGCGTTACCTTCATGCGGAACGGAAAGGAACGCACTGCATTCAAGGAAGTTGCCTTTGCCGAGTACAACAAGGGGCAGGCAAACTGGAAATCCAAGCCTGGCACCATGATCAACAAGGTCGCTGTCAGCCAGTGCGTGAGGGACGCTTTCCCGAAGGACTATGAGGGTGTGTACCCGAGGATGAGATGATTGCATCTGGCGCTATCCCGGTGGGGTACAGGGAGTTGGATGACCCGAAGCCGGAAGAACAGCCGGCCGAGGAAGAAGACCCGGTCATCTCGCAGGAGCAGCGCCAGCAGCTTTTCAAGGCGGCGCAGGCAAACTTCGGCAAGGACAAAGGCAACGCCGTGGTCAAGTCCATCATCGAGGAGATGGGGCTGACCTCTACGACCGGCATGAAGATGTCCACCTACAACAAGGTGGTCGAGCGGCTGGTCGAGATCTGCACGGCCCACAAGGCGGAGCTGGAAGCTGAGGAAGGCACCAAAAATGACGGTGCGGCTGAAGAATAAAGCCACCGGCGGAAAAGGAAGGTGAGGGGATGCCGTGGATAAGCGTACATCAGGAGGTGGACGGTACGAAGCTCCGTAGATTATACCGCGCCATCGGGTGTTCCAAGTTTGAAGCCCTCGGCATCCTGAACTTCCTGTGGTTCTGGGGCATGAAGAACGCCGATGAGACCGGGCTGGTCAAGGATGCCGACCTCGAAGTCCTGAGCCGATACCTGTACGGCTGCGGCGAGGACTGCCAGCTCGACATGGGCAAAGTGGTTCAGGCCCTTGTGGACACCGGCTGGATTGATGTGGTGGCCGACGGCTTTACATCCACGACTGGGACACATGGCAGGAGCAGTGGTATAAGCTCCAGAAAAACCGCAGGCTGGATGCTGAACGAAAGCGGAAAGCCCGCCAGATGGAGCGTGAGGCCGCAAAGCCTGCGCCGAAGACCCCGGAGCCGGAACAGATGGAACTTCCTGTGGAGCCAGAAGCCAAGCGGCCAGCAAAGCCGAAACCTGATAAGAAATCCTATGCGGAGTTCGTGAAGATGAGCGAAGCGAACTACGACCGGCTCGTGAAACTGTACGGCAAAGCCTTTGCGGATGCCTGCATTGTGGAGCTTGACAACTACAAAGGGCGCACGAGGAAAGACCTACAAGGACGACTACCGCGCCATCCTCTGCTGGGTCGTAGACCGGGTTAAAGAAAAGAAACCGGGCCTGCTTCAGCAGGGCGCAAGCGAATCTACGCCGGCTGAAGAAAATCCGTTCAGAGAGTGGGGTGAGCAGAATGGGTGAGTTTGATGGCCTGCTGCAAGGCGTTGTTCGTCAGGCGCAGGCGGCAAATCAGCCGGAGAACGGTGATTACTACGACGATGAAGGGTTCCTCGTCTGCGGGAACTGCCATACCCGTCGGCAGGTAGAGGTCAATATGCCTGACCTGAAGGCTGTTCCGTTCGACCCCAAGAAGAAAGTTCGGGTCAAAATGCCGGTGTCCTGCCGTTGCAGGGCAGAACGGAGGAAGCAGGAAGAGCAGATGCTCATGCAGGACCGGGAAATGCGGGCAGCACAAGCGCTGAAACAGCAAAGCCTCATGGACGAACGCCTGCGGGACATCAGCTTTGACGGATTCCAGCAGACTAAGGATAACGCCTACAACCTGAAGCTCTGCCTGCGGTATGCGAAGCACTTCGATGAAATGCTGGCAAAGAATCAGGGGCTTTTGTTCTACGGCGGGGTCGGGACGGGCAAGACGTTTGCTGCGGCCTGCATTGCAAACCATCTCCTGAGCCTGCGGGTCCCGGTGGTGATGACCTCGTTTGTAAAGCTGCTGGAAACCATGCAGGGTTTCAGTGAGGATGACAGCGCCCTGATTGCCCGGCTGAACAGGGCAAAGCTGCTCATCATTGATGATCTCGGTGCTGAACGCAGCACGGACTTTGCGCTGGAAAAGGTCTACGACATCGTGGACAGCCGGTACAGAGCCAAACTCCCATCATCCTCACCACGAACCTGAGCATGACCGAAATGAAAGAATCTGCGGACATCCGCTACACCCGCATCTATGACCGTATCTTTGAAATGTGCTACCCGGATGCAGTTCACAGGTCGGTCGTGGAGAAAGGCGGAAGCGGCCCGCAGATTTGACGAGATGAAGAACTTTTGGAGGGCAACGATGGATAAAGTTATCATCGCAAGCGTTGAGGACCGGCTGACGGTAGCTGCCATCCTCGTAAAGAACGACTACACCGTCCGGCAGGGCAAGCAGCTCCGGCAGGGCAAGAAAAAGCTACGAATACTATCTGGAGTACACGCCGAACGACAAGCCGAAGCAGGCGGCAGGGGAATGAGGACGCAATTCTGCATCTACGGGGAGCCGCGAGGTAAGGGGAACGCCCGAAATTCTCAACCGTATGCGGCCATGTGACAGCCAGAACCCCGGAAAACACGGTTCTGTACGAAAACCTCGTAAAGACCGAGTACAGAATCCAATCCGGGGTTCGGTTTGCTGATGACGCCATGTTGAGCGTGAGAATTTTTGCGTTCCACTCCCGTTCGAAATCGGCCAGCAGGAAAAAGCACCTTGCCATGATCGACCGCCTGATACGCCCGACACGAAAGCCCGATTGGGATAATGTGGGCAAAATCATCTGCGATGCCCTGAACGGCATTGCCTACCGCGATGATGCCCAGATCGTAGACGCACTGGTTCGGAAGTTCTACCCGACACCCCGCGTGTTATCGTTGAAATCTCAGATATACCGTATGAACAGTAAAGGAGAATGACTATGAGTGACAAAACGTATGTGCTGTCCCTGAGCGCGGACACCTTCAACGCCTTCAAGATGGACTTCGACAGCGCCCTCCAGCGCTTGCTTCAGAAGATGGACAGGCTCCAGAGCGACAGCGCCTCCATCAACTGCAAAATCAGCGTGGCACTGACCCCGGCTCCGGAACGGAACTTCGATGCAACGCAGGAGGGGGACACCGTGCAGGTGATGAAGCCCAGCTTCAGCCACGAGATCAGCACCGAAATCAAGGTCAAGGACAAAACTACCGGCAACCTCTCCGGCAACCGCAAGCTGGTGTGGGATGAGGAGCTGATGGAGTATGTGATGAAGGACATCGACGATGGGCAGACCTCGCTTTCGACACGGCCCAGAACCGCCAGAATGCTGCGCCCCCTGTGGAGCAGGAACCGCCACAGCTCCCGGAAGGCATCGTGGATGTTGACTACACGGTCATCAGCGATGACAAGGGCTACATCCTGCGCAACCCCGATAAGTGCGGCATCAAGGACCAGTGGGGCATCCTCAAAGTCCTTGTGGGAGAGCGGATGACGGTGAGCCGGAGTGCAGGCCACTGCTATGCGGAGACCGCAGACGGCATCATCGCCCTCGGCTCTGCCTACCTCGCAGAAGACCCCGCCATGTGGATGACAGCATTCTGGAGCCTCATCTGGCAGAGGAAATCGCCTGCAACGGCTTCGGCACGGTTCAGGTCGGCGACCATGAGGAGCCGGAGAAGATCGTGGTAGAGTGTCTGGAATGCGGCGGCATCCTGCTGGAGGTGGAGAACCCCAACGCCCGGAAGGGTGATGCCGAATGAGGTACGGAACCTGTTTTCTGTGCGGAAAGACCGGTTGGCTGGAGGAGCACCACGTCTACCCTGGGCCGTTCCGGGACAAGTCCGAAAAGTATGGCCTGAAGGTGGGCCTGTGCGGCGAGAGCTGCCATCGGAACGGTCGGTATGCGGCGCACCAGTGCAGGGAAACCTCCGATGCCCTGAAGCAGTTCTGGCAGATCAAGTACATGATGGCCCACAAAGCCAGCGTCGCAGACTTCCGGGCGGCATTCGGGAAGAACTATCTGGAACTCGACTACTACGATGATGAAAGGAGATACCCTATGAACATTATTGCCATCAGCGGCCGCTTGACACGCGACCCAGAACTGCGCACCACTCCCAACGGAAAGCCCGTGGTGGAGTTCACGGTTGCGGTTGACCGGCCCGGCGTTAAGGACCAGACGGACTTTATCGACTGCGTGGCGTGGGAAAAGAAAGCTGAGTTTGTCGCCCGGTATTTCAAGCAGGGAAAGCGTATCGAGGCAAGCGGTGTCCTTACCACACGCACCTACGAGAAAAACGGGGTGAAGCGCAAGCGGACGGAGGTTCGCTGCGATCAGGTCTTCTTCGGCGAGTCCAAGAAAGATAGCGGCTCCACCCCGCAGACAGCGCCGGACCCCACGAACGACGATTTCCGCCCGCTGCCCGATGATGATGACATCCCGTTCTGAGAAAGGAGAACACATGGAAGAAAATAAGAATCCCCCTTATGGGGCGTGTAGTAAAGATTCCCGCACAGTTGGTTGGCGTTCCTGATGGAGTCCAGATGACGGTGAATGCAACTATGACCACCTTCGCGGCGGTTGACGGGAAACCGGCCGGTATTGAAAGCAAGGAAACAGCGGAGTGCAATATGTACGCCGGTTATACGCTCGGAACGGTATCGTTCTCTGTTCACTGCGAGAAACCTGTTATGGTGAGCGTCCGTCTGGATGAGTTGATGAGACTCTTGCAAGCTGCTGCTGTATGTCACCACGAGCAGGAAGACAAGAAGAATGCTGAGGAGGAAAAGGCATGAGAAAGCTGTTTACGTCTGAGTCTGTGACCGAGGGTCATCCCGACAAGGTGTGCGACCGTATCTCTGATGCGGTGCTGGATGCAGTGCTGGTTGTTGACCCGAACGGCCGGGTGGCCTGTGAGACCTGCTGCACCACCGACACGGTGTTCATCGCAGGCGAGATCACGAGCAAGGTCGATGTGGATATTGAGGGCATTGCCCGGCGGGTCCTGCGTGACATCGGCTACACCGGAGGCTCGTCCGGCTTTGATGGGAACACCTGCAAGATCGAAGTGGCAGTCCATAAGCAGTCCCCGATATTGCGATGGGTACAGGTGACGATGTAGGAGGCGCAGGCGATCAGGGCATGATGTTCGGCTATGCGTGCAGTGAGACCGAACAGCTTATGCCGCTGCCCATCATGCTTGCGCACCAGATGGCCTACAGGCTCACCCAGAGGCGCAAAGACGGGACCATCCCCTTTATCCTCCCCGATGGCAAAACGCAGGTAACGGTGGAATATGGGGAGGATGGGAAGCCCTCACGCATTGACACCATCGTCATTTCCACCCAGCACTACGAAAATGCAACAGAAGAACAGCTTCTGGAATCTCTGACGGAGCACGTCATCACCCCGATCCTGAAGTATGCCAAGCACTTTGCCGGTGTCTATGGTGGTGACCTTGACATTGATACCTACGACCTGTACATCAATCCTACCGGGCGTTTTGTGCAGGGTGGCCCTGCGGCAGACACCGGCTTGACCGGGCGGAAGATCATCGTGGACACCTATGGCGGTTATGCTCCCCCACGGCGGCGGGGCATTCTCTGGCAAAGACCCCACAAAGGTTGACCGCAGTGCAGCGTACATGGCCCGGTACATTGCCAAGAACATCGTGGATGCCGGAATCTGTAGCCGGTGTCAGGTACAGCTTGCCTATGCCATCGGTGTGGCCGAACCCGTGTCCGTCCGCATCGACACGTTCGGAGGAGCAGATGAGGAAAAGCTGGTCAAGGCTGTACAACAGTGCTTTGGTCTGACTCCCCGCCAGATCATCAAGCATTTTGACCTGCGCCGTCCCATCTATGAGCAGACATCCGCCTACGGTCATTTCGGCTGTGTAACAGGAATCGTTCCCCCGTGGGAGAAGACCGACATGGATGAGCAGCTGTGGAAAGCGTACTGTCAGGAATAAGCTCACCGGAATAGCAGAAGCGTAAGAGTAAGGGCAAGCCGCTTCTCCCCGGAGGGGGAGGGGCGGCATAGCCCGTTATGGGAGGTTTTGATATGGCACAGGAAGACATGAACATTACCATTTCCCCGGAAATGTTGCAGGAGATCATCCGGGTCGCATCCGAAACGGCCATCGAAAAAAGTATCAGCGCGAGGCTGAGAAAAGCCGGAAGGCCGTCAGGGACAAGCGCCTGCATAACACCAAGCTGCTGCTTCAGAACTACCACTGCTTTTGTAGAACACAGCAAGAGCGCTGTATATGAGGCTAGCCAGCTCTCGGAAGACGATGACTTCGAGGAGTTGATGGAGGAGCTGATGAGCCAGACGGATGGCAGGGTGAGGGTCCCCGTCGTGAGGAGTATTCAGGAGAGTGCTGCCCATACCCGCATCATCGTGCAGCACATTGACCGTATGCTGGAATGCTACAAAGTTCATCTGCGAACACGCCAAGCGCTCGGAAGAAATGCGCCGGTATCGGACAATTTACAGCCTCTACATCGCAGACGAACCGAAGAATCAGCAGCAGATTGCTGATGAGGAACAGATTGACCTCTCGACGGTGTTCCGCGACCAGAAAGCAGGCATTTCAAACTGAGCGCCCTGATTTTCGGGTGGCTCGAATGATTTTTAGCAAAATTGCAAAAAGTTGCCATTGACGTGCAATTACCAATGGTAAGATACGAAGCGTGAACCGATGTGTCACTCCGAAAAAACCGTGAGCGGCATATCCCGCCTCGCATCAAGCTGTAAAGCCAAAATTTTCGCAACAGAAGCCAAACCGATTGACTCCGGTGGGTAAAGGGTTAGAATGAAGATAGGCCCAAAATCTTACCGAAAAGGTCAGGAGGTGCGACAGATGGAACGAAAATCCGATAAAGTTAGACGTCTGGTTGCAGACGGCGACTTCAAAGGGGCTTTGCGGATTGCAAAGGACTTCAGGCTCGGCATCACGAAGGAGCAGTCCTCCACGATGACAAGAGCGTATGAGTGCATGGTCCACGGAAGATTCTACAAGCAGCTCGGCTATGATCTCGATGAGAAGATAGCTGAGGGCGTGAAGATTCTGGTGGGCTTGTACGGAAGGAGCGAGGCACATGATTTACACCAGCCGGTACAGTAACCCGGAACTCAAGACCGGGAACTACACAGTCGTTGGGATAACACGGGAGCGCCTAAGTTTCCCCCTTCGGTATACGCTTGCAGGCAACATCATGGAGATCGCGCCGCCGGGTTATCTGTTCAACGAATACAACCGGGAGCGGTTCACGCCGCCCTACTTCCAGCACATGGACAGAGTAGGGACGGCGCGGATTGCTCAGATTCTCCAGCACTATGAGGACATGGGCAAGCCCGTGGTGCTTTGTTGCTACGAAGATGTCCGAAAGCCCGGAGAGTGGTGTCATAGACTGGTGTTCGCAGAATGGTGGCTCCAGAGAACAGGCGAAATGATCGAGGAGTTGCCTGACCCGTCACCAAACAAGTGGGCGAAACAGCCTGAACCGCAGAAAGCGGTTGAGCCTGATGCAGTCAGATGAAAATGTGGTAATACCCGCCGATAGCTCAGAAAGTAGAGCACCTGACTCTTAATCAGGGGGTCGCACGGTTCAATCCCTGCTCGGCGGACCAACCATAGGGAGTCATGTTGGAAACAGCATGGCTCCCATTTTTTATGCCTACGAACAAGGGGTTTTCCAGACGTTCACGTCTTTGGAAACAACCCACCCTCTGGAAAGCAACTGCTCCAGTCGAAACCAGAGGGGCAATTTTGAAAGAAAGGTCGGTGATATGAATGGCAAAGTTCCAGAACCCCGGAGCGTTCTTCCTCGGAACTCTGGTTGCTCAGGAGCAGAAGTTCCTGAAGCCGCTGATTGAAAACGCCCGCAAGCAGGGGTACACCCGGTTCGTTGAGCCGTGCGCCGGCGCTTTCGCCATGTCGCACATCGCGGCGCAGTGTGGGTACAAGCCCAGCGAGATTGAGGCCAGCGACGTTTCGATGTTCACCTCCATCATGGGATATGCCATCACGGGCCAGTCCCTTGAGGAGCTGGAAATCAGAGCGGACGGCTTCACGAATGAGGAGCTGCTTGACCCTGCGGTTGCGCTCTATGCACAGTTGTACCTGCGGACTGTGAAGAACGCCGGGAAGGAGTACTTTTACGGCATCATGCGCGATCTGGAATACCGCAAAGGAGGAGCATCTGGCGGAAATCCGCGCACAGCTCGACAGGGCCAAGCAGTCCTTGCATGGGATGAGCTACCGCCCGCTGGATATGTGGAAGCACCTTGAAACGTGCTATGATGACCCCCACTGCCTTGTGGTTGCAAACCCGCCCACCTATGCCGCTGGATTCGAGAAGTGGTACGACACCGGCGGGCGCATGACGTGGAAAGAACCTGAGTACGGCATCTTTGACCCCAAGACCGGGCTGAACGATCTGTACGACAAGATGAACGATGCCAAGTGCCTTCTGATGTGCTACGAGGAGAACGCCCCGGGCCTCACTGCCGGGCATCCTGTCTTTGCTCGGTATGGTGTGCGTGACGGCATCAATGTGTACCTGACTACCAACCGCCCGGATGAGGCAACCATGCTTGCCGAGGGTAAAATGATTACCCGCCCGAACGAGGGCAAGCTGGAGCCGCTGGATTGCAGCATCCTGCCGCGTGATTATGAAATCACCCGCAAGAGCAAGATTCAGATTACCCAGATCGAGCGCACCGCCGCCCAGTATTACAGAAAGCTCTGGACGCACAACTTTGTCGGTTCGTCTGCGCCTATCAACATGGCCGTCCTCATCGACGGAAAACTGGCAGGCGTGTTCGGACTGGATAAGTCGGCACTCACGATGGGTGCCTTCGGTACGCAGGTTTCCGATGCTGTGTTCCTCATGTACGGCATGACCGTTCCCCATAAGACCTACCGGCTGGGGCGGCTTCTGACCATGCTTGCACAGAACAGGCCGCTGATTATGAATATCTGCACGGATTTGGAGAAGGAAAAGGCCAAGTCCCTCAAGACGGTGCAGATGACCAAGTACCCGGAGGCCAAGGAAATGCAGGGGGCTGATGGAGTTGACCAAGAAAGTCCCAGATAAGAAGATGGGCTACCGGCTCACATACGAGTCGCCCTTTTGTACGATAGAAACGCCAAACAGGCATTGAATGAATGGTTAGGGAGGGAAGAACGATGGCAGAAACAGCGCGAGAAAACCAAGTCAGCAGCGCAGCCGTAAAGTATGAAACGGTCGCCGACATGGGTTCCGGTCTGGTCATTGCCAAAGTAAAGCTGACCGACTTCCGCGAGCAGGACATCAACGCTCGCATTATGAAGACCGAGATGCAGAAGCAGCTCACCGACAACATCAAAAAAGCGGGGCCAGCTTGAAAGCCTCCCGTTCTGCGCGCTCATCGACGGCAAAATCGAGATTATCTCCGGCCACCACCGCATCCGTTCTGCAAAGGACAGCGGTGTGCTGACGGAGCTTTTGTCATTCTGGACACCACCGGCCTGCGGCGCTCTCAGGTGGCCGCAAAGCAGTTGGCGCACAACGCCATCAGCGGCTTTGATGACCAGTCCACCCTGAAGGAAATTGCCAAGATGATCGACGATGTGGACGATATGCTGGAAAGCTACATTGGCAAGGACATCATCGGCGAGCCTATGGCCGAGCTTGAGAAGCTGCTGTCCCCGAAGGTGGAGTTCGACTGGAAGAACATCACGTTCACCTTCCTGCCGCACCAGCTCCGCGATTTGGACCAGCTTGTGAAGGTTCTGGGTTCTCTCAGCCCCGATATGCTGGGCGTTGCCGATATTGACCAGCACGAGGAGTTCATCGAAACCATCACGAAATATCAGCAGTTTGCCAATGTCAAGAACACCGGCGCTGCCATCCATGCCATGATTAAGGCCACCGAGGCCCTGTTCGATGACCTGCACTTTGACGAGAGTCAGGAATGGGTGCAGTTGCCTAACCTGTTCGGCTCTCCGGCCATCCCCAAAGAGGCTGCTGATACCATCACGCAGGCGCTCGACAAGATGGTCAAGGAGGGCGAGATCGGCCCGAAGAACAAGTGGCAGGCCCTTGAATACTGGGCTGCGGATTATCTGGCAGGGAAGTAGGTGATAGCAAATGCCTACGCCTCTAAAAGTACAATCCGGCGTACCACGATGACTGGGCATGGTCACTTGCTATCAAGGGCGCAACCGATCAGGACATTGCCGATGCCTTCCACGTTTCGCGTAGGACCATCATTCGCTGGCGACAGACGTACCCGTCGTTCAATACGGCCTGTCAGAGCGGAAAAAGAAGTCGCCGACGCAAAGTAAAAAATCTCTGTTTGAACGCGCTGTAGGCTTTGAATATCAGGAAAAGGAAAGCGTCATTGACGTAGACCCTCGGACTGGTGAGCAGAAGCCGGTCCGGGTCAGAACGCTCACGAAGAAAGCCGTTCCCGATACAATGGCTCAAATGTACTGGCTCAACAATCGTTGTAGAGGAGTTCTCTCAGACTCAGAAGGTCACGCTTGATGGTTCTGTTCAGGCCAGACCTTATGAGAACCTGAGCGAGGAGGAGCTGAGGGAGGCTCTGGCCTGCATGAGCGATGAAGAAGACTCTGAATAAACGCTCCTATTCTAAAGCTCAAAAAGCCGCGTCCCGTGAGGAGCTTCGTAATGAATTGGCGAGACGGTACTATGCCGATTATGTCCAGTACGTTCACATGGGCAGGTGGAAAAGAGCCAGACACCTCGACCTTGTGTGCGAGAAGCTGGAAAGCATCATAGAGGGGAAGACCAAGCGGCTGATGATATTCATGCCGCCGCGCCACGGCAAGTCCATGACCGTGACCGAAACCTTCCCCTCGTTCTATCTGGGGAAAGAACCCAGAGAAGCGTGTCATCGAGATCAGCTATAGCGGCGACCTTGCCCAGCAATTCGGCAAGCGGAACCGCGATAAGGTCGAGGAGTTCGGTCCTGCGCTGTTTGGGCATACCATCTCCCAAGTGCAGGCCACCAAAACGAACTGGAACCTCGACAACGGCATGGGCGGCATGATCTCCGTTGGTATCGGCGGCTCCATCACCGGCTATGGCGCAGACCTGCTTATCGTCGATGACCCCATCAAGAACCGCGCCGAGGCTGAATCTGCCACCTACCGCGATAAGCTGTGGGACGAGTACCAGTCCACGGTGAGTACCCGACTGCACGCAGGCGGCGCTGTTATCATCATCTTACCCGCTGGCACGAAGATGACCTTGCCGCCCGGCTCCTGAACCCGGAGTACGGCAAGGTTGAGGACTGGGACATTATCTCGCTCCCGGCCGTTTGCGAGACTCGGCTACCGACCCTCTGGGCCGTGAGCTAGGCGAGGCGCTGTGGCCTGCGGGCGGCTACGACGAAGCATGGGCTGCACAACAGAAAAAGAGACCGTCGGTACATACGCATGGTCTTCTCTGTATATGCAGACCCCCACACCGACTCCGGCGGTATGTTCAAGAGAGAGTGGTGGAAACGCTGGGCGGCGCTGCCGTCCGGCCTGCATGACTTCATCCAGTCGTGGGACTGCACCTTCAAGGACAAGGACGGTTCAGACTTCGTTGTTGGACAGGTCTGGGCAAGGAAAGGCGCAGACCGCTATCTGCTCGATCAGGTGCGTGGCCGCATGAGCTTCACGGAAACGCTGGATGCCATGCGCGGGCTTTCCTCCAAGTGGCCCCAGACCACAAGAAAGCTGGTCGAGGACAAGGCCAACGGCACGGCGGTCATCGACGTTCTGAAGAAAGAAATCCCCGGAATCATCCCGGTGGAGCCGTTTGGCGGCAAGGTGGTCCGCGCCCATGCGACCACCGCTGTGGCTGAAGCTGGGAACGTCTACATCCCAGCGGCATCTGCCTGCCCGTGGGTGATGGACTTTGTGGAAGAAATGGCCGCGTTCCCAAGCGGTGCGCACGATGACCAAGTTGACTGCTATTCGCAGGCGAACGCCTACTACAACGACAACACGTTTGATATTCGTTCGCTGATAACGTAAGAAAAGAGGTGAATGCAATGCTGATTATTTTCTCGGTCAATGACCAGAAAAATCACCCATGACCTGAAAGGCCAGCTTGTCGCAGGCAGCGTAGACATTGTGCAGGCTGCGTTCAAATTTGACAGTTCGTGGGATGAACTGGACAAGATCGTCGTCTTCACGAGCAGCGCTTGTCCCAAGCCCGTCCCGGTGCAGTTTGCCGATGAGGCGTTCTACATCCCGAAGGATGTGCTGAAGCCCGGCAAGCTCTACGTTTCCGTGGTCGGTTTCGGGCTGGACGGCCGGAAGAAAACTACGCAGAAGTGGGACATCATGCAGGCTATCACCGTTCAGAAGTGCGGCGATGGCGGCGATTGTGACCTGCTGCGATATTTGGCACAAGGTCAGGTCGCCGATGGGAAAGTCGCAAAAGACGAAGAAGTCGAAGATATGCTGGACAATGTGTTCGGCAAGTCGGACACTCCCAAGCCCGACCCCGGAGGCTCCGATTCCGGCGATAAGAACGTCAGTGAGGACGATGTCGCCACTGATAAGGACGTGACCGATATGCTCGACAAAGTATTCGGTTGATGTCCTCTCGCCCTCGAAAGAGGGCCTTAATTTGTCATAGCGGCATGGAAGCTGCTGTGAAATAAATTTTGAGGTATTCAAATGCCCGTATCCGCAAGCAAACTTGTAACCCTCGCTCAGTTACAGGTGCAGGCGGAGAGAGTCAAGCAGGAGCTGGCGAAGTACACGCTGGCATCCGAACTTGGTTCCCTCGCCAAGAAGAGCGAAATTTCGGAAGCTGACCTCTCGGCTGCTCTGAAGTCCGTTATTGACGGAAAGATGGATGCAGCAGACAGCATGACGACCGAGGCAATCAACAGTGCCATCGCCACCGCCATTGCAAAGTCTGCTCATGCACGCTTCGAGAAAGTTGAGAAGGTTCCTTCCAACGATGAGGCGCAGGATAATGTGCTGTATCTGGTGATGAATGCTGCCACCGGGTACTACGACATTTACGCTAAGGTCGGTGAGGAAGTCGTCCGTCTGGATGATACCACCGTTGACCTGAGCAACTATGCGACCATCGAACAGCTGAATGCCGTTTCTGGCGGCATTGGCGGCACGGTGTATGCAGGCACGAAGGAAGACCTGTCTGCATCCGATGATTCGGTTATCGCCGCGTATTTCAAGGCGCACACCGACGTGGCCGTCAAGAAGGGCGATGTCTTCGTGGTCACGACCACCGTTGGCAACTCTACCTACGAGAAGTCCGCCTACTTCTACGACGGCAAGGCGTGGGTGGCGATGACCGGCAGCGTGGATGCAGATAAGGTGATCCTGCGGGACGACATTACGTTGCCCGGTGGCTATACGCAGGTCGGCAACCTGACCAAGAGCCAGAACGGCACGGCCATTTTCTCCACCAAAGGCAAGAGCGTCATGGATGCCCTGACCGAGATTTTCAGCAAGCGGCTCCAGCCCAGCATCACCGCCCAGCCGGCCATCGGCGCTTTCACGCTGACCGGTGCTGGTGCTGTTGAGGCCGGCACTAAGGTAGCTGCTGCGGCCTGCTCTGGCGCAACGCTGAATGCTGGCTCCTACCAGTACGGCCCGGCCACCGGCGTTACCGCTACCAACTGGAAGGTTGAGCGTATCACCAATGCGGCCACCACGCAGGTGGCTACTGCTGATGCAGCATCCCTGACCGCTGGCTCTGACACCAACAGCGGCACTGGCTTCATCATCGGCGATGCAGGCGGCGACAATGCCGTGTCCAGCCTGAAGTACCGCGTGACTGCAACCCACGGTGCAGGCGTGACCGCAAAAGGATAATCTCGGCGCGGCATCCAGCCCTGTCGTGGCCATTGCGGCCGGCACTAAGACCAAGGACACCGGATCCTACACCCCGTTCCGTAATGTTTTCTATGGCACGTCTACCGGCAAGCCTGCTCTGGACAGTGCGGCCATCCGCGCACTGGGCAAAACCGGCAAGGCGTACGCAGCCGGTACGCTGACCCTGAATGTTCCTGCCGGTACGCAGCGTGTGGCGATCGCCTGCATTGCTACCGCAAAGGGGCGTCACCAAGGTCATCAACGAAACCGCCATGAACGCAGATGTCACCAGCACCTTCGTGAAGTCCACCGTCCCTGTTGAGGGCGCAAACGGCTATGTGGCGAAGGACTATAACGTCTGGGTCTTTGAGCCTGCCGTTGCTTATGGCAACGCCGCAGTCCTCAAGGTAACGCTGGGCTAAGAGGGGGAGGAACTGAACATGGCTGTGAACAATACCGCAAAGACCTACTCCAACATGGAGTTCCCCTGAGCATGAAACGTCAGGATGCTTTTGCTCTTGACCCGACCTGCGTGTGGCCGTCTATGGCTGACGCGCAGAACTATGCGAAGACGAACCCGACCGCCTACATCGGTCAGGTCCTCTCCGTGGTCGTGGACGGGGTTGCCACCTCGTACACCATCCAGAATGCCGCCGGTGATCTCGCCCCGCTGGCGCTGCGTCGGTTGACATCGCAACCGATTCTGAGGTGAGCGAAATGCTGAGTGAAGTATTTTCCACCGATAACACCTGATAACGATATGGAGGAATGAACGATATGGCATACAATGAGGAAAAGCTGGCCCGCCTGAAGCACATGAAGCAGCTCGCACAGAAAGCTAAGGCTGAGAGCGACGCTGTTGCTACTCGTCTTAAGGCGCTGGAAGATGTTGGCGCACAGGCCAACGTGCTGGAGACCATTAAGGTCAACGGTGTGGTGCAGAGCATCGAGGATAAGGCTGTAGACATCAAGGTTCCCGGCTACACTGTGGAGAAGTCTGAGAAGTCCGGCGACTATGCTGCTGTCTACCAGCTCATGAAGGATGGCGTTGCCGTTGGCACGGCTATCAACATTCCGAAGGATATGGTGGTTAAGTCTGGCTCTGTTGTGACCAACCCCACCGGCCAGCCCAAAGGCACTTATATCAAGCTGGTTCTGGCAAATGCCACCAACGACACCCTGTACATTGATGTCGGCGGCCTGATCGAGTACGTTACCTCCGGCTCTGCTGCGGGTGATATGGTTGTCATCGCCATTGATGAGCAGACTCATAAGGTCACCGCGTCTATCACCGACGGCGCAATCACTAAGGCAAAGCTGGAGACCGAGGTGCAGACCGCCTGAACAAGGCCCATGAGCACGCCAACAAGGCACTGCTGGACACCTACGACCAGACCAACGCCAACATCAAGGATGCCGTCAGCAAGAAGCACTCTCACGCCAATGCGGCCGAGCTGGACAAGATCGCTACCGGCGATAAGGCAAAGTGGGACGCCACCTCCACCAAGGTTGAAGGTATTGCTGAGGGTGCTACCAAGGTCGAGGCCAGCACCACCGAAGGCAATATTAAGATCAATGGCGTGGAGACCGCGGTCGTTACCATCGCCACCGACACTGAGGTCACTGAGATGCTGACCGAGGTCTTTGGCGCAACCGCCTGATAACCCATAAGTAAGAATGCAGCGGCAGGGGAATGGACTCCTGCCGCTGTTATTTTTGGAAAGGAAAGCGAACATGAGCGACAAACTCAACACGCTTGAAGCGCTTAGGCTTGCTTCTCTGAAGGCAAAAAGGGTTACACGGCAGAACAGATTGCAGCGTTGGCTTCTGCGATGGAAGACATCATCAAGGACATCAACGATTCACTGAAGACCTGCGAAGCTCATGTGCAGTCGGCTCATGCTCCTGCCAATGCGGAAGAAAACGTCATCGTTAGCATCCAGAGGAATGGGCAGGCTATCCCTCCCGACAACAAAGTCGTGAACATCGAGGTTCCGACCAAGACCTCTGCGCTGGAGAACGACTCCGGCTATGCCACGACGGAAGATGTTGAGGAAAAGGTCAACGGGGCCGGGCATCTGAAAGCCGTCCCTGTCGATGCTCTCCCTGCGCCCAGTGAGGCAAACGCTGACACCATTTATTTCCTTCGTAAGAACAACAGTGAAGCTGGGAAGCAGTACAGAGCGTACAAGCTCATCCACGGCATCTTTGAGATCGTTGGCTCTGCCGAGGTCGATCTCACGGGCTATGTTCAGCAGAAAACCGTGGAAAAGGCCGATGATAGCATCATCAAGAGCATCTACAGCAGCATGATCTCGCCTGCCGAAAAGTATCTGGGAAGCGGGAACCTTTTGCTGTTCTGGACGATGCTGAAGGAACTGCTCAACGGTCATGAGTCCAACATCAATGACCTGCTGGCCCGCGTGAAGTTGCTGGAGCTGATTCTGAGCGCTGATGTTACCGGCAATCCATACTATGTCACCTTTAACACCCTGACAGATGTTGTCGTGTCCAGCGGTATTTGGAATGAGGCCGATGGACGCATTGAGTTTTAACAGGAAGGAGGGAGCGCAATGCACATACCTGAAGATGAGGCCGAACGTCGGCGCTTAAATGAGCGGGGACGCGAAATCCTGCGGCGAAAGAACGGCGCTGTGCGTCCGCATCGTGAGGATGGCTATGTGAACCTCCTGAACAAGTACGGAACCAAGCAGGATAACTCCGAGGCGTACAAGTTTGAGCGGGAGCCGGTCATTCCTGATATGCAGCTCACTGGGCTGTATGAGGGCAACGGTCTGTTCTCCAAAATCATTGATACGCCTGCCGAGGAAGCACTGAAACATGGCTTCGACCTGAACCTGAAAAGCGATGAGTTGAACGCCTTTGTGGAAGACGCTCTGGATGATCTCGAATGGGAAGAGAGAGCCGCCACCGCAATCAAGTGGGCGCGGCTCTACGGTGGCGCTCTTATCGTCATGCTGATCGACGATGGGCGCGGGCTGGAGGAGCCTGTTGACTGGGAACATATCCGCAGCATTGATGAGCTGCGCGTCTATGAGCGCTCAATCGTGCAGCCTGACTACGCCAGCCTGTACCAGCAGGATTACGGCGGGAAGGGTGTGGGGAACCGGGTGTCCAAGTTCGACAGCCGGAATATTACTATGTTTCCAGCATCTACGGTTCCTTCAAGGTCCATGAGAGCCGATGCCTGGTGTTCCGCAACGGCGTTCTGCCGGAGCAGACCTCCAATGCAACCTACCTGTTCTGGGGTATGCCTGAATACGTCCGCATTCGCCGGGCGTTGCGGAAACCGTAACAGCCCACACCGACAGCGTTAAGCTGCTGGAACGGAGCGTGCAGGCTATCTACAGCATGAAGGGTCTTGCCTCTCTGCTGACCACGGATGACGGCGAGAATCAAGTGCTGAAGCGCCTACAGCTTGTAGACACTTCCCGTGGTCTGCTGAACAGCATCGCCATTGACTCCGAGGGAGAGCAGTACGACTTCAAGACGTTCCAGTTCTCCGGCGTGAAGGATGTCATTGACGCCACCTGCAATATGCTGTCGGCGCTGACGAACATCCCGCAGACGATTCTGTTTGGCCGGTCCCCGGCCGGCATGAACGCCACCGGCGACAGCGACTTCGAGAGTTACTACAACTTCGTGGAGAAGATTCAGCGGCTGATGCTGAAACGCAACCTCCGCACCCTGCTGGATGTCGTGTTCCGGGCGGGCATCGCTTCAGGTGATGTGGCCGAGGAACCCGACTACAAGCTGGAGTTCAAGCCCCTGTGGAGCCTGAGCGACACAGAGCAGGCCACAGTTGACCAGACCAAGGCTCAGACCGCTCTGGTCAAGGCCCAGACTGCGCAGGCATACGTCGATATGCAGGCGCTCGACCCCACCGAGGTGCGCCGCCGCCTTGCGTCCGATGAGGAGTTTGATGTCGAAGACATCATCTCCGAGATGACGAGGATGATCTGTTGCAGTCGTTGCTGGGTACTGAGCCGAGCGCCATGAGCGACGTGGAAGCCGCCCAGAAGAACATTGAGCAGGGGGCAGGCTCCGGGCGGCGAGGAACAGAGCGCTACCGTAGTACCTACGGCCACTCCGCCGACCATCAATGCCGATGCCACCGACGCTGACTATGGTGTCGGCGTTCTTGTTGTGCAGGATGGCCGGTTTCTCTGCGGCACTCGCCTGAAGGGCGGCTCTGTTGGTGGACCGGGTGGGCATATCGAGGCGGGGGAGTCCCCGGAAGATGCAGCCATCCGCGAAACGCGGGAGGAGTTTGGCATCACGCCGAAAGACCTCATGCCGGTAGCCTTCCTGAGTGACCTGAAACCGCCGTACTGCCCGTCCCATGTGTTTCTCTGCACGGATTTTGACGGCAGCATCCGGTGCGCTGATGGCGAGATGACCTCTCCGGGGTTCATCACCGCCGAAAAAGGTGGCCGAGCTGTCCACTCAGAATCCGGAACGTCTGTTCCCGCCGTTTGCCCAGAGCATCACCGCGCTGCTCGACGTTTTATCGTCAAATCCCGGTTTGACATCGGATGCACAAAATGCTAAGATGAAAGATAGGATGGACTTCAACGAAGCCGACCACCCACGGGATGAAAACGGGCAGTTCGCAGAGAGCGAGAGCAGTGGCTCTGGCTCAACCGAAAGCGGGCCTGCGGTATCTCCTGAAGGCGAAAATGCTTCGTGCAAAGGGTTTGCAGACCCCGAAAAGAAAAACCGTTCATTTCACCAAGCATGGCGCTGAGTTCGGATTCTCGACAGAAGATGAATATGAAGCGGCTGCGGATAAATTTTGCAGCAACCATGCGGAGGCGATGTGATTGGCTATAGCACTCCCAAAGGCAAAATCGTCCGTTTCAACGTAAAGACAACGGAATACGCCTCTGGATTTCCGGGCCAGAACATCTGCACCTACATGAAGCCCAAATGCGGTAGCGGTGGCGTAGCCAAGCCTGACACGGCGATGGCCTACTACAACAAGTTCAAGGAAAAGGACGGTGTGTAAGATGTCTACGGTCAAATCTGGTGAAAGCTATATCTGCCCGGTCTGTGGCAAATATACGTTTGAAAGCGCAGGCGAGTTTGACATTTGCCCGGTGTGCAACTGGGAAGATGATCTCGTCCAGCTTGATGACCCGGATGAAGAAGACTGTGCCAACCACATGAGCCTGAACCAAGCCCGCGAGGCGTGGGCCGCAGGAAAGCAGGTGGAGTGAGCATGGATAACTTCAGAGTCATCTACCGCATTCTACGGTATCTGGAAAAGGCGCTGGATTACGATGAGCCCAATATGGACTGCATCTCTGCGAAGGCGCTGAAGCTCTCTGACCAGCGTTGGATGGCGCTGATGGAGATGCTTTCAAGGAGGGCTACATCGACGGCTTTTCTGTGCAGAGGACCGTGGATGGCAGCATCCTTATCTCCAGCTCGACGCCGCGTATCACGCTGAAGGGACTGGAGTACCTGCAAGAAAACTCCCTGATGAAAAAGCTGCCGAGCTTGCGAAAGGCGTAGCCGACATCATCACCTGAGAACCGAATAACGTACAGCAAAGAGCGATGGGAAACCACCGCTCTTTTCTTTGCCCGAATTTCCCATCTCAAAACGGAACGGAGATAGATTATGAACAAGGTTACGATTTTTAAGTACGAAGAAAACAAGCCGGTGCGAATCATGAACATCAACGGTGAGCCGTGGTTTGTCCTGAAGGACGTGTGCGAGGTGCTGGGCATGGATTCTACCCAGTTGAAAAAAGTAGCCGACCGTCTGGAAGAGGACGAAAAGGGGCGTACTCAGATTACGACCCCGGCGGAGCACAGGAGAGTTGGATTATCAGCGAGTCCGGCCTGTACAACGTCATCCTGCGCAGCGATAAGCCAGAGGCCAAACCCTTCCGCAAGTGGGTCACGGCCGTGGTGCTGCCCAGCATCCGCAAGAATGGCGGCTACATTGCCGGGCAGGAGGGCTTTCCCCGCAGGAGCTTATGGCAAAGGCCCTGCTGGTGGCCCGGAACCTGCTGACCAACTTCCGCGAAACCGCCAAGCTGGGCATCAGGAGAAGGACTTCATCGGCTGGCTGCTCGACCATAAGTACGTCTACCGTGACCAGAAGAACAAGCTGATGCCGTATGCGGCAAAGAACAACGGTCTGTTCGAGGTGAAAGAGGGCAAGGCCGGCACAACGACTGGGCGGAACCCAGACGCTCATCACCCCGAAGGGCCGGGAAACCTTCCGCCTGCTGTGCAAGGAACCGCCTGTTTTACCGCGGTTCGCCGCATTGTAAACCGGCATCAAGGCGACTGAAACCAAAAAGAACCGCTTTTCCACCGCAATCACCGAAATGGTCGGAAAACACAGGCCCGAAATTTGCCTATTCTTAGAATAAATTCAATCAAATTTGGATAAATATTCAAAAATGGCCGAAAACAGGCCAAAATCCGCAGGAACGTCCACCGGACAATCCGGCGGAGCGTCCGACTATAACCGTACCTTACCCAACCAAACCATGTTTCTGTTGTCAAATTTTCACTTCGTTCAAATTTGCCAACGGTGCGGGCGCGGGGCCGAGCGTCAGGCAGGGGCTTTTCGCAACTGTCGCAAATAAAGCCATCTAACGGCTTTCAAACCTCTGACAAAATTATCCCACACGCACATTTGGGACGTTTCTCGGCACTCATTAGAAGTTCTCAGAGGGCATTAAGCCATAATCTCAACTGCGGCGGTGCAAATCGCCGCTTTTTTGCTGTTCAGAACCAGAAAAGGAGGCGAAAAACAGTGAATGATACCGTCCACGGACACATGGTACAAGACCTGCTCCGCCACCGCTTCGGCAGTCACGATAACCTGATATGCAAATATTCATCCAAGTACCCTGTGCAGGCGGAACGCGAGTTCCAGCGGCTCACCAATGCCTACATCCGTATCTTGAACGAACTGCTGAAGGAGTATCTGCCGGAGATCAGGGATGCGGCCCGCGCAGAGCGTGAAGCTGGTCAGCGCCATGATGACGCTTCAGACCTGATTGCAAAGGTCAAAACGGTTTTCTCAAGATGACCGTGGAGCTGGAGCGGCGCACCTCTATGTTTGGCCTGCGCAGCAAGATCGAGTCTATGGCAAAGCTCACGCGGAAGTTGAGCATCCGTGAGTGGAAGAAAGCCGTCAAGTCCACGCTGGGCATCGACCTGATGGATGACTACTACACCGGCGAGCTGTACAGAACGATGATGGAGCGCTGGGTCGAGGATAACGTGGCGCTCATCAAGACCATCCCGCAGGAAAGTCTGGGGCGTATGCGCCAGATCGTGCTGGAGGGCTATCGGAACGGCGAAACCACGACGGCCATCGTCAAGCAGATTCAGCGGACGTACAGCGTAGACCGGCGACACGCCAAACTGCTTGCCCGCGACCAGATCGCCAAGCTGAACGGTGACATCACCCAGCAGCAACAGCAGGACGCAGGCGTGGTGGAGTACGTCTGGTCAACCTCTGGCGATAGCCGCGTTCGCCCAAGCCATGCTGCGCTGAACCATAAGCGGTTCCGCTGGGATGACCCGCCGGTGGTCGATGAAAAGACCGGGCGGCGCTGTCACCCCGGCAAAGACTACCAGTGCCGCTGCTGCGCACTGCCGGTCTTCAACATCAAAACCGTTGACCTGCCGGTCACGAAAGGGGGCGATGGCCGTGGATGAAACCATCCTGTAAGACCTGAGAGGAGTTGTTCAATATGGAAAACGATATGAAGGTTCAGCGCTTTGACAGCCTGCCGCTGGATGCCACCTATTTCACAGATGAGGGCTACCTTGTAGACCATCCCATCGTGACATCGGTGGGCATTTTTGTTTATCACAACCCGGACGGTTCCGAGCGCCGGGAGCTGCGGTTGCCTGAAGAAGTCTTTGCTGAAAAGAGCCTTGCGTCCACAAAGGGAAAGCCCATCATCGTAACGCATGATGCTGGCTACGTTGACACAGACAACGTGAAAGAGGAGAGTATCGGCACGATTTTGTCGGAGGGCTACCGGGACGGCGATGATGTCCGTGCAGAAATCATCATCCACGACACCGACAGCCTGAAAAAGTACAAAAATGCGTGAGCTGTCCTGCGGCTACAACCTGCGTCTGGACGAAACGCCCGGTGTCTGGGAGGGGCAACCCTATGATGCCATTCAGCGGGACATCGAAATCAACCATCTTGCTCTTGTCGATAAGGCGAGGGCTGGTGAACAGGCCCGGCTCAACATTGATGGGCAGGGCCACGACTGCATGAAAGGAGAAAAAACTGAACATGGAAAACACCACCAAGAGAACTGATGGCGCTCCCACCCCGGAGGAGCTGGCCGCTGCTGTGGAGGCGTTCAAGAAACGCCGTGCAGAGCGTTCTGGTGCTGCGGCCGACGGCGGTATTACCGCAGAGCCGCCTGCGCAGACCGCCGGTGCTGCTGAAGGCGAACAGCCGGATGCAGTTCAGCAGGTCAAAGACCGCCGTGACCGCCGCGATTCTGAGGGCGACCCGGCAGATATGCCCGGCGCAATGGGCGTGATCGCGCAGCAGGACGAGGATATCGACACCCTGCTGGGAGTTATCGACGTTCTGAAAGCTGCTGGCGACCACTGCTGGCG
>VOFG01002521.1_pt1 | contig 29743 bp, 45 predicted proteins | sample 5384171 | NCBI WGS metagenome assembly VOFG01 (sample SAMN12384726, study PRJNA508395) | human gut metagenome | isolation source: healthy gut F | host: Homo sapiens
ATCATTGAACATAATGGCGGGAGAAAATTTTTAATTTTGATTTGTCTGGTTTATACGATGGTGAGTACATATATCATATTTCGCGTTTTGTGGAGTTGGACGGAATGGTCTCGTTTCAATATAGGAAAGGAAGCGAGTATGTATCTCCTTCACGATTTGAATACGAAATAGACTTGGGTAGCTCCATTCTTTGCAGACGATTATTTGTTCGAGAAAACAATATCCCCTTGGATATGTTACAGCGACGAGGAAGGTAAAAAGGTCCGTTCTGCGCATAGACTTTATTCCCTATTTCATCGAGAACGTTATCAATAAAGGACGTTTGAATCCGAAAATCGATGACTATGAAAAATTGATGGATATAAAGGAGGATTCCAATCCTGTGCTTTTTCTTCCATAAATACAAGCCAAAGGTACAGCAGACAGAAGCTGTCTAAGGAAAGGGGGCGTACACTTTCCAAGTCCAATGAAATCATGAAATCCGGGCAGGCCGATTAATAATATTTACGGCTTAATCGATTTTTTTTGGTAACTTTGTGCGTTTAATATGTAGTAGGAGAATGAGACAGTTAAAGATTACCAAAAGTATCACCAATCGTGAGAGCGCTTCGCTTGACAAGTATTTGCAGGAAATCGGCCGTGAGGATTTGATTACGGTGGAAGAAGAAGTGGAATTGGCACAGCGCATTCGCAAAGGTGATCGTGTAGCACTCGAAAAACTGACACGTGCCAATCTGCGTTTCGTGGTTTCAGTGGCCAAACAGTATCAGAACCAAGGACTGAGTTTGCCGGACTTGATCAATGAGGGCAACTTGGGCTTGATAAAAGCTGCTGAGAAGTTCGACGAAACCCGCGGATTCAAGTTCATCAGTTACGCGGTGTGGTGGATTCGCCAGTCCATTCTTCAGGCTTTGGCGGAGCAGAGCCGTATCGTACGTTTACCCTTGAACCAGGTAGGTTCACTGAATAAGATAAGTAAGGCATTCAGCAAGTTCGAGCAGGAGAATGAGCGCCGTCCGAGTCCGGAGGAGCTTGCCGACGAGCTGGAGATTCCGGTAGACAAGATTTCCGATACCTTGAAGGTGAGCGGACGCCATATTTCGGTGGATGCCCCGTTTGTGGAAGGAGAGGACAACAGTTTGTTGGACGTGTTGGTCAATGACGATTCTCCGATGGCGGACCGTACGTTGGTCAACGAGTCTCTCTCGCGTGAGATTGACCGTGCGTTGTCCACGCTTTCCGAACGCGAAAAGAAATCATCCAAATGTTCTTCGGTATCAACCATCAGGAAATGACGTTGGAGGAAATCGGCGATAAATTCAATCTTACGCGTGAGCGCGTGCGCCAAATCAAGGAGAAAGCTATCCGGCGTTTGCGTCAGAACACGAAGAGTAAATTCTTGAAGTCTTATCTCGGCTGATGCCGTGCGGAAGGGGTGGAATGATGAACTTGAACTTTAAACATTGGGGGCTGTTGGCCTGTATGCTGGGGCTCGTAGGGATGTCTTTATCCGCGAAGGTGGAGCGGACTACGGTGTATATCTTCGGATTTTCGGCGTCTTTCACGGATTCGGTGGCATACATTACGGATGTCCAGCAATTGGATAGTGCTTACATCGAGACGAAGTATGATTTCCTGATGGATCGTGTGGTATACAGCGACCAGTTGCAGACCTATCTGGAAGCGGTAAAGCAAATGCCGAATTTACATGCACAGTCTTTTTCCATACGAAAAAAGAACAAGCTGATGGAAGAATATAATAAGATAAGGAAGCGTTATGGCGGTGACGAAAGTGTGATGTTGAAAGAGTTGACAGAGGGAGGCTTTAAGTTCCAATCGCCTGTTTACGAGCCGCCGGTCAAAGTCACGCCTGAACCGGTTGAATCTAAGGCGACGAAAAAGAAAAGAGACGGAAAGCTTCCAAGGATAAGCAGGAAAAATAGAAACAGATGGAATACCAGTATAATATTGCGGGGCATCTGTGCCGGATTGTTTTCTGCGATGCAGGAAATGACAGCAGTTTGTTGCCTTCTTTTTCGCCATTCGAGAGCGAAGAAGAAGGCAATTTGTTATTTTGCCTCTCGGTGGATGATGCTTTTTCGTTGGCCGGTGACGGGAGAAGAAGTCGGACAGTTCGATTGCGGTGGCAACAACTTCGGGGTTTACCGCCTGCCGGACGGGAGTTATCAATTTGAAATCTGCGATGAAAAGAAGGCCTTGTGTTGTTATTTGCAGGCTAACGCCGATTTTTCGGATTGTACGGCTGCTTTGGTGGCAGAGAGCGAAGCTGGGCGTAGGTTCGGGTTGAACAATGCCCTCATGTTGGTGTATGCCTTTGCTTCCGCACCGTATGCCACGTTGCTGATGCATGCTTCCGTAATCTGCAATGACGGCCGAGGGTATTTGTTTTTAGGTAAGAGGGACGGGGAAGACACATACACGGTTGTGGTTGAGCCATATCCCGGGTTCCGACCTGATGAACGATGACAATCCGGTGGTGAGAGTGGTGGAGGGGACGGTTTATGTCTACGGTTCTCCCTGGAGCGGGAAAACACCTTGTTACCGCCGGGTGTCTGCGCCGGTGGGAGCTTTTTGTACAGTTGCGGCAATGTCCGGAAAACACGATTCGGAAAGAGAGCGTATTGGAAAGTTTTGCCTCGCTCTTGCCGTCCGTATCGACCATGAAATGGGACCGCCGTATTCATTCGGCGCATTGCGACACCATTTCGACATCATCCGCCTTTCGCCGATATTCCTTTTAGGATGCAGGCCGGATGAAGAAGCGGCCAGACTGAGTTTTCATACATTGACGGGACGATGAACAAGAGGAAGAATATGGACGAAATGGAGGTACGCCGGATGGAAGTCCCTAATGCCGTGTTGTTGGGACAGGTGAAAGAAGCTATCCGTGAGGGGCATACGGCGACTATCAATGTAAAAGGTTACAGTATGCGTCCCTTTTGGAGCATTGCAGGGATAAGGTGCGTTTGGCTCCGTTCACGGATTTGAAAGTGGGCGATGCCGTGTTGGCCGAATTTTCGCCGGATAAATATGTCTTGCATCGTATCATAGAGATTGATGGAGATGTCGTGGTGATGATGGGGGACGGTAACCTGAGGCACAAAGAGATTTGTTGCAAGGAGGATATAGTCGGGATTGTCACGCACTATATCCGGCGGGGTAAGACGATACCGGCATCCGACCCACGCCTGCAACGTCGCGTGCGGATGTGGCACAAGCTTCTGCCTGTGCGCCGTTATCTGTTATACATATATAGGATTAATCTTAAATTATCAAATTGGCTAAAATGAGAATCAAGGATGGTTTTGAACTGCGTGAGATTTTGTGGGGAACATGTGATTCTGTCGCATGGGATGGACAATATTGATTTCAGCAAGATTATTTCGCTGAATGAAACAGCGGCTTTCTTTGTGGAAAGAGGCTGTGGGAAAAGAAGAAATCAGCGAAGAAGAACTGACGGCCACCTTGTTGGAGGCGTATGAGGTGGACGAGGAGACGGCTCGTAAGGACGTGGCGCAGGTGCTTGCCAAATGGGGAGAAATCGGGCTGTTGGCCTAATCGGACGGAGCTATGGATATAGAACAAATCAGGGCATACTGCCTTAGTAAGCCTCATGCCACGGAAGATTTCCCTTTCGATGAAACCACGCTGGTCTTTCGGGTCATGAATAAGATTTTTGCCAGTATCGGTTTGGACAATGTGGATTGGTTTGCCTGAAGTGCGATCCGGAGTATGCCATAGAGTTGCGTGAGCATTACACGGGGATTACGGGGCATGGCATTGGAACAAGAAATATTGGAATCAGATTGCCATTACGCATGGCGACGTGCCCGATGCCTTGATACGCAGCCTGATAGACCATTCATACAATGAGGTGATAAAGAAGTTGCCCCGCAAGTTTCGTGACCAGTTGAAGGAGGAGGAATAACGGACTTATTCCTCCTTGTGGTCTTCACCTTTCAGTATGGGGAGTTGCCAATGGTATTTTACGGCCAACGTACGGATGGATATGACGATGATGGCGGAAAGGATGGCATTGACTTCGGCCTGAAGTCCCACAGAATAACCTATAATATAAACGATACCGCCGGCAATGCAGGCCATGGCATAAATGTCTTTGCGGAAAACTAGCGGTACTTCGTTAATCAGTATGTCCCGGATGACACCACCGGCGGCTCCTGTCACGCAACCCATGATAACGGCTGTCCAGACAGGGTATCCCATGTTCAGTGTCTTTTCCAACCCCGTGATATTGAATAAGGCCAGACCGATGGTATCGAAGATAAACCAGGTGCTTTGTTGCCGTATGATTTTCTTTCCGAACAATATGACATAAAGTAGGGACAGGCCGCAACAGATGATATACACGGGATTCGTCATCCAGAACGGAGGAATGCCCAGCATGATGTCGCGTATCGTACCGCCACCGACTGCCGTGGCCGTGCCTACGATATAAGCTCCGAACCAGTCGAACTGTTTGGCCGAAGCCAGACGGATACCCGAGATGGCAAATGCCATAGTTCCGATAAACTCTATCACGACGAAAGAGACCGGAAGCCGGAGGGTGGTCCCCATGACTTGCGGGAGGTGCAGGAGGTTTTCGGTCATGGGTTCACGACGTTTTGCGGTTTTCCTTCAAGGAATGCGCGGATGTTTCGTTCGCAGATGTCCATGAGCCTCAGGCGGGCTTCCCGTGTGGCCCAAGCGATATGCGGGGTGAGATAGGCATTAGGAGCCGAAAGCAGGGGATGGTCTGCCGAAGGTGGTTCGGTGCTTGTCACGTCTGCACCGTATGCGGCAAGGGTATTGTTTCTCAGGGCTTCGGCTACCGCCTCTTCGTCCACTAACGGGCCGCGTCCGGTATTGATAAGGATGGCTCCCGGTTTCATAAGCGCCAAAGTGTGCGGGCTCACCAAATGGTGAGTCTCCGGGGGTGAGCGGACAGTTCAGGCTGATGACATCGCACGCGGAGAACAGCTCTTCCATTGTGGACTTCCGGATGTCGGTACCCAACTGAAGAGGGCTTTTGGAGGTGCAGGCATATACTTCCATGCCGAAAGCCAAGGCTATGCGTGCGGTAGCCATGCCGGTATGTCCGAGTCCCACGATACCCATTTTCTTACCGGACAGTTCCATGAGGGGCGTGTCCCAATAACAAAAGTCCGGATTGCGGCTCCAACGTCCCTTACGGTTTTCTTCGGCATAATGTTCCACGCGGTTGGTAATGGCCAACAGGAGGGCGAAGACCATTGGGCTACCGAACGGGTACTGTATGCCGGGATGTTGCAAACGGGAATCCCGTGTTTGCGGGCAGCTTCGATGTCTACCACGTTGTAGCCCGTAGCCAATATGCCGATATATTTCAGATCCGGCAAACGGCTGATGTGTTCGGCTGTGATGAGGGTTTTGTTGGTCAACAGGATATCTGCTCCTTCGGCGTGTGCATAAAATTCTTCGGCCGAAGTTCGTGGAAACACTGTCAGTTCTCCTAATTGTGCGATAGGCTCCCAGGAAAGGTCGCCGGGGTTTAAGCCGTAGCCGTCTAATACAGTTATTTTCATAGGTTTCTGTTTTATTTTCCGTTAATCTTGAAATTCATGCGGCGGTAACCGACCAGTTTGTCATAACGCCTCCGTTAGGACGATGGTATACCAAGATGATGTATTCGTTTTCCGTCTCATAAAGTTCCCGTCCGTCCGTCCGCTGTTTCCTTGGGTTTCACCGTCCGGCACGAAGAGATAATTATAATTGTAATATCCTTGTTTCAGGAGAGCGGTGGCTTCGTAGGCCTGTGTTTCCCGATTGTATGTCATGCGGTATTCGGGGATGAAGCGGTTGTAAGTCCATTCGCCGTTCAGGTAGACTTCTCCGCCGGGCAGTTGAGGACTTTTCAAGGTGAAATGTGTGAATACATAGTCGCAAGTGGTGGCCACGTCTTCGTCGTCGCTGTTGCGGATGATAAAGGCACCGTTTTGGTCTTCGTCATACAGATAATTCCGGGAGGTTTGATTGGGATAGAGCGTGGCGTGGTAATACGGGTCGAACCATTCCATCCTGTCTACGTTCAGTGTAGGGATATGTACGTCCAGAATCTCAAATTTGTGGTATTCGTTGCCGGCCGGGAAAATCAGTTGGCGGTTGTGCGTGAATTCAATCTTATTGGCCGCCTGGATGTTGGGCTTGGGATTGACCACACAGTTATCCCACCGGCGGTTTTGCATCACTACGGTTTTCAGTTCACGATGCGGGTCGATGACTTTTACCAGTCCGTAGTTGACGGAGAAATCCACTTGCTGGTGGGATTTGTTGAAGTCTATGTCCGTATTGGTACTGACGGTAGCTCCTATTCCTACGCCCGGTTCCACCAGACTGAAACAGGCAGTAAGGACGGGTACAGGTTCGTCGCCCTCGTCGTTGTAGACCGTGAGTTTATAGTTGCCGGACAACTTGAGCGAAATGTTTTCGTTCGGAACCGTAGCGAGTAATGGGTGTAAAGCACGGTCGTATTGAAGCTTTTCTCGTAGTCTTCTATCGGTTCTCCGTTGAACCCGTTCATGTAATCGGATTCAAAGATTTCTGTTGATGGAGACCAGTCTGCATTGCAATGTTCCACCTTATATATATAACGGTGGTATTCGTGTGAGAACTCGTCGAAACCGATTTCCAGATGATTCCCTCCCCCAAGTTCATGATGGGAGGCAGCAACGGGTCATCGTTTACTACCACTTGCAGAGTGTGTAGTTGATGGTCCAGGATTTCATGCAGTTGTGCCGTTATTGCCGATGCACAACATAGCAGGCTTAAGAGTGCGGTTATCTTTTTCATATTGCAAAATTACGCTTTTTTTCGGATGCCTTATCAAGTTTTTATCTTAACTTTGTCTGCAACCTTTTAAAATGATATGATGTCACATCGAATGTTAGGACTGTTTGTCGGAGGGGCGATGATGTGTCCTTTAAGTCTGTCGGCACTGACTTATACGAAAGCGGATTCGTTGAAAGTGGTACAACTCCTGATGTCGGGAAAAACAAACGAGAGGAACGGACCTGACTTTGTTTTTTGCGGAGCAATTCATCGGGGTGCCTTACGTGGCTTCCACTCTCGAAGTAAATCCGGATGAAGAATTGGTCGTCAACTTACGTCAGTTGGACTGTACGACGTTGGTCGAGAATGTGGTGGCTTTGACCTTGACCGTGAGAGAAGAGCATCCCACATTTGTTTCTTTTTTTGCCGGAATCTGGAAAAAATACGTTACAGCGGAGGACAGTTGAACGGTTATTCTTCCCGTAACCATTATTTTAGCGAATGGATAGCGAGTAACGAAAGTTTGGGCGTCGTGAAGGAAATAAAAGGAGAAAAAGGTAAGGGATACCGGCCTTTATTGCCGTACAACGTCTGCGTTTGGATTATATGAGTACGCATCCCGATGCATATCCGATGTTGAAAGGAAGGGCAGGCGAGATAAGCCGTATCCGCAGAAATGAACAAAAATTGGAAAATGTTTCAGTGAGGTACGTACCTTTGTCGTTGTTGGATAAGGGAAAGGATGTATTGGGAACGATTCACGACGGTGACATTTTAGCTATCGTGACCCGAAAGAAAGGGCTGATACCTCGCATTTGGGATTTGCCGTGTGGCAGAAAGGGCACCTTCATCTGCTCAATGCTTCCAGTATCCATAAGAAAGTGGTTTTGGAATCCATGACATTGAGCGAGTACATGAAAAAACACCCCTCCCAATTAGGGGTGCGGGTGGTACGTGTCATTTGAACAGGTCGATATGTTTCATTTGCCGCATGATGGCCGTCTGCCGCTTCAACATGTACCGTGACGGATTTTTGGAACTGTATTTGAGCGGATTGGGTAATGTGGCGGCTATCAGCGCACAGTTGGCACGCGTGAGTTTCTCGGCAGGACGCCCGAAATGTTGTTGTGCCACAGCTTTCGGCACCATATATGCCGTCGCCCATTTCGATGGAGTTCAGGTAGACTTCCATAATCCGTTGTTTGCTCCAGCATAATTCGATTAAAGCCGTGAAGTATGCCTCCAGTCCTTTTCTGACCCAAGAGGAAGTCGGCCATAAAAAACACGTTTTTGGCAGTTTGTTGGCTGATGGTGCTGCCTCCGCGCCGGCGTTTTCCCGCCATGCGCTCTTTCTACGGCATTTTGGATTTCCACCACATCGAAACCGTGGTGTTGGAGAAACCGTTGGTCTTCGGAAGCCATGACGGCTACGGGCAAGTATTTGGACATTTCATCCAAAGGAACCCAATGGTGTTTCAACCTGATTTTTTTCGCCCCGGCCGACTTGTTGTGCACAGCGGATGAACATGAGCGGGGTGACAGGTACGGGGACAAAGCGGTAGAGAATAACAAAAAGATTGTACTCCCCTGAAGAACGAGAGTACAATCCATTGAATCAGTTTCTGAATTTTTTCATCTGTCTGATTAGTTGCCTGCCTGAGCTTGGGCTTCCTGAATCATTTTTTCACTGGCATACAAATAAACTTCCACACGACGGTTCTGCTCGCGTCCGGCAGCCGTACTGTTGTCAGCTACGGGGTCAGCTTCTCCCAAGCCTTCTACCGATGTTATCTGTGTCGGGGAAACTCCGCATTGTTTCAGGTAATTGGAAACAGAATTGGCCCGTTGTAACGACAGATCCATATTCTTTTGCACGCTTTGGGCGGCTGTGCTGTTTTTCCATCCTTGATTGTCGGTGTACCCTTTAATCGCCACGGCCATATCCTTGTTTACATTCAATACTGTGATGGCAAATTTGGCCATGAAGCGGTAGCATTGCTGCTTAAAGCCGAACTGCTGGTGTTGAACAGAATCCCAGAGTCGAATGTTACTTTCACCGCTTGCAGACCGTTAGCGTCGGTTACGCTTTCCACTTGCGCGTTTTCCACTTGTTGAGCCGCAGCTTTGGCTTTATCCATTTTCTTTCCGATCAATGCACCTACACCAGCGCCCACGGCTACGCCTACAGCAGCACCGATACCGGCTCCTTTACCTTTATTGCTGGATGCCAAGGTTCCAATCAATGTACCCAAGGCTGCACCGCCGCCGGCACCGATCAGCGACCCCTTGCCGGTATTGTTCATGTTTCCTCCACAACTGCTTAAAAGCATACCTGCACTCAGTACGAGTGCACAAAACTTCAATCCTTTCATAGTTATAACTTTTTTAAAATCTAAATCACAAGCAAAATTAGATATTTTCTGCCGAATAACCGCATGAAAAGGAAACTTTTTGCTAATTTTGCAAACTGTTTATAGATATTGATTATGGCTAAAGAACTTAAAGATTTGACCAAAAGAAGTGAGAACTATTCTTCATGGTATAACGAATTGGTGGTGAAAGCCGATTTGGCCGAACAGTCGGATGTAAGAGGATGTATGGTGATAAAGCCTTATGGTTATGCCATTTGGGAGAAGATGCAGCGTGTGTTGGATGATAAATGCAAGGAGACCGGCGTGCAAAAACGCTTATTTCCCGCTGCTGATTCCTAAATCGTTTCTGAGTAAAGAAGCCGAACATGTGGAAGGATTTGCCAAGGAATGTGCCGTGGTGACGCACTATCGCTTGAAGACCAACGAGGACAAGACCGGTGTGGTGGTAGACCCGGCTGCCAAACTTGAAGAGGAGCTGATCATCCGTCCTACTTCCGAGACTATCATTTGGAATACTTATAAAAACTGGATTCAGAGCTACCGCGACCTGCCCATCCTTTGCAACCAATGGTGCAATGTGATGCGCTGGGAAATGCGTACCCGACTTTTCCTCCGTACGGCCGAGTTCTTGTGGCAAGAAGGACATACGGCACATGCCACGCGTGAAGAAGCCGAAGAACGTGCCAAACTGATGTTGAAAGTGTATGCCGATTTTGCCGAACAGTATATGGCCGTGCCCGTAGTGCAGGGCGTGAAAAGCGAGACGGAACGTTTTGCCGGTGCTTTGGACACTTATACCATCGAAGCCATGATGCAGGACGGGGAAAGCTTTTGCAGAGCGGCACGTCTCATTTCTTGGGGCAGAACTTCGGAAAGGCATTTAATGTGCAGTTTATCAATAAAGACAATAAGTTGGAATATGCCTGGGCTACTTCCTGGGGAGTATCCACCCGTTTGATGGGCGCACTCATCATGACGCATTCCGATGACAACGGTCTGGTATTGCCGCCGAAGCTGGCTCCTATTCAAGTGGTCATAGTTCCTATATATAAGAATGCGGAACAACTGAAGGCTATCGACGAGAAAGTGGAAGGTATCGTTGCATCGTCTTCGTGCATTGGGCATTTCCGTGAAGTATGACAATGCCGACAACAAGCGTCCCGGCTTCAAGTTTGCCGATTATGAGCTGAAAGGTGTGCCGGTGCGTTTGGTCATGGGAGGGCGCGATTTGGAGAACAATACGGTAGAGGTCATGCGGCGCGACACGTTGGAGAAGGAAACCCGTACGTGCGACGGCATCGAGGACTATGTGAAGACTTTGTTAGACGAAATACAAGATAACATCTACGCCAAGGCAAAATCCTATCGCGATGCACATATTTATGAATGCGACAACTACGAGGATTTCAAGGAGCGTGTGAAGGAAGGCGGTTTCTTCCTTTGTCATTGGGACGGGACGGCTGAGACGGAGGCGAAAATCAAGGAGGACACACAAGCCACTATCCGTTGCGTGCCGTTTGAGTTCGAGCAGACTCCGGGTGTGGATATGGTGAGCGGGAAACCGGCCAAATGCCGTGTGCTGATTGCCCGTTCGTATTAAGAGCGAGATTTTTTGTTTTCATGGTTGTTGGTGGCCACGGACTTTTTTCAAGGAAAGTTCGTGGCCTCTTGTTTGCGTAGGTTTAACAGGTGATAATATTAGTTAAACGACAAGTTTTCTTCCGGAGATTTTATGGTATCCTTCATACAAATCTCTATCTTTGCTCATGAATTAACATCATTGTTAGACATTAAAGTTGTTATGAGCAAGAAAGATAATACGGAACAAGCGATATTGCAGACGGCCGAGACAGAGTTTCTGGACAAAGGCTTTGCACTGGCCAAAACTACCGAAATAGCGAAACAGGCGGGAGTGACGCACGCCATGTTGCATTATTACTATCGCACAAAAGAAAAACTGTTCGAACGGGTTTTTCAAGAGAAAGTGGATTTGATGGCCCATTCCTTAGTGGCTACCTTGGATGACGGAAAGCCGTTTCTGAAACAGATGGAAGATTTGACGGGGCTCACTTCGATTTTATAGCAGAAAACCCGAAGTTGCCGTTTTTTCTTCTGAACGAGATTCATCTGAATGAAAAGCGCAGAGAGCTTTATCTTCCGGTATTGTCGAGCGCGGTGCGGAACACGTTGCAAAATGTGAAAAAGACGATTGGAACAAGCCGTGAAGCGCGGCGAGGTACGTCCCATAAGGACGGCCGACCTGATGTTTTCCATCTTCTCGCTGAATGTAATGTCTTTTGTGGGACAGTCGCTTGTCCAACAGGCATTCGATTTAGACCGGGAAGACGTGCGGCAGTTCATCTTGCAGCGACGGGCAGAGAACATTGAAATGATATTAAGCAGACTTAGGAAATGAAGACGGATATGAAACGGATTTTCGTATGGGCCGTAGGGATGTGCGCCGTTTGTGGGACGGTGTCGGCTCAACTGACTTTGGAAGAGTGTTACCGTGCAGCACGGGAGAATTATCCTTTGGTGCGGCAGTTCGATTTGATTGAGCGTACAAAGGATTTCACTGTGGAGAATGCGGCGAAAGGCTATTTTCCCCAACTGAGCTTTTCGGGAAAGGCTTCATACCAGTCGGACGTGACGAAGATGCCCTTTAGCATTCCGGGAGTAGAGTTCGGTTTGGACAACGACCAGTACCAACTGGTATTGGAACTGAACCAGACGATCTGGGACGGAGGAGTCGTACGTAACCGTAAAGAGGAGGCCCGGGCCAAATCCGAGGTGCAGAAAGGACAACTGGAAGTAAACCTTTATGCGTTGAACGACCGGGTGAACCAATTATTCTTCGGCATGTTGCTCATAGACGCCCAGTTGGCACAGAACGCCTTGTTGCAAGTCCAGTTGGCACGCAACCATGGCCAGGTGAGTGCGTGCATGCAGCAAGGGGTGGCCAATCAGGCCGATTTGGATGCCGTAGCGGTGGAACAGTTGAATGCTCGGCAGACAGAGAGTGAGCTACGTGTCAATCGTAAAGCGTATGCCGAGGTGCTGGGACTGCTGACCGGTCGGAAAGGAATTGATGCGGAACGGTTGGTCAAGCCGTCCGTCACCGTGGAGCCGTTGGAAGAAAACCGTAGGCCGGAATTATCGCTTTACGAATCGCAGCGGCGGCAGTTGTCTGTGCAGGAGAAAGGTTTGACAGCCCGTTATATGCCCAAGTTGGGAGTATTCGCACAAGGGGCTTACGGTGACCCCGGACTGAATATGCTGAAGGGCGGATTCGAGCCTTATTATATAGCCGGTGTGCGGTTGAGTTGGAACATCAGCGACTTGTACACGCGGAAGAACGACAAAAGACTGTTGGCTGCAAGTCGCGACGACATCGACGTGCAGGAGGCGGTATTCCGGTTGAACAACCGTATGGAAACGGCGCAGCAGTGGCGTACGGTGGAGAAAATAGATACCTTGATGAAGAATGACGATGAGTTGATAAGGTTACGCACCAATATCCGGAAGTCGGCCGAAGCCAAGGTCGCGAACGGCACGCTCACCGTGACGGAAATGTTGCGCGAAGTGACGGCCGAAGACCAGGCCAAGCAGACCAAGGCCTTGCACGAGATACAACGCTTGCAAGCCTTATATGATATCAAATATACGATGAATCATTAAAACAGAATGAATATGGACATTTGGAATAAGTTATGGCGGGGCGAGCTGGACAGTCCGGTCGCCGTGGGAAAGACGGGGTATGGATTCAAACGGGGAGCCCGGGACATTTGCGGCGTGGCCTTGTTGGGATTGCTTGCGGCGTGTAGCGGGACAGACACGGATTTCGACGCTACCGGAATCTTCGAATCCACGGAAGTCATCGTATCGTCCGAAGCCAACGGTAAAATCATGGCGTTGAATCTGGAAGAAGGTGATTTGTTGGAGCAGGGGCAACAAGTGGGATATGTGGATTCCGGGTGCAGCTTTACCTGAAGAAGTGCCAACTGGAAGCCCAAGTACGTTCCATCGGTAGCCGTAGGGCGGACGTGGCCAAGCAGGTGGCGGCCACTCGGGAACAGATCGCAAAGGCCGAACTGGAAAGAAAACGCAGCCTGAATCTGTTGGCGCAGAATGCCGGTACGCAAAAGCAGGTGGACGATGTGGAGTCGCAACTGGCTGTGCTGAAAAAGCAGTTGGAAGCCCAGTTGTCTACTTTGAATCTCGGCAACCAAGGCGTAACGGAAGAAGGGGATGCCGCAGAGATACAGATACGGCAGATAGAAGACCAACTGGAGAAATGCCGTATCGTCAGTCCCATTTCCGGTACGGTGCTGACGAAGTATGCCGAACGGGGCGAAGTGACGGCCCAAGGCAAACCCTTGTTCAAAGTGGCGGACATGAAGCATGTCTTTTGCGGGCGTATGTGAGCGGCGACCAACTCTCTACAGTAAAACTGGGGCAAACGGTGAAAGTCTATGCCGATTACGGGGCGGAAGACCGTAAGGAATACAAGGGAAAAAATCACGTGGATATCCGGACAGGCCGAGTTTACGCCTAAGACAATACAGACGTCGTGACGAACGGGCGAATCTGGTGTACGCCGTGAAAATAGCCGTGGAAAACGACGGCTTGCTGAAGTTGGGCATGTATGGCGAAGTCAAATTCAACTAAGGTGTCATGGAATCCATTGTGAAGGTAGAGGGCGTGTCCAAACATTACGGCAGCGTACAGGCTTTGGACGACGTTTCTTTCGAGGTCAGGTCCGGAGAAATCTTCGGACTGATAGGACCGGACGGAGCCGGGAAAAGCACGCTGTTCCGCATGTTGGCCACTTTGCTGTGTCCGGAGAGCGTGCGGATTACGGTGGACGGGCTGGACGTTGTGGGGGACTACCGCAAGCTGCGTGCTTGCGTCGGTTATATGCCGGGTCGGTTTTCCCTGTATCCCGACCTGACGGTGGAGGAGAACCTGAACTTTTTTGCCACGTTGTTCGGTACGTCCGTACGTGAGAATTACCATCTGGTGGAAGACATATACAAGCAGATCGAGTTGCCGTTCAAAAACCCGCCGTGCAGGGAAACTCTCCGGCGGGATGAAACAAAAACTGGCGTTGAGTTGTGCGTTGATTCATAAACCGATGGTCTTGTTGTTGATGAGCCGACCACGGAGTCGACCCTGTCTCGCGCAAGGAATTTTGGGAAATGTTGCGGCGGCTGAAGCGGGAAGGCATCACCATCATCGTCTCTACGCCTTATCTCGACGAGATCCGGAGTTGCGACCGTATGGCATTCCTCTACGGTGGTGCGGTCAAGGGGATAGATACCCCGCCGTCATGTTGGAACGGTTTGCCGACATCCTGTGTCCGCCGGGGTTCAACGCGAACCGGCCGGAGCCCGGTCGGAATGTGCCATCGAGGTGCACGATTTGGTGAAACGGTTCGGGACGTTCACGGCTGTAGACCACATTTCCTTCCGTGTGGGGAAGGGCGAAATCTTCGGTTTCCTCGGGGCGAACGGGGCAGGCAAGACCACAGCCATGCGCATGCTGTGCGGCCTGTCTTATCCCACGTCGGGCACGGGGCGCGTGGCCGGTTTCGACATCAACACCCAGCAGGAAGAAATCAAGAAACATATCGGTTATATGAGTCAGAAATTCTCGTTGTACGACGACCTGAAGGTGTGGGAAAACATTCGCCTGTTTGCCGGTATCTACGGACTCTCGGACGAGGTGATAGCCCGTCGCACGGACGAAGTGCTGCATACGTTGGGACTGGAAGCGGAGCGGAACACGATGGTCAAATCGTTGCCCTTGGGGTGGAAACAAAGTTGGCTTTTTTTCCGTGGCCACGTTCCACCGTCCGGACATCGTGTTCCTCGACGAACCGACCGGAGGGGTCGACCCTAAGACGCGACGCCAGTTCTGGGAACTGATCTATCAGGCAGCCGACCAGGGTATCACCATCTTCGTCACGACGCACTATATGACGACGGACGAGGCCGAATTTTGCGGTCGCGTGTCCATCATGGTGGACGGGAAGATACGGGCATTGGATACGCCCGAAGGCTTGAAGCGTACTTTCGGCGAGAAAGACATGGACGGAGTGTTCCACCGTTTGGCCCGTGAGGCCACACGTAATGCAGAAATTTGCGGGTAAGAGAGCGCAGACCGAACTTGTTCGGTGTCTGCCGAGCGTGAGTAAATTATTCAATAAAGATGAAACAGTTTTGGGCTTTTATCAAGATAGAATTTTTTCCACATCTTCCGCGACCGGCGGACGATGTTGATTTTGTTGGGCATGCCGGTGTTGCAAATCATTTTGTTCGGTTTGCCATCACCACCGAACTCAACCACAGCCGCGTGGCCGTGCTCGATCCGTCGAAGGATGCCGTCACTACACGCATTACGGAGCGGATAGACGAAAACCGTTATTTTTCGGTCGTGAAAAGAATTGTCTCGGCCTCCGACATCGAAACCGTGTTCCGGCATGATGAAGCGGACATCGTGGTGGCCTTCACTCCGGATTTCGATGCCAATCTGTCGACGGGAGAGGCGGGCATACAACTGGTGGTGGATGCCACGGACCCGAACACGGGTAACATGATGGCCGGTTACGTGCAGGGCATTGTCGGGCAAGCCTTGCAATCAGGGACGCAATCAAGCCCCATCGTGCAGACCCATCTCTTTGTTCAATCCTCAGATGAAGAGCGCCTACAATTTCGTACCCGGCGTGATGGGGTTGATACTGATGCTGATTTGTGCGATGATGACTTCCATTTCCATTGTACGAGAGAAAGAGACCGGTACGATGGAAGTCCTGTTGGTGTCGCCCATCCGGCCTATTTTTATCATTCTGGCCAAGGCCGTACCTTACTTGGTACTTTCTTGCGTCAATCTGGCCACGATATTGCTGCTGTCGGTCTACGTGCTGCACGTGCCGGTGGAGGGCAGCCTCTGGACGCTGTCTTTCTTGAGCCTCCTTCTGATTGCGGTGGCTCTGTCGTTGGGATTGCTCATTTCATGCGTGGTACAAAACCAAGTGGCGGCCATGATCGTGTCGGGTATGGGACTGATGATGCCTGTCATGTTGCTTTCAGGCATGATTTTTCCCATAGAGAGCATGCCGGCCGTCCTGCAGTGGATTTCAATATCATTCCGGCAAGGTGGTACATACAGGCCGTAAAGAAGGTGATGATAGAAGGCTTTGGGCATGGCCGCCGTATGGCATGAGGCGTTGATATTGTCCGGCATGGCGGCCTTGCTCATCGGGCTGAGCTTGAAGAAGTTCAAGGAGCGGCTGGAATAATACGGACGTAAAAAGGAAAACTTATGGTACTGAAATATTTAATAGAAAAGGAGTTCAAGCAAATGCGGAGGAATCCCATCATTCCCCGGCTCATTTTGGTGTTTCCCTGCATGATGATGATTCTGATGCCGTGGGCTGCCAATCTTGAAATCAAGTACAACAACCTGGCTGTGGTAGACTTGGACCATTCTGCCTTGTCGCGCCGTCTGGTAGAGAAAGTGGCCTCTACGGATTATTTCAATTTGGTGGAGAACGCACCGGATTACGGCCGTGCATTGGAGAGCGTGGAGCGCGGAGAGGCGGATGTCATTTTGAGATTCCGCGTGACTTTGCCAAATCTTTAGGTACGGGGCACCCCGTGGAACTTCAGATTTCGGCCAATTCCATCAACGGGACCAAGGGCGGACTGGGCAGTTCTTACCTTTCTACGGTGGTAAACGATTTCGTGAACCAGGAATTGGGAGGCGCGGGTATGGCCCGTTTGTCCGTACTTAACTTGTATAATCCGCATCTGAATTATAAAGTGTTCATGGTACCGGCTTTGCTCATCATGATGCTGACGTTGCTTTGCGGCTTTCTTCCTGCATTGAATATCGTGAGCGAAAAGAGGTGGGCACGATTGAACAGTTGAACGTCACTCCGCTCAACAAGTTCGTGTTCATCCTGGCTAAATTGGTGCCTTACTGGATTGTGGGGCTGGTTGTCCTGTCCATCGGCTTGATGTTGTCCGCCGTGCTCTACGGCATTGTGCCGTCAGGCAGTTTGTGGCTGATATATTTCTTCTCGTGCATCTACATTCTTACGATGTCGGGTTTCGGACTGATTATTTCCAATTATTCCGCCACGATGCAGCAGGCCATGTTCGTCATGTTTTTCTTCCTGATGGTATTCATCCTGATGAGCGGCCTGTTCACCCCCGTGCGCAGCATGCCGGACTGGGCGCAGTGGATAGCGGCTTTCAATCCGTTGACCTATTTTATTCAGGTCATGCGTATGATATTCCTGAAGGGATGCGGGCTGACCGACTTGTGGCCGCAGTTCGGCAAGATGCTGTGTTTCATGTCGGTGTTTGCCGGAGTAGCCGGGTGGAGTTACCGGAAGACAAATGCCTGATAGCCCTGAGCCGGTCATGTATGGTGATGAATGGCCTGTCGAATGATTTACAAAAACAAGCCGTGTGGAGTATTTGGGCTTTAAATGTATAAATAACTGGTAGACAGTGTAATAAGCAACGCCTTGCAGGGGTATGACAGTCTCTGCAAGGCGTTGTTTTTTTCTGCGCCAAACGATTTTTCAATCTCCTGAGATTGATTTTCCGTTCTGCGGTGAACGATTCGGGCGTTGAATTTCCTTTACGGATTCTATAGCATGAGGAGATTTTCCGGCATGCGGAAGCCCCGCAGGAAGTCTTCTATGCGCATCCTTTTCTTGCCCGTCAGTTGATTTCCTTCAGGCGGAGATAGCCTCCGTCGACAGCCACTTTCAGATAGGTCTTTCCGTCGCTGACCACTTTGCCCGCCGGTTCGTGACACACACGGCTCTTTCTCCGTTTCGTATATTTTAAGGGTATAAACCTTGCCTGTGGCTTCGTCCTTCATCTCGCTCCAGGCTGCCGGATAAGGCGACAAGCCCCGTACGAAGTCGTACAATGGTTTGAGCGGCCGGCCTTGCCAATCCATTTTGCACGTCTCCTTGAAGATTTTGGGAGCCGGGTGCAAGGGACCTTTCACAGCCATCTCTTCTTGCGGTATGGGGCGGATGGTATCTGTCAGTATATGGTCTACCGTTTCCACCACCAACCGGCCGCCGAGTTGCATCAGTTTGTCGTGCACCACGCCCACATTGTCGGTATCCGCAATCGGGATGCGCACTTGTTGGATGACCTCGCCGGTGTCGATTTCATGTTTGAGGAAGAACGTGGTGATGCCCGTCTCCGTTTCGCCGTTGATGACGGCCCAGTTTATGGGGCGGCTCCACGGTATTGCGGCAACAACGACGCGTGCAGGTTGAATGTGCCCATGGGAGGCATGTTCCACACCACTTCGGGCAACATGCGGAAAGCCACCACGATTTGCAGGTCGGCACGTAGGGAGCGGAGTTCTTCCACAAAGGCTTTCGTCTTTCAGCTTGACCGGTTGCAAGACACGCAGGCCGTGTTCCACGGCATACTGTTTCACGGGACTGGCTTGCAGTACGTCCTGATGACGGCCCATTGGTTTGTCCGGCATGGTGACGACGCCGACCACGTTGTAACCTCCTTCCACCAGGCATTTCAGGCTCTCCACCGCAAACTCCGGCGTGCCCATATATACAATTCTCAAATCTTCTTTTTTTTCATGTCTTTGGTTTTAGTCGTCGGATAAGTCGGCCAGGGTCTTACGGTAAAGGGTCAGCACATGTGACTTGCGGATGAAGCCCATGAACGTGCCTTCGGTGTCTACCACAGGGAGTGTCCAGGCCTGAGTCTTGTCGAACGTGAGCAGTACCACGTCCATGGAGTCGTCGATGTTCAGGCGGGCCACCGGCTCTTTCATCAGTTGGCCGATTTGGAAACGGTGATACAATTCCTGCCGGAACATGATGGGGCGGATATCGTCCAGATAGATGATACCCACCAGACGGTGCTGGCGGTCCACCACCGGGAACACGTCGCGGCGCGAAGCCGAGATGGTTTTTACCAATTCGCTCAAATCCATGTCCGGATACAGGTATTCGTCGTATTTCTCGATGACCGAGTCAAGACTCATCAGCGTGAGTATGGCACGGTCTTTATGGTGCGTGAGCAACTGGCCTCTTTGGCCAAACGCATGGAATAGATGCTGTGGGGCTCGAAAGAAATAATGGTCAGGTAGGCACAGACGGATACGATCATCAGGGGCATGAATAGCTGATAGCCTCCGGTGAGTTCCGCGATAAGGAATATGCCTGTCAGAGGGGCGTGCATGACGCCGCTCATCAGTCCCGCCATGCCGATCATGGCAAAATTCCGTTCGGGCAAGTAAATGCCCAGACAACGGTAGAAGTTCCAAAGGCGGGCGAAAATAAAGCCTGAGATACAACCCAAAAACAGGCTGGGGGCGAAAATACCGCCACAACCTCCGCCGCCGTTGGTGGCCGTGGAGGCGAAGACTTTGAAGATAAGCACCAACGCCAGGTAAAGCAACAACAAGTTGCCGTGTCCGTAGAACAACGAACTGTCCATCGCCGTGTCCCAGTCTTTCGCGCTGTTTCCGTTAAGCAGCAGGTTGATAAGGTCGTAGCCTTCTCCGTACAACGAAGGGAAAAGGTAGATGAGGATGCTCAGCGTGGCTCCGCCGATGAGGAGCTTGACGTAAGGATTGGAATATTTGCGGAAGATGTCTTCCAGCGAGTTCATCGTGCGGGTGAAATAAAGCGATACCAGTCCGCAGAAGATGCCCAAAAGGATGTAGGCCGGTATTTTGTCTACGGCGAATCCGTTTTGCAGGTGGAATTCAAAGATAGTGTTCGTACCCGATACGGCGAATGTCACTCCGGCGGCCGTCACGCATGAAATCAGCAAAGGCAGCAAAGCTCCCATCGTGAGGTCTATCATGAGGACTTCGAGGGTGAATACAAGCCCGGCAATCGGGGCTTTGAAGATGCCTGCCACGGCACCCGCCGCTCCGCAACCCACCAAAAGCATCAGTGTCTTGCTGTTGATACGGAACAGGCGTCCGAGATTGGAACCGATGGCCGAACCGGTGAGCACGATGGGGGCTTCTGCTCCTACGGAACCTCCGAACCCGATGGTAATGGCACTGGCGATGACGCTCGACCATGTGTTGTGCGCCTTGATTTTACTCTGTTTGCGTGCGATGGCAAAGAGAATCTTGGTGACACCGTGGCTGATGTCGTCCTTTACGACGTAGCGGACGAACAGTCCCGTCAGGAAAATACCGATGACGGGATACACCAGATAAAGGGCGTTGGAACCGGTGGCATCGAAACGGTAGGTCAGGAGGTATTGTATCTGATGGATGAGCCACTTCAGGAAGAGACCGGCGAAAGCGGTCAGTATGCCGACCACAAAGCTAATCATCAGAATGAATTTCTGTTCGCTGAAGTTCATCCGTCGCCAGATGAACAAGCGTTCGAAAAATGTGAAATTCCTTTTTACCGCGTACATGATTTTTTCTGCTTATTTCCTGATAATGGCTACTTCGCCGTCCGAACCCAGTTTGATGATACTGCTGGGGACGGCTTTCGTTTTTCCTTCCGGCGGCTTTGTACAATGTACTCTACCGCATTTTTTTTTATTTCGTCGCTGATGTCGTCGAAACAAGCAGGCGAAGGCTCGCCGCTCACGTTGGCCGAGGTGGACACGACGGCTTTCTGGAAACGGTAACACAACTGGCGGCTGAATTCCTCACGGGTGACGCGGATGCCTACACTGCCGTCTTCGGCCAGCAGGTTGGGTGCCAGGTTCTTGGCCTTGTCGAAAATGATGGTGAGCGGACGGGTGGCATATTCTATCAAGTCCCAAGCCACGTTGGGCACGTCGCTTACGTAACGCTGCAACCGGTGGTCGGAGTCTACCAGGCAAATGAGTGCCTTGCTGTCGTCGCGCTTCTTGATGTCGTACACACGACGGACGGCCTCTTCGTTGGTGGCATCGCAGCCGATTCCCCATATCGTGTCCGTAGGGTAGAGGATGACGCCGCCCCGGCGCATGACCTCTACCGCCTGTCTGATGTCTTCTTCTTTATTCATGTCCGTATGTTCGGTTTAAACTTTAAAATTCACTGGTGAAATGGAATTTGATGTGTTCGAAATCGTTCTGGGCCATCTGAAGCACGTAGTTGCTGTCGGCCAAGAAAACGTCGCGGCCTTCACGGTCCTTGGCCATGAACTGATACTTGCGCTTTTTGAAGGCTTCCAACTGTGCCTCGTCGTCGCTTTCTATCCAGCACGCCTTGTACAGGCTGACGGGTTCCCAGCGACATTTGGCATTGTATTCGTTTTCCAGACGGTATTGTATCACTTCAAACTGTAATTGTCCTACCGTACCGATGATTTTCCGTCCGTTGAACTGGTTGACGAAGAGCTGTGCCACGCCCTCGTCCATCAACTGTTCGATACCCTTGTTCAACTGTTTGGTCTTCATGGGGTCGGCATTCTCGATGTATTTGAACATATCGGGAGAGAAACTCGGCAGTCCGCGGAAATGTATCATCTCTCCTTCGGTCAGTGTGTCACCGATCTTGAATATGCCGTTGTCCGGCAGTCCCACGATGTCGCCGGGCCAGGCCTCGTCTATCGTGCTTTTTCTTTTGTGCCATGAACTGTGTGGGCGAAGAAAAGCGCAACGTCTTGTTTTGGCGTACATGCAAGTAAGGCGCATTGCGCACGAACTTACCGGAACATACTTTGCAGAAGGCGATACATGAACGGTGGTTAGGGTCGATGTTGGCTGTGATTTTGAAGATGAAACCGCTGAACTTCGGCTCTTCCGGCCTGACCGTGCGCTCTTCGGCCAACGTCGGACGCGGGCTGGGTGCAATCTGCACGAAGCAGTCCAATAGCTCTTTACACCGAAATTGTTCAGTGCCGACCCGAAGAAGACGGGAGCTACTTCGGCTTCCAAATAGGTCTGAACGTCGAACTCGGGATAGACACCGTCCACTAACTCCAAGTCCGTCCGCAGTTTGTCGGCATCGGCCTGGCCAACGTGAGCTTCCAGTGCATCGCTGTGGATGTCCACCTCCACCTTTTCCGTTACCTTTTGCTTGTCGGGGGTGAACAGGTCGAGGCGTTGCTCGTAGATGTTGTACACCCCTTTGAAACGTTGACCCTGATTGATGGGCCATGAGAGTGGGCGCACCTTGATTTGCAACTCCTGTTCCAGTTCGTCCAAAAGGTCGAAGGGTCTTTTCCCTCACGGTCCATCTTGTTGATGAAGATAATGACCGGCGTTTTGCATGCGGCAGACCGTCATCAGTTTCCGGGTCTGCGCCTCCACGCCTTTCGCACTGTCCACGACGATGATGGCGCTGTCCACTGCTGTCAGCGTGCGGAACGTATCTTCGGCAAAGTCCTGATGGCCCGGGGTGTCCAGGATATTCACTTTGTAATCCCTGTAGTCGAATTCCATGACGGAAGTCGTGACCGAAATACCGCGTTGTTTTTCGATTTCCATCCAGTCGCTGGTGGCCGTTTTCTTGATTTTGTTGTTCTTGACGGCACCGGCCACCTGGATTTGCCCGCCGAAGAGCAATAGTTTTTCGGTGAGGGTGGTCTTTCCGGCGTCCGGATGGGAAATAATGGCAAAGTCCTTCTTCTTTCTATTTCATTCATACGTTTCGATGCGTCGGTTTAATTTTGTTCTAATTTCTGGATGCACTCGGTCAGCGAGTCTTCCCAATAGGGAATGTCGATGTGATAAGTCTCTTTGATTTTGGTCTTGTCGAGCACGGAATAATGAGGCCGTGCCGCCGGTGCGGGATATTCTTCCGTATGGAGCGGGCGTACCTTGCAGGTGGTGATGCCGGCTATGCGGTGGATGGCTTTGGTAAAGTCGTACCATGAGATGGCTCCCTCGTTGCTGAAATGGTAAATTCCGGGAACGAAATCCTGTGCCAGTACGGCAAAGATGGCCACCGCCAGGTCGCGTGCGTAAGTCGGTGTGCCGATTTGGTCGAAGATGACCCCGAGACTCTCTTTTTCCCGACCTAACCGCAACATGGTCTTGACGAAATTGTTTCCGAAAGTGGAGTAGAGCCATGCCGTGCGGATGACGACCGATTCGGGGCAGTTCCGCATGACGGCTTCTTCGCCTGCCAGTTTGGTGCGGCCGTATGCCGTAGCCGGGCATGTCGGTTCCTCCTCGCGGTAGGGAATGTGTGCAGTCCCGTCGAACACATAGTCCGTAGAAACCTGTATCATGCAGCCGCCCCGTTCATGCACGGCCTTGGCCAGATAGCCCGGGGCTGTATGGTTCAGCAAGTCGCAGAACGCTTCGTCGCTTTCCGCTTTGTCTACGGCCGTGTAAGCCGCACAGTTCACGATACAGTCGATTTCGTGCATGCCGACGAATGACTTTACGGCTTTCTCGTCGGTGATGTCCAACTCTTTCACGTCTGTGAAAAAATAATTGAATTCCGGATGACCGGCAGCCAGAAGCTGCATTTCATTGCCCAGTTGGCCGTTGCAGCCTGTTACTAAAATATTTTTCATATCGTTTGTTTCCTTTTGTTCATTCAAATTTCAATTCGCCTGCCTTGTCCTGCTTGTAATAGTCGGACAGCATGGCCAAAAGTTTGGTGATGTCGGCCACGGCCTTGGCGGTCTCGTCGCTTATCGGTTTGTGTTGCAGGCGGAGCAACATCACGCCGTAGAGGGCATCGAAACAGTTTTTCCAATTCCGACACGTCCTTTTTGTCTCCCTTTGTTGCGGAGTTCTACGATGTAGGGTAAGGCCTTGTAATAAGCAGCCGTGTAGAACGGAAACTTGGAGGACTGCAACAGTTGGTTGTGCAAGTCGGTGAGCCACAGGATGATGTTCCGGTTGATTTGCAGGTGGCCACCCTCCTGTATGCCTTCTTCCTTCATCATGCGGATGAGATGGCTGTACCATTCTTCCATTTTTTCCGTTTCCTCCGTGGCTCTGAACTGTGCCAGATAGTTCTGTTTGAGTTCATCCGGATCCAAGTGGTGGGCACGGAGAATATCTTCCACCTGCCACATGTAAAGCAGGTATTCGGCAATGTTTTTTCTTTAAGTTGTTGGGCTATATACATATATTTATAACGATAAACCGGTCAGCGTGACGGCAAACCCCACGATAGAGGCCACAATGACAACCACTCCTATGAGCCTGTTCAGCAAATAGATGCCTTTGACATCGAAACGGCTGCGCACCTTGTCTATGAAATAAGTCAGGACGAACCACCATATCATGGCTCCGACGAGTATGGACAAGTAACCCAGAGATTGCTGTACCACGTGGTCGGGGACGACAAAGGTGAAGCGGGCGAACAACGCCACGAACAGAAAGATGATGAGAGGGTTGGAAAACGTGACCAGAAAACCGGTCACCATATTGTGTATCAGCGTACCCTTGCGGGGAGAAGTCGGGCGGATGGATTTCGCCGGATTGCAACGGTAAGTGTACCATCCGAAAAAAGAAGAGCATGATACTGCCCGCCATCTGCAGGTAGAACATGTTGTCTTTGTTTTCAATGAAGTCTACCACGAAACTCATTCCGAATCCAGTGAACAGAGCATATATGATGTCGCTGACAGATGCCGCAATGCCTGTAATGAAGCCATACCAACGCCCTTTGTTCAGCGTGCGCTGAATGCAAAGCACTCCGACTGGTCCCATAGGAGCGGATGCCACCACGCCGATGAGCAATCCCTTTATGATTAAATCTAATGTACTAACCGGTTCAAACCACATAATAGGTGCAAAATTGGCATTTTTTTCATGAGACTATAAAGAAAAAGGCCGTTCTTTTTTTTATTTTTCGTGAAAAAGAGTTTTTTTCTTTTCGCGGTTACATCTGTTTTTCTTAACTTTGAAAACTGTTATAATTAACTTTTATGTATTTTATATGGCTATGGAAAATAAACCTTATGTAATAGGGCTTGATTTAGGAGGAACCAACTCAGTTTTCGGCATTGTGAATTCGGAAGGAAGTGTGGTGACTTCGACGTCTATCCGGACGAAAGGACAGAACGATTTGGATGTCTATATGGACAGTGCTTGTGCCGCTTTGGCTCCGATGATAGAACAGGTGGGCGGCATCCAGAATATCAAGGGAATGGGAATCGGTGCGCCTAACGGTAACTATTATACCGGCAATATCGAACTGGCACCCAACCTGCCGTGGAAAGGAATCGTCCCGTTTGCGAAGAAATTCAGTGAACGATTGGGGATTCCCGTGGTCTTGACAAATGATGCCAATGCTGCGGCTATCGGTGAGATGACTTACGGAGTAGCCAAGGGAATGAAGAACTTCATCATGATTACTTTAGGCACGGGCGTGGGCAGCGGTATTGTAGTCAATGGTGAGTTGGTCTACGGTTGTGACGGGTTTGCCGGAGAATTGGGACATGTGATTGTGGATACGACCCCGGAAGCCCGCTTGTGTGGCTGTGGCCGTAAGGGATGTTTGGAGACTTATTGTTCGGCCACGGGCGTGGCGCGCACGGCACGCGAGTTTCTCGCCAAACGTACAGATGACACGGAGTTGCGTAAAATCCCGTTGGAGGAGATTACGTCGAAAGACGTATCCATTGCCGCTGAGCACGGTGACCAACTGGCACGCGATGTATATAAGTTTACCGGTGAATTGTTAGGACGCTCTTGTGCCAATTTTACCGCCTTCTGTAGTCCGGAGGCATACGTGTTTTTCGGTGGGCTGACAAAAGCCGGTAATCTGATTATGGACCCGATAAAAGAGGCATACGATGCTAATGTGCAGAACATATTCAAGGGAAAAGCTAAGATGTTGATTTCCCAAATGGATGATGCACAAGCGGCTGTGGTAGGTGCTGCGGCATTGGCTTGGAAAATTTAGTATTAATTAAAAATATGAGATTATGAAGAAAACGTTTGTTTTGTATTTGTAGTCTGAGTCTCAGTTATAGCTTTTGCTGTATCGGAAAGAGGGAAGTCTGTAAGACATTCCCTGAAATGGATTTAATCTTGGCTAATGTAGAAATATTAAGTCAGGCTGAAAGTCCTTATGATTGTATATTGGCAAAGGATGAATGTAAATCTGAAATCAGGCGTAAGAACAAATAAACATTCTTAGAATTAAATTGGGACTGTATGGGGCTGCCATTGGTGCTACTGTTGATTTAAGTAGTGGTACACAAAGCTACAAGTGAAAAAATTGGTGGCAAATGGAGTTAGATGCGGGAATGATATTACCTGTAATGATTTCCTAAAAGATCTTGGCTTATGATGAAGCATACATTGTTCTCTCTTTCTATTTTAGTCTTGTGTAACTCTTGCGGTGATAGAAAAGAAGAAGCTAATATACGTGATTTGTCGAAAGTAAATAATACTATATCAACTTGCTCTTTTATAGAGCAAGTTGATTTCATTCCTCTTCATGAAAAAGATTCATTTTTATTGGGGAAATCAATGCTATACGTAAGTATGACGGTAAATGGTATATTTTGGATAATAAGCAGAAAACAGCGATTGTTGCTTTTTGACTCAGTAGGTCAACCTGTTTCTCTATACGATAAGACCGGAAATGGAAAAGGGGAATATGCAGAGATCACAGGTTTTGATGTGTCTCCAGAAACGGAGATATTTGTATATTATGTGGTCCACCTAAAATTATAATATTAGATAAGGATCTAAGGTTTAAACAAGAAATAAAACTATCTGATTATTATTGGAGAATATGTTGGTATGATGCAGGTTTTTTTATTGTATTCGGCTAATAATGCAACAGTAGATTATATTACCTTGGGAACAAAAGGCTAGAAAAAATATTTCAGGTTGAAAGCGATATGTATAACGTAGCTGGTACGGAACCTGTTTTTATTAGGGATAACGATAATCTGTACTTCCATACAGAACAGTCGGATGCTTTGTATGAAATTAAAGATTTTGAATTTGTCCCAGTTATATCTTTTAGATTATCCATTAAAGAAGGAAACAGAGCAAATTTTGCGTAAAAGGTATTATGGAGATTTGAATGTACAAGAACGAATGAAGTATGTGGCCTACTGTAAATTGTGTGATAGGCAATGATACGTGCCTTTCTTTTTTATATATAGTAGAATGCTATATTATATTAATATGCCTTATAAGAATCATTATATTAATTCTGTATTAAAAATTGATTGCGGAAGATCGACTATAAAACAGGAAATCAACTAATAAGTTGGAAATATATCTCAGAATATGATCCGAGAGTTATAGTGACAATAGTTTTATATAAGGGAATTAAGGTAAATCACCCTGTAATGAATGATAGTTTAAGGCAATCAGGAAATCCAATGTTGATATTATATACTCTAAAAAGACTTTTGGAGAGTAAAACGTATACTGTTCCAAATGGGAAGATAATGTTCAATAAGTAAATTTTTCAAGTCTATATGTATAAAGCCGACCTCAAAAATCATTTTTGGGTCGGCTCTTTTATTATCATTCGTCCGGCAAACGGTTTTCCGGATAAATGGGTTTTGTCATCTGATTTGGGGACGATAATTTTGCGGATAGGATAGAGTTCCTCTGCTTTTACTTCAACAACTTGTCCTTCGCGGGCGATAATCAGAGTGGTATGGTTATGTTTTGCACGCTCCACGAGGCGTTTCTGAGCCAGGTATATGCCTTCGTCGATTTTGCGCTGCATTTCATAAACCTCATCCTCGCTCATTATCGTTTTCTTCGGTGTATTGGTCTTTGAATTTTTCATATACGGCTGGTTCAATAATAGTTATACTCTCGTCTTTGCATCCGTAGGCTATTTTGTTGGCCGGACAGGTGCTGTTGTCATACAATGCCCAATAGTCGCATACGGGCATATAGAGGTTGAACAGGTTACTCAGGCCGTTGTCGTAACGGCGGTAAATCACATCGAGCGGGATGTTGTGTCCACCTTCGCTTACGCGTTTGGCCACCCGTTTCACGGCCTGTTCCGGACTGCTCAGCGAAAAGAAGAGCAGCGTGACGAAATAGCCTCTTTTCTGTGCCTGTTTGATGAGCTTCACGTAAGACCGTGTAGCCAATGTCGTTTCAAAAGCAAAGGTTTCGCCTTCTTTCAACAGGTGGATGATGCGTTCTATCATCAGGCGTCCCGCCTGGATGGCTACGCCTTCGGGATTGAACGGAGACAGTCCGGCTGCGATTTCGTCGGCGTTGACGAATTCCCGGCAATCCAACATTTCCGGAAGTACGGTAAAGCTGGCTGTCGTTTTTCCGGCTCCGTTACAACCTGCAATGACGTACAAGTTGTGTTTTTGTTCTCCCATTACATTATTTATTTAAATACTGAATGACAAAGATACGATTTGGCGGTGAATCCGGCAATATTTCCGGTTCCTTTTTAAGGGGCTGAGTGAAAAGCAGACGGTCAGTCTTTCTTTTTTTCAGCAAATCGGGACGCAAAGCCTTTGTGCGTTCGAAAGACTGTTGCAGTTCCCATTCCTTAATCTTGGCTTCGTGCCCGGAAAGTAAAATTTCCGGCACAATCCAGCCTTTATAATCGGCCGGACGGGTATATACGGGAGCTGCCAGCAGGTTGTCCTGGAACGAGTCGGAGAGGGCGCTTTGTTCGTCGCCGATGACACCGGGCACGATACGTACTATGGCATCTGTCATGACAGCGGCTGCCAGTTCTCCGCCCGTCAGTACGTAATCTCCTATACTGACTTCTTTCGTGATGAGGTGTTCACGGATGCGGTAGTCTATACCTTTATAATGTCCGCACAGGATGATGAGGTTTTCACAAAGGGAGAGCGTGTTGGCCATCGGTTGGTCGAACTGTTCGCCGTCCGGTGTGGTGAAAATCACTTCGTCGTAGTCCCGTTCAGCCTTCAAGGCCGAGATGCGCAGCGGTCTATCGGTTCGCACTGCATCACCATGCCCGCAAAGCCGCCGAAAGGATAGTCGTCCACCCGGCGGTACTTATTCGTGGCATAGTCGCGCAAGTTGTGCAAATGGATTTCCACCAAGCCTTTCTTTTGGGCACGTCCTAATATGCTTTCACGCACAAAGCCTTCGAGCAATTCCGGCAAAACGGTAATGATGTCTATTCTCATGGGAATCTGTTTTCTTGTAATCTACTGCAAAAGTAGTGATTTTGTGCCGGATTTCATGGCGTGTGGCGGCTGATTACTAAAAATAGAAGTTAAAAAGGAAATTTTGGGAACAGAAAACGTTCCGTAGATTTGCTTTTCTAAACCTTTAGATATACATTTGCCATATCAATAACTAAAGTATTAGAAATAATGGGAAAGCAGGGGCACACCGACAAAAGCTGAGATGCAAGTCATGAACATCCTTTTGGAGTCTGCCTTCGATGAAGGGCACCATTTCCGGATGTGCTTGGGGGTACGGCGAGAAGAAACCGGCTTATACTACCGTAGCCACGTTCATGAAGATTTTTTGTTGAACAAGGGATACGTAGGATTTGAGAAGCTGAAAGGAACGAAAACCCAGTGTTATTATCCTTTTTGATTACGAAACAGGAATATACGCGGAAAGTGCTGGACGGGGTGAAGGAGGACTTGTTCGGCGGTTCGTTGTCCTCTTTGGTTC